>Ga0187844_10000650_pt1 | contig 27124 bp, 28 predicted proteins | sample SpaLakP09_SKY_50_FD_134517 | JGI IMG/M metagenome (GOLD analysis project Ga0187844, IMG submission 134517) | Oligotrophic lake water microbial communities from Sparkling Lake, Wisconsin, USA - SP09_SKY_50 | ecosystem: Environmental > Aquatic > Freshwater > Lake | place: USA: Sparkling Lake... | reverse complement strand
GTCAACATATTCTTAAGCATCCACTTCTTCTTTATTGGTTTGCGCAAAACTGCACAAAGCCTTCTCAAAAATTAAAACAACTTCCCATCGGGTTGGATTTTCATACGATGGCCAAGAGCAACCATTCTTGGGGGCCTATGACGCCGCGAGAACTACAAGAACACGAGGTCAATACTCTTCGTAGATTGAATGTAGTAAAAACAAACACTTGTTATTCTAATTTTCATTTTTTGATTAATACTCGTTACGCCAATGATAGGCGTGATGCCATGATCAAAATTCCCAAAGAGTTAATATACTACGAACCAAAGCGGATTGATAGAGTAAATTCATGGCATCATATGATTAATCACACCTTTGTTGTATCACCACATGGAAATGGTCTAGATTGCCATAGAACATGGGAAGCTCTTGCTCTGGGTTGTATACCTATTATAAAAACATCTCCTCTTGATCCAATGTTTGATGGACTACCAGTTCTTATAGTTAAAGAGTGGTCCGACATAAACGAAGAACTTCTTAAGTCTAAGATTGTAGGGAATATGGAAAAATTAGATCTTTTATATTGGTTAAATTTGATAAAGGTAAGTATGTGGTGTCCAACTGATAAAAACACATTTTTGAAGTCTAAGGAAGGCCAAATTACTCCAGACAGCCGTGTTGGAAAGATCCTTATGCAATATATCAAGGATGTCAAGAACATTGTAGAAATTGGAACATGGAACGGTCTAGGAAGCACTAGGTGTTTTTTAAGAAGTCTAAATCCACTATCAAACTTTTTTACTCTTGAAACAAATCTGGAAAAATTTGAAATCGCAAAGAAAAATTTAGAATCAGAAATGAAACCAAACGCTACCTTTCTGTGGGGGTCGATTCTATGTCCTGAAGATTTAAATAATATCAAAACAATATTTCCTGAAGTGATTAACGAGCCTTTCAAAGGCTGGCATGCTGTTGATATAAATAATATAAGTAAGTCTCCAAATGTTCTTGATAAACTCCCAGAATCTATTGATTTTCTTCTACTTGATGGTGGAGAATTTACAACATGGTATGAATTTAATATTCTCTTTCCAAGATGCACAAGATATATCGCTCTGGATGATGTAAACGTTTCAAAATGTAAGATGATTCGTCACCTATTAAAGAAAAACCCAGAATGGTCCGAGATAGAATACATTACGGAAAGAAATGGTTTTTCTTTATTTAAACATAATTAAATGTTAATTGTTGGAACAGCACGTAACATAGAAGCTGCATGGCCTTCTACTCAAAGATCACTTAACATTATTTTTAATTCTGTAGAAAGCTATCATTGCATTATTATTGAGTCGAATTCTTCTGATAATACTTTAAAACTTCTCAGAGAATGGGAATCTCCTCCCCGGAGAGTTGTTGTCTCTTTAGGTAAGCTCGATATTGAGGACCGAGTTAGTCGATTAGTTAAATGTAGAAATGAATACATGTTCTATGTTGACTATTATAAGGAACAACATGATCATACCCTGATTATAGACTTAGATGATTCATTGAATATATGTTCAAATTTTAAAGAACAACTTAGGACTTGTTTTACTCGGTTAGATTGGGATGCAGTTGCTTCCAATCGATGGGGGGTATATTATGATATTTGGGCTCTTCGATGTGAAAAATTAGGTATTAGCTTTGATTGTTGGACGGAATTTAAAAAGGAACGAAAAAAGTCTAAACCTGGGTTATGCATTACAGATCGTGTATTTAGAGCTAATTCTCTGGACAAGTTTATTGGTAAGTATCAACAAAATATTCCACCTACGTCTAACTGGATTCCTTGCGCATCTGCATTTGGATGTATGGCTCTTTATAAGACTAAGGCAATTGTAGGAAAAATATATGACAATTCCGAAGGATGTGAACATGTTTCATTTAATAGGGGGTTAAGAATGTTTATCAATCCTAGATTTATATCAGGATAAGAACTATCTTGTATGATAGATTAATGTCTTTAAGAAAACAATCTTACATCCAGTATTCTTAAGTTCACAATAAAATTGTCCATCGCCACCATAGTTTAGCCTCCAACTTCCTTTCCTATTCAGACTATCAGGTATTATCCCACAGGGTGTTCCAATGTGAGCAAATTCTATTCGGTCAATATCCGGATAAATAGTACCATGTGGACTTTTCATTTTAGCCACATATAAAGTTTCTTTGTCCTTGCAGAGAAGTCTTAGCTCTTCAAAGACATTTGGATAGTAATAGTCATCGTCATCTGCATGCATTATAAAATCTCTTTTTTCTAGCAGTGAAGCATACTTATTTCTAATTCCGTGTCCCCAAAATCCTAGGGCCGCTGGTTCGTAGTATTGAACAATCTTACATTTAAAATTTGAAGTGTTAAATTGCGGAATTGACGAGTGACCATCAAATACTAACGTCAAACAATCAGATTCGAGCAATTGAGGACTTAGTGAATCTAGCATTCTCTGAAGCGTAGCACGTCCTATAGTTGCGATTAGAATATTAAACGTTGTCATTTATAAATGATAAAGAAAATCCATCAGGTTTGGGTAGGGCCTAATCAAATTCCCGCTAAATCGGTAAAGTTCATTGAGAATATTAAAACACTTCATCCAGATTTTCAATACAGACTATGGACCGATTCAGATCTAACATCTGAGAACTTTTCAAACTTATCATACATTAATTCTACACCAGTGTATGCTCAAAAGGCAGACCTCATGCGTTATGAAATTTTGTATAAGCATGGTGGAATATACTTGGATATTGACTTTGAAGTTTTTAAACCTCTCGATTCATTACTTACACATGACTTTGTAGTATGCAATGAAGATGGTAACATCAATCAATATATGTCAATTGGATTTATCTATTCAATTCCAGGAACACAAAATCTTAAAAACTGCATAGATAATATTCACACCTGTCCTCTTGGGGGACAAGTAAATGTCGCAATTGCAACAGGTCCCTGGTATTTCAGAAGACAAATATCACTAGATGGCACAAGAGTTCTACCAACCCATACAATGTATCCTACTCATTATACTCAAAATGGATATCGACCAACTGTATTTCACCCAGAAACATACGCAATGCATCACTGGGATAAAAACTGGTAGTTTTATTACAGACTGAACTGGTATAGTCTCTGCATTTCATTCACTCAAACACTAGACGTGGGACAATATGCATAGCCTCTAGTTCCTGACACCAGAGCTTCATTGCATATGGGATTGTCTTCATCTCAAACTCAGTCTGGACTCCACATGTTCCACAGTCGTAAAGGGAAGCATCCTTGTTTACCACTGCTAGAACTCCACAATTCTTACAGAATCCCGTGCTGAATGGATCAGAAACATCCATCAGGCGCTCCTTCGTAAACATCGCAGTTCCATGAGACAGCATACAATCGCGCTCCATCTCTCCAACACGCAGACCACCATCACGAGACCTACCCTCGCAAGGCTGCCGAGTCAGAGAAACAATCGGTCCACGACTACGTGAATGCTTCTTGTCAGAAACCATGTGCTTCAGTCGCTGATAGAAGGTTGGACCCATGAAGATTTCAGCCTCCATCATTTCCCCAGTCTGACCATTATACATAATCTCATTTCCATAGGGATGCATTCCTAGTTCAATCATATGCTTCTTCAAATCCTCAATCTTCAGGTGAGAATAAGGTGTTCCATCGCCAAGTGTTCCCTTCTCAGTGCAGACCTTGCCAAACATAGTCTCCATCAGTTGAGCAATTGTCATTCGCGAAGGAACAGCATGAGGATTCATGATAATGTCAGGACGTAGACCAGAAGCAGTGCACGGCATATCCTCCTCATTCAGGATAATACCACACGTTCCCTTCTGTCCGTGACGAGAACTTACCTTGTCTCCAATCTCAGGAACACGCTCAGAAACAGCACGAACCTTAATGAAGGGATAACCATCAGAGTTCTTATCCTGCCAAACTCCATCAATACGACATGGCTCAGAATTCTTATGAGTAGTAGATGAATCACGAAAGGTAAATCCGTGAGCGTCGCCCTTGATGTTAGTAACCTTACCAATCACGATATCATTCTCATTGATAATAGAATTTACTGCTGGAATACCATTCTCCTGAACTGCATGGTAGGAAGAATTCTTGAATCCACGAGTGTTCTCCCGGCGAGGCTTTGTAAATTTCTCCTCCTTACCAGAAGCGACATTACGATGCTCCTCATCCTTGTAGATTGTGTAATACAGCGACCGGAACAGTCCACGATCCAGCGCACCCTTGTTTAGAATAACTGAATCCTCCTGATTATATCCAGAATAGATACCAATCGCTACAATAGCATTGTAACCAAAGGGCATGTCCTGAATCTTCATCACATTCATCATGCGAGTCTCCACAAAAGGACGCATGGGTGAGCACAGAACATAACCATTCTTATCAAGTCGCTTAGCATAGTTCTTTGCGTAAAGACCCATCGCCTGCTTACCCATAGCCGACTGGTAGGTATTACGCGGTGACTGATTGTGGTCGCTCAGTGGAATCGTGCTTGCCATATGACCCAGCATAAGAGCTGGATGAATCTCACAATGAGTATGCTGATTGGTAATCTCCTTCGGGGTCATTGAGACACGAACAGTATCAGATTCCGCTGAATCAATATATTCGATATTAGACTTCACCCATTCGTTCCAATCATCCTTCTTTGGACGATTTAGAAGGATACCATTCTGAACACGGAACAGAGGACGAACAATACGACCACCGTCAGTCTCAATTGAAAGTTCCTGCTTAGTAACACTCCAGGTAATCCCAGAATGCGGGTGAAGAACAAAGTTCCGTTTGGCCTCTTTCATAATATTAAATACCATGTCAGGACGATTCGTATAGGCAACCGTAACTCCGTTCACTGAAATAGGTGTTCCTAGCTCATGTGTCATAGTGGTAATCCATGAAACATCTGCCTTCTCCAGTAGACGAATCACAATCATTGAAGGTGTATGCTGACTAATCGAAGTCATCATAGACATTGCCTTCACAATACCTACCGAATGACCCTCTGGTGTCTCCACTGGACATACATATCCAAAGGATGTTCCGTGTAGCTTACGAGGAGCAAGAAGCTTACCCGACTTCTCTACTGGCGTCTGAATACGACGTAGATGACTTACAGTAGCCAGGTATGAAAGACGATTCAGAACCTGTGATACGCCGACCTTAGTAGCATTTGAAGTCGCGTTAGCCGGTCCAACGCCCTGAACCGTAAAGTTACCCGTAGCCAACGCCTGCTTCAGCTTACCTTCGATGGTAGATACCTTCAGAATCTTGTAAAGATTATTGATATTCAGGACCTCAAGAGGACGGGGGTCACCCTTCTTCCATGTGTCATTATTTACCTCATGAACAAACTTTCCACGAACATCCTTGCAGACCTTCTGAAATAGCTGGCGGAAAAGATGAGTCAGAAGCGCACCAGTGGTAACGACACGCTTGTTTGGATAGGCATCACGATCATCAAGCCGAATCTTTCCTTGTGAGGTAAGAATCAGACGCTTGACCATCTGAGACATCAAGACACACTTGCGAGCCTCCAGTGTCTTCTGTGAAGAAGTATCACCGCCAAACTTTACATGAGGAAGAAGTTCAGTCTCTAGTAGCATTCGAGCATATTCCTTCTTATCCTCCATATTAGTCCCATACTGAAGATGATGGGATAGATATTCAATAGCATCAGACCGTGTATAAATTTTGATATCGGAACATTCACGGAAGGAAGCTGAAAGACATTCATACTGTTCGACATTAGTTCCCCAAATCATCTTAACAATCTCCTCGTCAGATTCTAGACCGAGCGCACGAAAGAGAACCATAAGTGGGATGTCCTCACGGAATCGAGGAATACATGCAGTTAGTGGCTGACCAAAGCCATTGAACTTAGTATTGAGTCGAATTTCCAGCTTCTTAGGAGGCATGGTAAATGACTCGTGAAGAGACTTTAGTTCGACACAGTGAGTATACTTGGCAGCAGTCTTCTTCTGTGAGAATACCATGATTCGATTATCAGCGACCTTCTCCTGACAGAGAATGGTCCGCTCAGACCCATGAATAATGAAATATCCAAAGGGATCATTAGGACACTCGCCGAGCTGCTCATATGACATGGGGTAATCCTTCATAATACACAGCGAAGAACCAAGCATAACCGGAATCTTCCCCAGAGAGATACCCTCGAATACACGAGACTGCTCGGTAAAGGTATCTAGCTTCTCTCCAGAATAAACACGAGTTACGAAGCGAACATCGGTAAACATCTGAGCAGCGTAGGTAAAGTTGCGAAGACGAGCCTCCTGAGGAAACATGGGCTTAATACGACCAGTTGCCTCCTGAATACGTGGCTTCATATATGTAATATTTTCAAATGATAGACGAAACTCGTATTTATATTTCTTGGTTACCTCGTCCTGCTCATGCCAAACGACAATAGGAGCAGCAGATGATACAATAAGAGGTAGCTTATTCCGGATAAAATCCTCGAATGACTCAATCTGATGCTCTACAAGCTTTTGAGGACCCTGGTTCGCAAAGAATGAACGGATTGCTTCCCACTCCATCGTATCTAATTAACGACAGTAACTTTTAAATCTATTCTATTCGTTTTGAATAAAGAGAATGAAGAATGACGTAAAAATTATTAAGATGGGGGAAGTTTCTGCCCCAGAACAAAAAGCAGGAAAGCCAACCAAGACCTTTCCGCGAGGGGTTTTAAAGAAAACTTTAAAACTCAAAGCAGTTACAGACCCTACAAAGGCTCCCCCGCTTAAGAAAGGTATGCGTAAACATACTCTTCGCCTTTTAACTGAAAAAGGTTCTAGAAAGCAACGGAAAACTATGAAAAGAAGAATTGCCAATCTTCCAGACTCTAAGGTTCGAGATCTTGTTCAGAAGAATGGTCTTGTAACAAATCCAAAAACACCTGCTAATATATCCAGACAGATTTTAGATAACGCTGTTTCAGCTGGTTTTCTTTCACTCTAATAATTAATGACTAAATTTTGGGGTTCATTGGGGTGGATGACCCTTCATTCAGCAAGTCTTTGCTATCCAGAAAATCCTTCAGCTCAGGACCAACACATAGCTGCTCTTTTTATCACTGCATTCACGCAAAGTATTTCGTGTCATAGATGTTACACTCATTTTAGAGAAATGCACGAGAGATACGTAAAAAATCATCCAGATTATTTAAAATCACGTCAATCCTTTGCCATCTTTGTCTTCCGTGCTCACAATACTGTAAATAAGCGCATTGATAAGCCAGTTTTATCAACCGTAGAAGACTGCCTAAAATCACTCAAGGCAGCAACAGCTAATACTTCATTTAAACAATTTAGAGATTCTTACTTAAAATATCTTACAGCTAACTGGAATCGTGAATTAAGCGGAGATGCAATAATATCTCAGAACGCAGTTAAAACACTAAAGCAAATTAACATTGAGTATCTAGCCGGATTAGATACTGGAATAATTCCAGAATTATTAGAAGAGGATGTGGTAACACCAGTTGAACGTATTCCTCCCAATCCCTTTATACGTCCGGACGGTAAGCCAGTTCGGGTTGGATTTAAAGGGGGCAAACTACGGTTAGGTTAGAATCCGGATTCCATGGAAGACTAATTCTAGCCTCTACCTCCCATTCATGCCTTTTCATCCACGGCTCACGAGTTTCAGAGTAAGGTTCATCAACAAATCTTACTCTGCGATTACATTTTTTTAAGGATTCAGAAGGTAGAATAAACTGAAGCTGATTCACAATCTTAAAGGTTAACGCACCCTTCTCAATTGGTGTCTCATAATATTGAACAATATCCATTACAAGTGGCGCATCTGCGTAAGGATATACCCAACCCCAATTTAAGACCTCATTTGTTTTAAAATAATGCATTGTCCAGTGAAAGGTCTTCCAGAATGCCTCAACAACAGGTTCCATATTTAAAACACCATCTAAGATATGCAATCCATACTTTCTCGAAATCATATCAGCATTTCTACCAACAATTGCTCGTTCAAAGGATTTTTTACGCAATCTTACCCGTTCCTTTAAGAAGGATACTTCCTTTGTATTAACAAAATCCAGAAAGGTTGCACGACCCTCTTCCGTCTGCAAGTCAGGTTTACCAGACTTTGTATAATATTCAAGAGCTCTGTCATACCCATCCTCACGTAATGAAAATATTCCCAGATTTGGCATAAAGTCATTTCCAAAACACAAGACGCTGAGAGTAAGATACTGTTCGATCTCCAACGGAATAGACAATAGAAGCTTATTAATATCCATCAAGGCAAATTCAGCATGCTTCAATTTTGGGTCGTTGAACTCCCCAGATTCTCGAAGAAGAAAGGTTTCTCCTAATTTGTGGTTAAATAAGGATAACAGAATCAAATCAGCATCCAGTCCATAAATACAGATTTGTTTCCGCTCTGATTCAGGTAGCTTCTTAATCTCTTGAAAAATCTTGTGTTCTCCCTCGCCTGGTTCTTGCGTTGGGGATAGAAAAACCTTAGGAAATCGTGATCGTAATGCAGCTTCTAGTTCACGCATGTAGGGAGTATCAGGAGAAATCTGATTTCTATCGAATCCTCCTGTCTCCTTAATTTTAAACCTGCGATACCTTTGCTGAACAATCTTAGCATAAGGAACAAGACCATCTAGAGCTACAAATACCTTCTTAGCTCTGTATGTTTTTAGAATATGTTCAAGCGCATCTAGAACACTCTTGATAGGACTCGAGTCGTGAAGATATCGGTGGATTAAACAATTGAAGTCTATCCCTAATACGTCTACATCAATTTCAGAAACGTTCCGAGTGATTCCAGCATGAGATTTGATAAGAGTTGTAAAGTAGAAAGGAATCCCCATTAGATAAGTTTGTAGTCTGATATGAAAACTCTTGGATTGAAGCAAATGGACTGGATACTTATTCTTCTAGTGGTTGTTGTTGTTTGTGTAGTCGCTTACTCATTTGTATCGACAGATAAGCCGAAAAGCTGTGGGTCATGTCCAAAACAAAAGCAAGGGATATAATTAAATGCCAGAACCCAATTCATGCGGTTCGGGAGGTCGCAGGTATACAAAAAGATATCTAAGGAAACATGGTATTGGCAAACTAAGAAAGGGTGAACTTCATGGGTATCACGCTAAGGATGGCAAGATAAGTCGGCATCGTTCTCTGCGTAAAACTGTCCGATCGGTTGGACCTCTATCTACATTTCGTAAGCTGAATGCGCTTGCTGTCTACACTAAGAATTCTGCTCCCAGTAAGTCTAAGACAATCAAGACCGACCGCAACTGGATAAAGAAAACCTTTATGAAGTAATAAATGTATCAGTTAATTCCGGGAGTATTAGGAGCCTTAGTATATTTAGCGTTCCAGAAATACGTAGCTAAGCGCCGTGCTATGGACAGTAAGTTATTTATTGAAGCTGGTTCGTTTGCTGTAGTGACCTGTATTGTTATGTGGGTGTGGCGCACATACATGGGATTCGAAGGAATGTCAACCTTCGGTCACACCTGTCCCAACGGAATGATCCAAATTCCAGACCCAGCAAACCCTCAACAGCCAACCTGCGTTCCCAGCCCGAGTGGTCGCAGAACCTATGCCGCTAATACTGGATTTAATGCTATTGCTGCCGTAAAATAATGTTAAGATAAGAATAAAAATGTGGAAGTCCTTACTCTTTAATGCCGTCCTCTTCGTCGCCCTCGTCCCCGGGATGCTAGTATCCCTTCCTCCTGGAAGCGGATTCACCACACAGGTTGTTGTCCATTCACTTGTGTTCGCGCTCGTTCACCATTTTCTTGGAGGCCAGCTTAAGAAATTTCTCTAAATAGTATAAATGCACTGGGGTTACTTTGTGCTAACGGCGCTGACGTTCTATGTTGTCGCCTTCGTTATTACGGTTCCCTCGCTCGGACCCATCCCTTCAACTGTAGTTAAGTCACTTGTCTTCGTCCTTCTTCACGTCCTAGCTCACAAGTATATCGGTCCTCAACTTCGCAAGTAATTCTTCTGTATAAGTAAATGCTAAGGTTGTTTCTAATTAATGTCGGTCTTTTCTGTCTTGTATCATATTTCGGCGACAAGCACAAGGTTGACTGCCTTGTTCTTGCGGTAGTTTTTGCCTTTCTCCACCATATACTTACAACTGTTGTAGACAGATTTGAGTATTTTAGTTATCCAGACAGTCGTCCCATTCCAGACTGTCCTAGAGGAATGGACAGAGCTAGAAACGGTATGGATTGCAAGTCTAAGGGTGATATTCATGGAATGTAAAATGGATTTGTGACAATGTAAATTGGTAATAATTCACAGCTTCTTCGACGACAAATGTCAACGAAGAAGATGGTTCGGCTCCTCAACACTCGCGAGCGACTCGTGATTCGCATCAAGCAAAACAAGCATTGTGCGGGTCTTCGCTGTGATAGGTACTTGAAACGTTCTGAGTTTCACGTTGACCATATCATTCCCCGTTCGCAAGGAGGAACGAATCACCCAAACAACCTTCAGGCACTTTGCATCACCTGTCACGGAAAAAAGACCGCACTCGAAACCAAAATTCGAATGACTGGCTGTATCCGAACCAGCAAGGCAGAGCAGGCCATGGGGCTCCCTAAGTGGATTCCCTACTAAAATCTAAATGATTTTTAACTGAAAACGGAAACTTCTAACCTAAAATATAGAAGGGTAACACATCATGAACTGGATTGCGTCCCTCGCAGAGGACTTGCCTAAGCTCAAGAAGGACTGGCCGACTCTGTCAGACTTCTGGAAAGAAGCTACGATCGGCCAGATTTCTCTTCAAGTCGATAGGTGCGACCAAGTCATGAAGCTTACGACCGAAAGTGTGCTGGGTATCTTCTCCAAGAGCAATCTTGAGAACGATCACGAGCTCACTAAGGGCGTGCTCACGCGCCTCAAGCTTTGGGGCTCGATCAAGTAAAAATGGATTTGTTCATTTTTATTTCTTAAGTCAACACACGAGATGGACTACAACCACCCCCGCTGGCCCTCGCCGCGCGCAAAGCTCACTGCTAAGAAGCTAGGGCTCGGACACCACATCAAGCGAATGACTCACCAGCAGGCTCTCGAGCTTCTGGCAAAGAAGGCAAAGATGTCAGTTCCCGAGTTTCTAGACTTGCCCATCGGAGACGCGTGGCTAGCTATTGACAGCGCTCGCGAAAGCTACGGGTGGAGCCATCTCCCAACCAAAATTCCCTGCGATCCGCTCAAAACGTATCGCTGGTAAAAATGGAAAATAAACCTTCTATTTTTTTAATGAAAAATGGCGCTCTACTACTACTATGTTGTGGGGCAATACCACGGAGCTAATGCTGTCGTGTTGGAAACATTTGATAACGCCGACAAAGCCTACGACCTTGTCGGAATCTTGAATGAACTAGCAAACGAGGGAGAATACTACTTTGTAACAACTCACTATCCGGGAGACATTCAGCAGCTTTAAAAACGGAAACTACGCTTCCTATTTTTATCATGATTCACCGGCACAATGGGCCAAGTCGTTAGCGTCCCATACAACCACGGCATCGACATCTCCAGCCTTCCCGACTTTGCGAACGAAACGTTCACGGTCACGCGGAGCTCTGGCCTGCTCGACCCCGGCTGGGGTCCGTGCAAGTACTTCATCGAGAACAACGGTTCTCACACAGAGTTCAAGACCATTGTCGCAGCAAAATACAAGGTAAGGGAGGACGAAGAGCCTGTCTGGCGCGTCCTCATGAACAACAAGAAGGAGGACGCAGACATTCTCATGGGCTGGCGCAAGCTTTCCACAATCTGGCCCTCGTGCCTCGACGGCAACGACGAGTTGATTAAGGAATGGCAAACCGAAATGGAAGCCAAGCTCGAGCCGCTCTACGCAGCTCACTACGCATGAACTTAAACGTTCTTTTTATATTTACTGTAAATGTGGAAGCCTTATCTAGAGTGCACACTAACACTCAAGAGAATGCTTAAAGAAAGCAGAGAAAGACGTGCCTTCTTTGAAGAATCTTATCGCAAACTTTTAGATCTTGGTATAAATTCAGATATAAGACGAAATAAAATGCGCTACTACAGGGATAGTATTAATCGTCACAAGTACATAGCATATGCAGCCTTTGTCGAGCTCACTCTTCGAAAGATCTACACAACCCGCACTGTCGACTTGTAAAACGGAATAATCTGTATTTTTATGTCTAAAAACAAATGGCGCTATCCAAGATTCTAGAAGAGCTTAAGCAACAGCGTGCTCTTCTAGAAGAACTTCTAGTTCCAGTTCGCCAAGCAGCTAAGGATAAACTTGCACTCATCCAGTATGAAAAATACGAGAAGGTGCTCATTACATGCTGCGAGAATTTGGACAATGTCCGTCTTCTTCGAACAACCTTATTTGAGAAGCGAAGGCATCTCGAATCCGTTGGAACTGATGAAGCCCGCGATGACCTCAGGAAATATACACTCATCGCAATAGACGAGCTAGAATCTATGTGGCCAGTATGTGATACTAATTATGTAGAACTCTTCTGCTTACCAGAAGATACAGAAATCAAGTGTAACATTCACGGTTGAAAACGGAATAACCCTAGTTTTTACTTTCAAAGTCATAAGATATGAAACCCTTTCTAAAATGGGTTGGTGGAAAAACACAAATCATTAATGATGTTATGGCTCTTTTCCCAAAGGAAATGAATAACTATCGCGAACCCTTTCTAGGTGGTGGAAGTGTTTTGCTAGCGCTACTTTCCGACCCAACTATCACAGTGAATGGGACAGTATATGCCAGCGATCTAAACTCAAATCTTATTGCACTCTATAAAAATATCCAGTCAAATCCAGAAGAGATTATTGACAATGTAAAGATTCTTTCAGACCAATTTTATGCTCGCAGTGGACATGAAGTCAATCGTAAACCACCTACACTTGAAGCAGCAACATCCCGCGAGTCATACTATTACTGGATTCGGTCTACCTTTAACAGTATGAATCCCAAAACTACTGTTCAAGCTTCAGCAATGCTTCTCTTCATGAATAAGACTTGTTTCAGAGGTGTTTATCGGGAAGGTCCACATGGGTTCAATGTTCCATATGGTAATTACAAGAACCCTATGATTCTTGAGCCAGACCATATCCGAGCTGTTTCTGCGCTTATCAAGGATGTTGTCTTTACTTGTGAGGGATTTGAAAGTTTAGCTATCGAAGAAGGAGACTTTGTATATCTGGACCCACCGTATGCACCAGAGAATGATAAATCCTTTGTTGGATACAATGCATCTGGATTTACCCTAGAGAATCACCAAACCCTATTCAGAATGACTCGCGAACTGCCAAACTTTCTGATGAGCAATGCTGATGTTCCTTTGGTAAGGAATGCCTTTCCAGAGCCATTTAAAACAAAAATCATTTCATGTCGTCGTGCAATTAATTCTACAAAGCCCGAATCAAGAGCCAACGAGGTTCTTATTACGGTGGCAATGCTTGTGTAGCATTTGACAATTATTAAGTGTAGTTTCTCCGCCATTTAAAAAAGGAACAATATGATCAGCTTCTGCGTCAGAAATTTTTAGTTTGAGATTACATCCAGCACATTTTCCTGCCTGTTTTTCCAGGGTAATCTTGCGTTCTTTAGGATTAAAAAACCGACGCTTTTCCTTAGTTAGTGAGCGAATATAATCGTCAATATAATTGATTACGGCATATTGAAACTTGGCATTTCGTGAAGCACATTCCATCAGCTTAACAGTTTCATCTGACTTTTTTGAAAAAAAATCTGTATTTAGTGTGCTTGCAATAGCAGCTACATGGACATTAAACTGACTAATTTTCTTAAACCAGAACCCGAGACGTCCAATAAAAAGTAGAAGAGGCACACGATGGTCCTTCATGTCTTCAATTTCTTTTCCATCTACTTCAAACGCATGGTGCTCTTCTAGACTGGTAAGCATACGTCTCATCTTATTTAGCCTACCCTTATATTCTTCCTTATTCTCGTTAATTTTCTTAGAAATTTCTTGAGTTTGTTTTCCGTGACTTGAACGCCACTTGTCTGCAAGACCTGGAAGAGAACTAAATGACTGTAGATTATCGGCTTCTGAAAGAGCGAGAAGCTGATATAAGCGTTCCTCACAACTACCACGCTTACTTTCGCTTTTTGTATAAATTGCAGAATTATACCATTCCTTAGACTCCTCTTCAAGAATATCATGAAGAAGACCAAATACTGGAATTTTAAGTTCATAACCATTAAGAGGTGTTCCAGCATTATTTAGGCGCTGCCATAGAACTGAAAGTGCTTCTGGATCGTCTGATACATCATCTGGAATATAGTTAATAGAAAACTTATAATTCTTAATTTTATCACGAACAATAGAAGGTAGCTCCTTGAACTTCTTCCCTTCAAACTCTTTTAGTGGACTTGTTTCCCATCCCTCATTAAACTTTTTAATAGCATATCCTCCATTCATAAATTCGTGTGGCGCTTCGAGTTTATGTGCGCCATCAAAAACACAATCAATGATTACTCCATCAGTTTCTTTCTTTAAGACATAAATAGGAGAACATGACCAACCGCGTAGAATAGTATCCAGCATAGCTACTTTCTGCTGATCACTCCAGGACGCATCACGCTGCCCTGCCCATCGTAGTTTTAGCTCAGTCATATGCTCCTTCATATTAGGATTGTTGATCCTATCAAAAAGATACTGAAACTCAGTACCGCTGCTCATCTTGGTATATATACACATACTGCATTTAAATGGGTCGTATATATACGAATAGTTTTCGTATATCTACAATAACTGACTTAAGAAACATGTTCTTAAATAGAATGCCCTTGTCTTTGAACCATGTCCTGCTCCCTTGGTTCTTGTCTGAAGAATCTTACCATTTTTTGATTGAAGAATTCCAGTTTCATTAAACAGCCTTTGGATTTCGGAATAATCTGCTTCCAAAGATTTGTATAGCTCAGGATAGGCTTCTTTATTCACGAGGTATGGTTTCATGTATTCAATTGTATCACCTGTGCGAAGATAGGGAACTACCAAGAGATTATTGAGCTTTTTAGAACATCTTGATTCAGAAAAGGCTTGTGTTTTTAGTTCAGAATCTATCATGGTCACTGCAATGGTTTCCTTTTGAACAAGTCCTTTCTTAGTTTTCTTTAGAGGAACAACCTTCAGTTCTCCATCAGAACAATCCAGACAATTTTGTGTATGTGGAATACCTAGAAGAGTTTCCAAATATAGTCCAGGAAGACCTTTATTCTTCGTTATAGGTAGAGCATATGTAGTTCCAATCACTGGGAGAAGTCTATCAACTAGCTCAGCGATCGTTGTCATGTTTCTAGAAGTGTTATAGTATTATTGTGTATCCATTTTAAAAACGGAATAAATCCAGTTTTTATTCAGAATTGAAAAAGATGAAGTTTCCGATTACTCGTGAAAGCCTGCAGGCATTTGATTATGCCAAAGCACAAGCAGATATAATAGAAGAGGAAATTCAGAAAAGACTTACCCAAATATTAGACCAGCTTTGTAGAGAGTTTAAGCAAAGTATGCCATCAAACTTGAGAGAGAAGAAGTTTGTGTGGAGGCAACTAGATAATATTCGGATGATTTCAGGACATAATAACCCGGACAAATATCTTCATCAGTTTATTGAAAAACTGAAGGAAACCTTTGTTGGATGTGACATTATCATCGACCCACTGAAGACGTATCTTATTATTGATTGGAGTTAAACACTGACGATAAATTCCCAACGGAGATAGTCGCAGATTTTTTTCCAGATTTGATCGTGACTAATTAGCCGGTCGCGCGACTTGAGCAAGGGGAAGTAAACCTTGTACTCATCCAGTTCCAGAAGTTCGAAAAACTTGTAGAGGATGTAGGAGTAGGAGAGGAAGTTAGTTCTGTCGTTTGGGCAATAGAGTAAGAAGGGAGCTTGAATATCTTGGAACATAGCCCGGATCTTTTCTTCAATCGCGGGGGTAATTGTTGGAGGTGGATTTCCGTTAAGTCGTGATACGATGTGGGCGGCATGTTCGTAGTATTTACTTCTATTCAATTTCTTCAGAATCTCACGAATATCCTTCTCTGTCAAATCAGCAATATTTTGTATGCGCCGCTTCTTAATCTCGCATACAACCTCATTGGTAACCTCTTCCGGAATAATTGTAGACTCCTTTGCCTGAAACTGATTCAAAATCTCATTCAAGTGGTTAATCTTCTTATAAGCATAATTGTTCCGTTCCTTTGGCGGATCTCTAAATGAAGGAAAGTCAGAAACAACCATCATATATTCTTCTGAGCCACAGCTTGGACAAACTAAAATCCCTTCAGCAGCAACTTCCTCACGCGCAACATTACAGCGAGAACAATGTTCTGTTTCTGTATTCTCTTCAGGTTCCACTCCAGACCCCATCTTCATTCTAGAAATATACTCATCAAACATCTTCTTTCTAGACGGACCTGTTTCAATCTGAACTACCGGAGATAAATACTTCATGAAGGTATTGTTGTCCACATGTCGAGCAGGAATCGACGCACTTTCGGCCTGTCCATAATACTGTAACATCAAATCTGCATTCTTAGAAAAATACTGAACTAACTGGTCGTCGGATTTTAACTCGGACTGAAGAGTTCGTAACCTATCGTGCTTCTGGGCAAGCTTCATGATATCCTCCATCGATGTGCTAGATTCTAGAGCGTTAATTTCTCCTTCTAGAAGAACAATCTGTTCCTTCAGAGAGTCTTGGTTTGCATGAGACTCTCGTAGAGATGCTACAACAGATTGGTGAACAGAGTCCAGCGTTCCACCAATCGATTCCTGTTTCTGTTCCCTACTCTTTTTGATACGAAACATGCTATCTGTCATTTCCTTTCCTAAATGATTCCTCTTAAAATAGATTCAAAAGAGCAAGAAGACCAGCAGCCACAATCGGAACAAGAGCTGAACCCGACTCTGTAAACCCTTCTGTTGATTTAGTGCAGGCTGACACGTCTGTCTTTGTGCACACAGCTGGATCGTAGTCTGGGGATAGGGTTGTGTTTAAGAAATAAGATTTATTACCACCTGACGTTGGACAGGTATAACATTCACAAGTTGGAGTTGAACTTGCGGCAAGAGCAGAAAATAAGCTGACAGGATTTAATCCTTCGATATCTTCCAACATACCTGGAAGAAGGCCATTGAAATCGGATGATATGCTACTAAGGTCCTGTCTCATTGAAAGAGGGACAGTCGCAGTTCCGCTTGAAAGATTATTGATGTAGTTGTATCTTGGCTGAGTAGACTTGTCAGGCGCTATACATACACCACCTGTGTTTACAAAGTATTGATTTCCCAGCGCAGGGCCAGAGACCATATACTTGACATAGTTGATGACAGCACCAGTGTTTCTGCCAACCTGTGAAAAGGTTCCATCTGAACCAACGCCCATAGAAGAGGGTCCTTGGATGTTTTCTGCGTAGCTATAGTCAGGACCCATCACACTGTCGCTTACATTTGATGGTCCAGCTTCTAGGTCGCTCCAAAGACTGTTTTTGTCCATTGTTATTAAGACAGATTCAAAATGGATTAGAACTACAAATACTAATAATTACTAAATGCAGGCTACCGGAAAATTACGAAATGTCATAGACCAATTTTATACAAAACCCGAAATAGCGCGGGTTTGTATAGAACATATTCTTGAACATATTACTGGTTCTGATTATTTATGGATTGAGCCATCTGCGGGCTCTGGATCATTTCTGAACTGTGTTAACTTTGAAAAGATTGGCTTAGATATTGAGCCAAAATCAGAAGATATACAACTAGCAGATTTCTTAGCTTGGACACCTCCAGAACGAAGATGTATTCTATTCGGGAATCCACCCTTTGGACGTCAGGCATCACTAGCAAAGAAGTTCATCAAAAAAGGCTGTGAATTCGCAGATGTTATTGCCTTTATTCTTCCGCGTTCTTTTCTGAAACCAAGCATGAACAGAGTGTTTAGTGCGAATTTTCACTGTAAATCTAGCGTTGAAGTTCAAAAAAATGCATTCATCTTAAACGGAAACGAGTATGATGTTCCATGCGTGTTTCAGATCTGGATAAAAGAAGATACACAGAGAATACCAGAAACAGTAATTAAAGAAATTGGGTTCTCATATGTCAGATGTAATCCAGACCTTGTATTCAGACGAGTAGGTTCTAATGCAGGTAAGTGTTCATTGCCCGATGGTCAGAGTTTACAATCTCATCATTTATGGAAGCTAGACGAAAAATATAGAGATAGAGTCTTAGAAATTATTGAACGAATGAACTCTCATGTCTTCCCTAGTAATACAACTGGTCCGCGTAGTCTGTCAAAAACAGAAGCAAATCGGGTTATGAATTCAGTTCTTTCTAGTTTATTAATAGTTTAAATATCATCTTACAATATTATATAATGTCGGTATATCCAATAACATTTTCAATACCGTCTTCTAAGATTGTAAATGATATCCCATCTAAAAGTAAATTAATATCAAGTTTGATTCCAGGAAAGATGGAAACATATATATATAACACTGAATCAGAGTATTATAATGAATATAAGACATCTGTTTTTGCTACAACTACTAAAAAGGGAGGATGGGACTGTATGCGTCATTATGAGATATTAGCATGCGGAGCAATACCATATTTTCCAGACATTGAAAAGTGTCCTGAAAATACAATGTTTTTTTTACCTAAGACATTAATTCAGTATGGTAACACACTATATGAAAAATATCGTAATAAAGAATTAAGCGAGATTGATATAAATGTATGCAATGATTTAATAAAGCTTCTGTTAGAATATACTAGAGAGAATTTAACTACTGATAAGATTGCAAACTACATTTTAAATACTGTAAAACATCCCGATGTTAAAAAAATATTATATCTATCATCTTCTACATCTCCAGATTACCTTAGATGTGTTACACTACACGGATTTAAGAGCATCTTTGGAAAAATGGTGCATGATTATCCAAAGATACCTCATATATATCAATCAGATAACATTAACTATTCTAATCTATACGGTAAGGGTATCTCTTACACAAATCTTATATCAGAAAATTTACATGACGACACTTTAGATGCTTCAATTAAAGAAGATATATTAAACAAACACTATGATTTAATTATATATGCAAGTTACCATCGTGGTATGCCTTTTTTCGATATAGTTTCTAGTGTTTATTCGCCTGATAAAATTGTAATAATTTGTGGAGAAGACGAACATAATTGTGATTATATAAATTTTACTAATAAGGGTCATCATGTGTTTGTAAGAGAATTGAAGTGAAGAAGTTATCATGATCCTTTGAAGGAATACTTCCCTTAGGATAAATTTTTACTAGGTCCTCACCCTTCATAAACTTTACCTTGATTTCTGGGAAGTTTACGTTGCTCACGATGATATAGTTCATATTTTTAACCTTTTCATCAAATTTGGCTTGGTTGAATGTGCGCCCAGTTCCAATCATACTAGATGGCATGAAATCACACCCATTCTTCGTGAATGTCTTTTCATCAAATTGAATAGTTTCATCGACACGATCTAGTAGATCATACCCTCTACAGCCGGGAATGTATTTCAAAGGATAATTTTCTGCTAGCCATGGCTCGATGAGATGGGAGAATATACGGCCATCTTTAAAATATTCATTAAGTGCTACTTGTGATAGATTATCGAACGAGACGTTTGTTATCGTATGAACAAACGTCTTGTTAAAGTCAACCATTTTTAGAATTAATCTATAATCAGAAGTTAGTCCGTTTTAGACTAAAGCATGGATTAAGGTATTAACAATGAATGAAAGCACGACAGAAACAGCGCTGATAGCTGCAGCACCTGTGTAGGTTATCATGCCTCCCTCTCCCCGACTATTTGGGACATATGGAAGAATGAAGTCGCGAGGTCTGTTAAGTGTCATAATGAAGGCTCCGATAAAGAACGAGAGATATCCAAGCATATTTCTGAAAGAACCGCGAAGAATGGAAAACTGCTGGGAGTAATCACGACCCTGTTTAGGAGGTGATGTGTTCAGGGGAGTGCTAAATGGGTCTCCTCCTCCGGTAACCATTGGCTGAAACGCGGGAGACTGAACTGGTTGACCTCCAAGTAGTTCGGATAAATCAGTTGCGCCTTCCATTGTTTATTTAGATGAAGGTATTTCACACGAGGCATCCTCCACGCGATACTTGTAACATTTTCCATCTGCCTTGACTTCTTTGCCTTCGAACTCAGAAGGTGATAGAGCGAGGACACGCGACCAAGGGATTGGTTTATGAAACATAATGACCATGATACCGAAGCCAATGATGAATGAAAAGAATCCAAAAACGTCAGGATGTGTTAAAAGCTTATCTATCATTTACCAATACATTGAGAGAAACAGCAGCATCTGAACACTGAGTGGGTTCTGCCTTGATGCGGACACAACCGGCTTGAGTCTTAAAGATACCTGGGTCATTTGGAGTTGGAATTGCCTTAACTTCATGGACGGGAGGTTTAAATATTGAAACAACAAAGAATCCTGAAACGAGACCTGCCACAAAACCTGTTAGTGGATCCATTTATAATGAATAAGGGGATTAAAGAGGGGCGCTGCTCATCTTAAATACATATCTGGCAAAGGAAAAACCTCCGTTAAATATCTGTTGATCTGTCGTATCTACGGTTCCTCCTCTCATGAATGTTCCATTTACTCCACCATCTAAGATTGATTCACTCAACTCATTAAGGATATCGCTATTTAGTGTTAGCCTTCCTGTCATGTAAAGATTGCCTCCGCTAAATGATGTAACTTCTGTCAAGTCTTCAGGTTCAAATATTTCAATCGCGGGCGCAATCCTTTGTTCAATAACTTGTTCAACATTTCCACAGCACTTTTTTAGACTGACTATGTCTTGATACATGATCTCAGCATAGTTCAGTGGATTACACATTGCCGCTCCTCGGTAAGCTATACCAGTCATAAGACGATGATTGGTATCCTGAACCTTAAAGGTCTTTCCTAATACTTCTGAATGTGTTTTATATATCCAAGCTGCTGCTGTTCTCATTTCTTTAATTTACGGGACTTTTTAACTGGAGGTAGTTCTTCCTTCTTAAGCTCTTCAAAACGTTGCCGCGCTTCCTCTATGGACAATCCCCGATATACTACCTCTAATTTCAGTTTGAGGAATTTGTCGATAGTCGGTTTCAGGGACGTTTCGGACTGCATTTAACCATGGCACCGGTTTAAATTCTATATTTTCCTTTTCTCTTTCGGTTCCGTGATTGTAATACAAAAAATAAATAAACCCACCAACAACCACGACCAAGGCGACTATGTTAAATATCATCGAATACCACGAGTCCTTGATTCGTCCCGACTTTATTAAGTTTCCCTCCACACGAGAGTATGTATCTTCGACTAAATGAAACATCTCTTGTGATATACAAGGAGTTCGAATGTTGACTACAGGCGCACTATATGCCGCCACGCTTGGCGCCGCGGGAACTGCTGCTCTTGCAGCATCCTTCGTTGGCAATGCTCTAAAAAGTGAAGATACCGAATTTATCGAAGAAATTCCAGAACAGGTTGTTTCTACGATTAAAGAAGTTCCGGCTAGAATTCAAGAAACTGTAACTCCGGTCGTTGAGGCCATACAAGCTCCTGCTCCCGAGCCGGCTCCTGAACCTCAGCCTCCAGCTCCGGCTCCTGAACCTCAGCCTCCAGCTCCGGCTCCTGAACCTCAGCCTCCAGCTCCGGCTCCTGAACCTCAGCCCCCTGCTCCGGCTCCTGAACCTCCAGTTGATGAGAACCCTGCACCAACGGAAGAAGAAATGAAGGGCGGTGGCCTTGGTCAACCCCCTTGGGGTAAGATATCCTCAAATCTTTATGTTCCATCGGCCCAAGATGCTATAGTTTCAACCTTTAACCTTCCAGTAGATCCGAGTAAGCTTCAAGACCAACTCATTCAGGTTAATAGAGAACTTGAATCAGCTCAATATAAACTATTTCAACTTCAGGAAAAAATCAAGACAGGAAGAGAGAAGTATAGTGCCTACCTAAGAGAGATTGCTCCCTTAGAATCTACTGCACTTGTAGCAGAAAGACAGGCTGAAATATACAAGAAGGAACTCGATAAGACCAAACAAAAGTTAACGGAAGATAGTCCGTTGATTAAAGAACTAAGAGCTTCACTTGCAGGTAAGGATAGGGCCGAGAAAATACCCATAGAAGCTCGCATCAAAAAGCTCAAAGAAGAAGGAGAAGATATTTCTATTGAAAGAAGGGAGGAAATTGCGGCAAAGTATGGACAAAGATATGAAACACAATTAATTACAGCGAATGAGATTGTTGACTTGAAACTAAAAAAGGATAGACTTGGAACAGAGATTGTAGAATTACGTAAGAAGGAACCCGAACTAGAAAAGGAAGTAGAAGATATTCGTAAGAATAGGCAAGTCATTCTTGATAAACTAGTTCAGATTGAGAAGGCGCAGAATCCTGTAAAAAAGGCACAGGATTGGGATGCTCGTCGTAAAAGATATACAGATGCTGAACAAGCATATTCAGTTGCTGAAGAACGTCTTAAGGGATTTATCTCAGAAGTGTGGCTTCCTCTGAATTATGATTCAATAAACCAAAGAAAATACAACCCAAGAAAGGAAGAACTGGAACGTGTTCTAAAGCTAGCTAGGATTGAACGTGATCGCGCAAGAATCGGATTAACATCTGATGAAGAAACACGTGTTCCTCTCGGAAAGATTAGCTTCAGTGCCTTTGTTGAAGAAGTCAAGGAATTCTTTGGAAATTACTATAATCTTACACTTGACGAAATCTTATCAGTTCCTGGTATTGAATTAACACGTCAAAAATATATAAACGCTGAACCTATTCGTAAGATTGCCAAACTTATTGAAACTGTCCCTGACTTACAGAAGATTGGTACCATGTATCATGAAATCGCAAATGGAACAACGGAGGACCTTCTTTTGAATCTAGATAGATACGTGTTATATTTTACACAGATAGAAGGATCCCCGCTAAATATTAGGGAACAAAGAGCACAGATTCAGCGGAAAAAGAACATATTTAGCACAGTCAAGACAAAGCTCCAAGAATTCATAAGGTTAAACATAGATGGTCTAACAGTTAGATTTGACGAAGAAGATAAGGAGTTTTCCCAGATATTTATTAATTTTTTTAATGAACAATTTGCATCAATTAATCGCATGAAAGAAGTTGTTAAGAATGCTAAGTCAACTACTCGCATCGATACCGGAAAAACAGTAAAGTCTTTACAAGAATTAGATGGTCTGGTTAAGTCATTATTTCCTGACACATACGTAGGCTCCAGAGCTATTGCCGATTCAGTTGGTATGTGTTCAAGTATACTCCCTGATAATGTCTATAAAATGCTAGGCAATGATCAATTTAATAATGAACGTATTACCTTATTATTCAATGATGTAGCAAAGGATTCATTAAAGAATGAATTTATCAACCTTATAAAATTAAAGCAAGTTTCAAGTATATCTGAAATTACTGCTTATTTCAACCTAATACGATCATTTCTTGCGCGAGCTGCAAATGATTTACAACGTAATATTGGCGGTCGTGCAGAAGCCTTCGTTCAAACAACGTTACGTGGCGCACAGCTAGACCAAGATGCCAGAGATGCAGAGCAAGATGCCAGAGATAAGGGTGTTAATCTAAAACCACCACCTCCTCCAACTCAAGCAGAAATCGATGCTGCTAGAGCCCGAAATATAGGAGATTTAGCAGCTGATTTAATAGTTCCAGACCCAGTCCTTGTGGAAAGAGTTAATACCTTAAGAAGAGCTCTTGCTGCCGCTCCCGCTCCCGCTGACCCCCCCATAGTTCCGCCTGCGGCTCGTGTAGATCGAAAGCAATTAGAAGCAGCTGAGGCAGCCCTTAATGCATCAAATAAGAGAAAGCTGGCTAATCTATTTCCCTTCAAGCCATTCAGCATTATGGATAGTAAGATTGGGTTACCGCTTCCTATTTCAGTAATTAAGGCAAACTGTGGTATTTCGGTTAATCTAACAACCATTCCTACCGAATTACAAAACATTCAAAGAATTCTTGGAATCCTAGAAAGTCAGGTCAAAGAAATTCCATATAATACTGAACTAGACCGGCTAGCGGCTGAATTAGAACAACGTGGAATTATTCGGGAAGGAAATGAGGCTATACGAACTGTGTATAAGATGACAGATCGCGGTATTAGAATAGAAAGAGCCTTTGCTATTTCTGTATCTCCAGCACCCGAAGAAAACTTGTTACAAACGCTACTAACACTTGTAAGTGCCAAATTTAGAAGTATTCAATATGACTCGGTAGCATCCTTTGGAAGTATCCCAACTATGAACGCTCGTTCTTTATACACAAATATTGCCAGAAATCAGCTTAAGAACACAGAACAATTTAAGGGTGTTAGCTTCAGTGATGCCAGGGAGTTTTTTGGTGCCTGTGCGAATGCTTTTAAGGCAAACTTTATGGTTCTAAATAATGAGGATGAGAGCGGAGTGTATAGCGAGAATCGGGAAACTAAGGCATACACAATTTTTAAGGAGGGGAAGCTCTATTATCCTATAAGATATGCAGTTACGCAAACACCTTCTGTTGCCTTAAGTTTTGGAGGAGCTATGAATTGGAATCGTAAAAAAACATATTCATGGACAAGGTCAAAACCTATAAGATATACTCAACGAAAATTCTAAAGATATTATGATAATAAATGAAGACGTGGAAAAATCGTCGTCGTCCTAAAACTAGTAAGTCCAGAACTCTCAGACAGCGCGGTGGTGCCGGTGTTCCTGTTGACCCAGCTGTTCTAGACCAATTACAAAGGCCCTTACAAGCAAGAATCAATGGCGGTGAAGTATTAGGACCCGCAGACAAATCAGTATACGATTTAATTAAAACAATTTTTAAAAGAAATGATAGAAATCCAGAAGGTAAAATTATGCTTACAGACAAAGAAGCTGATATATTAGGCGTATCCTCCGAGTCTACTGCAAACCCGTTAGCTTCGGTTGGAGATTTTTTTGGAAAGCCATCAGAAGCTTCTGAACGCCTTGGTAGTATATCGACTGGAGTAACATCTATAGCGGATAGAGCTCGTCTCAAGACGGCTGCTGAACGTGCTCGTGCTGCTATTGCTGCTGCTGCAGCTCCTGCGGCTGCTGCTCCTGCGGCTCCACCTCCACCTCCACCTCCTGCTCCAGCGCCTGCTCCACCTCCTGCTCTACCTCCACCTCCTGCTCCAGCGCCTGCTCCAGCGCCTGCTCCAGCTGAAAGAGGCTCAAGACCAGGGAGTGCGAATTTTTCGATTATAGGTGAAACAGCAGATAGAGATGCTTGCGAGGCTAGATACGCGGCTCTTAAGGCAGATTTTGACGCAAAGACTGCAAAATACGATGCTGACATCGCAGCACTAAATGGACGTCTAGAAGCTAATATAGCAGCTGCGGCTGATGCAGAAGCCAGGTTCAGGGCAGCTCAAGAAGCTGCTGATCGGGCTAGAGATGCAGCTATATCTGCAGACCGTCTAGCTGCGGGTAGAGACATCGAAGCTAGAACTGCAGAAGCAGCAGCAGCAAACGCAAGAGCAGATGCGGCCAGGCGCGAACTTGCAGAAGCTAAGACTTTAGCCGATGGGACAGCCGCAGCTGTAGCAGCTGATAGAACTGCGATGGTTGCTGCACACGAAGCTGCTATTGCAGGGATTAGTAAAGCTAAGGATGAGGCAGAAAAATTATTAGGAGATGCTAGACGGGTAAAGGGTGCGGATGACGATACAATTGCAGGACTTAGGGCCAGAATTGAAGCGCTCCAGGCTCTGTTAAGAGAAAGGGATGAAGAACTCCGTGCCGCTCGGGCGGCGGCTGCCACGGCTGCTGGAGAATTAGATGCTACAAAGGCTGAAAGGGATGCTGAGGCAGCTAAAACCGAACAAGCAAACAGAGATGCTGCCGCGGCTGCTGCTGCGGCTGCTGCTGCTGCAGCTACTGCAGCGAGAGAAAATGCCAGTCTAAGAGAGCGAATAACTGCGATTGAAGGTGAAAGAGATGCTGCGAGAGCGGCCGCTAAAGCCGCAGAGGATGCTGCGCAGGCTGCTGCTGCTGCTGCGGCTGCTGAGATTGCTAGATTCCGAGGTGCTGCCGCAGCAGCTGAAGCTCAAGTAGCGGCAGCGATAGACGCTGGTAGACGCGGAACTGACGCAGAAAAGGCTGCTGCGGCTGCTGCGGCTGCTGAAGCAAGAGCAAGGTCTGAACAGCTTACTAGACATATCGCTGGTCTTGAAGCTGGGCAGGTTACTGCTGCTGCTGCGGCTGCTGCGGCTGCTGCTGATGCCGACGCTCGGATTGCTGCTATTCAAGCAAGACTGGACGCTGCTAATGCAGTCGATTTTCCAACTATATCTAAGATTACATCAGATTTAGCTGGAGCAAATGTGGTTGATTCATTTGCACCTAATACTAATTTTTATATTCACTGGACTGCAGGTGGAAAACCGAGAGGGGCTTGGGTCTTTGTAGTTGTTGAACGATTTAACGGAATAGGAGAACCAGTTCCTATTGGATCAAGTGTTGTTTTTAAGGCGGACTCTCCAATCATATATAAATCAGAAAAAGCTGGTGAATTTACTTGTATGATTTTAGATGTAGTTTATAATTAAATATAATGGCAGTCAGACCTAGATTCTTTAATCTTACTATAGCCGATCCAGCGCCTGCTCCACCTGCTCCTGGTGCTGCGCTTGGTGGGCCACCTGTTGATCCTTTAGCTCCAGCGCCTGGTGCTGCGCTTGGTGCTGTTGGTCCTTTAGCTCCAGCTCCTGCTCCAGCGCCTGCTCCTGCTCCTGCTCGAGCTCCAGCGCCTGCTCCTGCTCCAGCGCCTGGTGCTGCGCTTGGTGCTGTTGGTCCTTTAGCTCCAGCGCCTGGTGCTGCGCTTGGTGCTGTTGGTCCTTTAGCTCCAGCTCCTGCTCCAGCGCCTGGTGCTGCGCTTGGTGCTGTTGGTCCTTTAGCTCCAGCTCCTGCTCCAGC
>Ga0187844_10000648_pt1 | contig 27138 bp, 25 predicted proteins | sample SpaLakP09_SKY_50_FD_134517 | JGI IMG/M metagenome (GOLD analysis project Ga0187844, IMG submission 134517) | Oligotrophic lake water microbial communities from Sparkling Lake, Wisconsin, USA - SP09_SKY_50 | ecosystem: Environmental > Aquatic > Freshwater > Lake | place: USA: Sparkling Lake... | reverse complement strand
GCCGGCGCCGGCGCCGGCGGTGCTGCAGGTCGAACTGGAACACGAAGCGCCGCAAGCGCCCGGCGGCGCCGATACGCGCGAACTGGCCTTCTTCCTGCGCCAGGTCACGCTGCAGTAAAGGCGGCTTCGCTCAAAAAAATCCCCGCTCGCTGGCGGGGATTTTTTTATGCCGACTGCTTCGGCAGGCCACCGAGCAAGGCGGCCACTTTCTGCTTGGCCGGCTTGATCGACGGGTTCGACGGGGCCGAATTGGTCGGCACCGGCGCCGATGTCGGCTCGTACGGTTTCAGGAACCACGGATCGACTTTTTCGCGGCGCGGCATCGGTCCGCTGCTGCGCGGTGGACGATCGCCGCGGTCGCCACGGTCGGCGCGGTCGCCACGGTCGCTGCTGCTGCGCGGCGGCGGCGCGTCGGCGTCCGGACGGCGCGCGCGGCGCTCCGGAGAACGCTCGCTCGAATCGCGCGGCCCGCGCGTTGCCGGCGGCGTGAAGCCGGCCAGTTCGCCACGGGTGATGGTTTGCTTGATCAGCTTTTCGATGTCGACCAGCAGGCGCTCGTCCTTGTCCGAATACACCGAGATCGCGTCGCCCGAAGCGCCCGCGCGGCCGGTACGGCCGATCCGGTGCACATAGTCTTCCGCGTTGTACGGCAGGTCGTAATTGATCACGCACGGCAGGTCGGAAATATCGAGGCCACGCGCGGCCACGTCGGTCGCGACCAGCACATCGGTTTCGCCCTTCTTGAAGGCGTCCAGCGCGGCCATGCGTTCCTGCTGCGTTTTATCGCCGTGGATGGCGGTGGCCTTGATGCCGCTCTGCTCCAGGTGGCGCGACAGGCGCGAGGCGCCGATCTTGGTGTTCGAGAACACCAGCACCTGTTTCAGGTCGCGTCCGCGGATCAGGTATTCGACCACGTCGCGCTTGTTTTCTTCCGATACCTTGTACACCACCTGGGTCACCTTGTCGGCGGTGGCATTGCTGCGCGCCACTTCGATGATGACCGGGTCGTTCAGGAAGCTGTTGGCCAGCCGCTTGATTTCAGTGGAGAAGGTGGCCGAGAACATCAGGTTCTGGCGCTTTTTCGGCAGCATGTTGATGATGCGCTGCAGGTCGGGCAGGAAGCCCATGTCGAGCATGCGGTCCGCTTCGTCCATGACCAGCATCTGCACCTGGCCCAGGCTGACGTTTTTCTGTTCCACGTGGTCCAGCAGGCGGCCCGGGGTGGCGATGACGATTTCGACGCCGCCCTTCAGGATCACGGTCTGGACTTTCATGTCCATGCCGCCGAACACGACGGTCGAGCGCAGCGGGGTGTGCTGGGCATAGGCCTTGACGTTTTCGGCCACCTGCACCGCCAGTTCGCGGGTCGGGGTGAGCACCAGCGCGCGCACCGGGTGGCGCGCCGGCGACATGCTGGGGTTGGCGTGCGCCATCAGCAGCTGGATGATGGGCAGCGAGAAGCCGGCCGTCTTGCCGGTGCCGGTCTGGGCCGCGCCCATGACGTCGCGGCCTTGCAGCACCACGGGAATGGCGGCGGCCTGAATCGGGGTCGGGTGCACATAACCCTGGTCGGTCAGCGCGCGCAGGATTTCTGGAGCGAGGCCGAAGTCGGCGAAGCGCACGGTAGGCGCGCTGTCGGCTTAGATGGTGATCGGTGTTTCAGACATAAGTTTTCCGGGCGAGTGTTCGATAAGCTCTACGCCCAAAAATGGAAGGCCGACGAGGGGAACTCCAGGATGGACGGAACAAGCCGCCGTGAGGCACGGACCGGTGGCCAGCTCGAAATAATGCCACGATTGCGTCGGAAATACCGGGCGCACGGACGTAGATGCAGTAATAGTGCCGTAAACGATACCCTAAAACCCGGCTACTGTATATGGAAAGCTATATATCGCAGAAGATCTATTGCTTTAAGGATAACTTGGTTTACACTCCTCGTTTGCCAGGAAATTGTCCAAGAACATGGTATTCAAGCTCAAAGGGTCCCGCACCCTCGGTAACGCGATCGATTCCCACGAAAATGGTTTTAACCTGGTGCGCCTGCTGTGCGCCCTGCTGGTGGTCGTCTACCACGGCTTCCAGCTCAATCCGGTGCTGGCGCGGCCCGACCCGCTGACGGCCCTGGTACTGCCGCACGCCGACCTGGGCAAGATCGCGGTGGGCATATTCTTCATCATCAGCGGCCTGTTCATTACCCAGAGCTGGATGCGCGACCCGCACCTGGCCCGCTTCGCGCTGCGCCGCGTGGCCCGCATCATTCCCGGCCTGTTCGTGTGCTCCCTGCTGACCGTCATCGCCGGCTTCGGCTTCTTTTCGGAGCAGGGCTGGGCCGGCCTGTTCAGCGCACAAGCCTGGCGCTATGTGTACGGCAATTCGGTCCTGCACTGGCTGCAGTACATCATTGCGCCGGAAGAACTGGCGATCCCCGGCGTACTGTCCGGCCAACCCCTGAACGGCCCCCTGTGGACCCTGTACTGGGAAGCGCGCATGTATGTCATGGTGGCCCTGATCGGCCTGGCCGCCGTGCTGCCGATGCGCACCTGGATGCGCGGCGCGGCCGTGTTCTTCCTGCTCGCGGCCAACCTGTTTCCCACCGTGCTGTCGGGCTGGATGTGGGAAGTGACCATGTGGTCGCTTTTTCTTTCCGGCATGCTGCTGTACACGCTGGCGCCCACCGTCCGGATCGGATTCATCCATGTGGTGTGCGCGCTGCTGCTGGTGTCGCTCAACTGGACGCGCTCGCTGGCCCTGACGGGCACCGGCCTGACCTGGTTCGGCATCGCCCTGGCCATGGGCGCGCTGGCGCTGTGGATAGGCACGGCGCGCTACGAAGGCATGCGCCATGTACGCCGCCACGATTATTCCTACGGTATCTATATTTACCACTGGCCCGTGTTCATCATGCTGCGCGCGGCGCTGCCGACGCTCGACGCCCCCGTATTTCTCGCCATCGGCATGCTGGTCAGCATCACGCTGGCAGTGCTAAGCTGGCACCTGGTCGAATCGCCGGCAATCCAGCTGGCACGCCGCTTGTTGAAACGCTAATATGGTCTTCGCCCTCCCCGCCCTGCTGCGCCGCTCCCTGGCCGTGCTGTGCCTGCTGACCCTGGCCTTCTCGTGCTGGGCCACGCCGACCTCGCCGCTGCGCTTCAAGCGGCTCGGCACGCTCGACGCGGACGAACTGTCGATCCTGGCGCTGATGCAGGACCGCCAGGGCTTCATCTGGATCGGCACCCATAGCGGCGGCCTGTACCGCTACAACGGTTACCAGGCGGTCAAGTACACCAGCAGCAGCAGCGAACCGGGCAGCCTGCCGCACGACCGCGTCTCGACCCTGTACGAAGATGCGAAAGGCGTGATCTGGGTCGGCACCCAGAACGGGCTGGCGCGCTACAACCCCAAGACCAATGACTTCACGCGCTTCGCGCCGCCGCCGGGGCCGTCCGCACAGCGCATCGTCAAGCAGATCATCAGCGATGGCAAGGACGGCTTGTGGCTGGCCACCTGGGGCGGCCTGCAGCATTTCGATCCGGCCAGGGGCAACTTCACGGTGTACCTGAACGACCCGAAGGATCCGGGCAGCCTGGCCAGCAACGACATCAACGCCGTCAGCATGGACGACCGCGGCGGCCTGTGGGCGGCCACCTGGCCAGGCGGGCTCGATTACCTGAAACCCGGGGCCAAGGCCTTCGAGCACTTCAAGGTCGACACCGCCGGCGCGCCGAACCCGAAATTGAACATCGTGCGTTCCCTGCACTTCGCGCGCGACCGCACGCTGTGGATCGGCACCGAAACGGGCATCGTGACCTGGAACACGGCCGAGGACTGGGAATCGCGCCGCCGCATCGAATCGCCCGCCACGCGCGTCAATTACCTGTACGGCGACCGCAACGACACGGTCTGGGCCGGCACCCTGGCCGCCGGCCTGCTGCGCTGGGACAAGGGCGCCAGCAAGCCCGAACACTATGTGCACCGCGCCAACGATTCGAACAGCCTGCCGTCGGACTATATCCGCGCCGTCATGCACGACCGCAGCGGCATGCTGTGGATCGGCTCCTTCACCGACGGCATCAGCCTGGTCAACCTGAACAGCCAGGGCTTCCAGCGCTATATTCCCTTCGACGTTGAAGCGCACAACCTGCGGCCCGACAATTCGCTCAAGAACATCGAAGGGGCGCCGGAAGGGCGTCTCTGGCTGAGCAGCAATTCCGGTTTCTCGCTGTTCGATCCCGCCAATGGCGAGGTGCTCAAGACTTACCGGGCCGATGCCGGCCGCCCCGGCGCGCTCAGCAACGATATCGTCTACAGCCTGTACCAGCAGCCGGGCGGCCCGCTGTGGGTCGGCACTTCCGCCGGCCTGAACCGGCTGGACGGGCCGGACAAGCCCTTCAAGGTCTTTCATTTCGGCAGCGTAGGCGCCGACTTCATCAACACCATCGTCCCCAGCGCGAACGGCAAGCTGTGGCTGGGCACGGGCGGCCAGGTGATCCTGTACGACCCGGCCACCGATACCTGGACCAATTATTTCCAGAACCCGGCCGACACCAACAGCCGCAGCGTCAACAGCACCACCACCATGGTCGAAGACCGCCAGGGGCGCGTGTGGATGGGTTCGGAATGGAGCGGCGGCGGGGTCGACATGCTGGATTTGCGCAGCGGCCGCTTCACCCATTTGCGCCATGTGCCGGGCAAGGCCGATGCGCTGGCCGACGACAATGTGGCCGTGCTGTACCAGGATCCCCAGGGGCGGATCTGGGCCGGCACCGCCAAGGGCGTCAACCAGATCATTACCGGCGCCGACGGCAGCATCCGTTTCCGCAGCTACGCGGCCAAGGATAGCGTGGGCGTGGTCAAGATCCTGGCCATGCGCAGCGACAAGGCCGGCATGCTCTGGCTGAGCACGGCGAGCGGCATGCTGCGCCTCGATCCGGAAACGGGCAAGGCCAGCCGCTATACCAGCGCCGACGGCATGACCGAAGGCTTCTCGGTGGGGGCCTCGTATGCGGCCCCCGACGGCAAGCTGTACTTCGGCGGGGTCAAGGGCATGACCGGCATCACGCCGGACATCGTGCGCAGCATTTCCGCGCCGCCGCTGGTGGCCGTCACCGACATCAGCGTGTTCAACCAGTCGCTCAAGCACAGCACCAGTGCCCCGGGCGTCCAGCTCGACGGCACGGTGACCAAGCCGTCCATGCTGACGCTGTCGGTCAAGGAATCGGTCTTCACGATCGAGTTCGCCGCCCTGCACTTCACCGACCCGAGCCGCAACGCCTACGCCTACCGGCTGCAAGGCTTCGACAAGGACTGGGTGTACACCGACGCCAACCACCGCAGCGCAACTTACACCAATCTCGATCCCGGCACCTACAGCTTCCTGGTCAAGGCCGCCAATCACCATGGCCTGTGGAATGACGAAGCGCTCAGCATGACCATCAAGATCCTGCCGCCCTGGTACAAGGCGTGGTGGTTCCGCCTGCTGGTGGCCCTGTTCGCCATCGCCGGCCTGACCATGGCTTACCAGGCGCGCATCCGCAACCTGACCCGGCGCCAGGCCCAGCTCGAAGCGATGGTGGCGGCGCGCACGCATGAACTGGAAGACAGCAATGCCAAGCTGGCCGAGCTGTCGAGCACGGACGGCCTGACCGGCATCAACAACCGGCGCGGCTTCGACGCGGCGCTGGAAAGCGAATGGCAGCGCGCCGCGCGCAACGGCTATTCGCTGGCGCTGGCGATGCTCGACGTGGATCACTTCAAGGCCTACAACGACCATTACGGCCACCAGGCCGGCGACCAGTGCCTGCGCACGGTGGCCGACCTGATCGCGGCGCACGGCAGGCGCACCAGCGACCTGGTGGCGCGCTATGGCGGCGAAGAGTTTTCGCTGCTGGCGCCGGCCACCGACGCGGAGCATGCGCTGGTGATCGCGAAAGGCATCTGCGAAGAACTGGCGCGCCTGGCGCTGCCGCACGCCAAGTCGCCATATGGCGTGGTGACCATCAGTATCGGCGTGGCCACGGCCATGCCCGATGACAGCAGCACCTGGACCGACCTGATCGAAAAGGCGGACCGCGCCTTGTACCGCGCCAAGCAGGATGGCCGGAACCGCGCGCAGCTCGCGGATTGACGTTGATGAAGATTATGGTTTGATGACGAGCACAGGAGCACCCACCACAATGAAGCACGCTAGTCATTTGAGACTTCTGCAGAGTTACAAAACAGAATTTTCGCAGTCCGGTTCGATGCTTGTGACGCTTTCACGGGATGTCGTGGTTTGGGATGTAGAGCGCAGAGCAAAACGCTATCGAGTTCACCCATTTAGCCATCCATCGTCAAGTTCAATTCATCCAAATGAATCGCAGATCGTAGTAAAAAACACTGCTGGACAAATCGCACTGCTTGCCGCAAACGACGGCAAACTTATTCGCCTCCTTGATTCTGAAAGAGGCAACGAAGGTACGAATATCTCGCACTCATCGTGCGGCGAATATGTCGTGGACGGATCCTGGAAGGGACTTATCACGGTTCGCTCCGCCATATCAGGAAAGCTTGTTTTTCAAAAAGAATTTCCGGACGAGATGATTACGAAAATCGTCCGTTCCAGACGTGGCGACAGATGGTTCGTGGTCCATCAGCCCAAGGCGGTTTCACGGGAAGCATCGCCCGGACCAGCATACTTTTCGATCTGGACTTGGCCGTTGTCCTCACCGGTCGAAATAATAAAGTCCACAGAAAGCGCCATCAATGGATTCGCCGTATCTCCAGATGAGCGGCAGGTCTGCATTGTCGGACAAGACACTTTTTCACTTATGGATTTGGCTGAAAAACGCATCGTCTGCTCTGCGCCATATAAGTTTGGCGGTACTGCATTTATTGCGAAGTGGTCGCCGGATTCTAAAGTCCTTGCCACTGTCCAGGAACATTCATTCATATTCTATGATGCGGCCACATTGGAAAAGCGAGAATCGATCGAGTGTCAATTTGCATCGGACATTGCGTTCTCGCCCGACGGTAGCCGTATGGCGCTTGGCGCGTGGGAGTCCGGAATGATGCTCGGACGAGAAAACGTAGTCTCGAGTTGCCGGGTCTGACGCTACCGCTGCACCAACTGGCCGATTGAAGTCACCATACTCACACGCGTCGTATGCACATGATCCAGACTATCCGCACTTGGTTTCGCATCACCATTCTTCTGACTGTTGTGTCCTTTGTCCTCGCAGTCGTGTGGCAACGCCCTGACCTGAAGGTGCCGCCAGCAGTCTATATTTTCCTGCTGGGATTTCTTGCCTCATGCTGGTGCAACTATTTGTTGATACGTGGCGGCTACATTGGCAAATCGAGTCTGGTACTGTGGGTCGTCGTCTCGGTGCTCGGCGCGCCGCCGATCGGGTTCATCGGCATGTTGTTCGTGCTGAATGGGAGTATCAAGAGCATCGAAACGACTGGAACTACCTGACCCCTTCAAGGTCAATCATGAGTCCCTGTAGCCCTGCGCTTCGATCCTTGATATAAAAGGCCGACCATGCTTACCTTTCTATTGATCGTTGTCGTCGCCATCGGGCTGTGGGCGGCATATTGGTGGTACATCGGGCGCAATCGCCCCCTTGTCCCGCCCATGACTATTGCGGATGACGATCCGCTCATGCTTGAAGCCGTCGAGAAGGCGCGGGCATCGGTCCCGGAATTACGCCGCTACTTTGGCGAGTCGCCCGAGCATGTTCAGGTGAAAATTCCTTTCCTTACCAGTAGTGGCACGACCGAATATTTATGGTCGGAACTGCTTGCCATCACCGACGACGACATGGAAGTCCGTTACATGACCCCGCCCGTCACGCACACTGGCTACCTTGAACGAATTCATCGTCATCCCATCAGTGAACTGCGGGACTGGGTATATACGAAAAATCAAGGCAATTACCAGGGTGGCTTTTCCATGCGGGTGATGTTTGTCCGAGGCCGGGAATTGTGGGGCGAACTACCGCCGCGCATCAAGGCCGAAGAAGCGAACTATTCGTAGCCTATGAGCTCGGACGGTAGCGATCGCTCAATGAGCGACCTTCAAACGCCGAATAGACTGACAAGTCCTTCAGTGAACTATTCGACGTAAAGGAAACCCATATGAAACCTTGGTTAACAGCATTGATTACAGTAGGACTGCTCATTTTCTGCATGGCCGTTGCGGCGACGACTGGTCAACTTATCGTGACCGCCATGATTCTGGCGACTGCACTGTGGGCGGCGATAGATTCTTCGAAAATCGAACTGAAAAAATATCAATCTGGAATATCGTACAGCCCTATCGTCCTGTTTTTCGCCATCGCCTTACTGTCGATTGTTGGCTTCCCTTGGTATTTGAATGTGCGGAATCGCATCAAAACGGGCACCGCCGTGCTGAAGAAACATCACGCACAGGCCACGGTTCCAGCACCGTCCGACTGAGTCCACCCACGGCCGCCCTGGCACGGCGACGACGGATCATTCCTTGCGTTGCCAGCCTTGTTGTTGAATCGCCTTCTCTGCATGGGCGTCCAGCGCCGTGCCGGTGATCCGCTCATCGATCGCGCCCAGCACCGCGGCGGGCATCTGCGCCCCCGCCTGGCGGTAGGCGCCGGTACTCACATCGGCGCTGTCGACCATGACCGGGATCTTCCATTCATTGCCCTCGCGGCAGGCCAGCCCGGCGGTCCGCGCCGTCATGAAACTGCGGCAATAACTGCCATCCTTCGCCAGGAAGCTCACGCCCAGCCTGACCGGGCCGTCGCCAGGCACGCTGGCCAGTTGCTGCGTCAGCGCGTCGGCCAGCGCGCCCCTGGCACGCAAGGGTCCGTCGTGGTCGATCAATGCCAGCGCGCTCGCGTCGCCGCTACCGCGCAAACCCAGGCTGCCGGCCAGCACCCCGACCACCAGCGTGGCCGCCAGCGCGCCCCACTCCGGCCATGACCAGCGCGGCTTGCGCTCCGGCGCCGGGGCCGGCGGCTGCGCGCGCAGCGGACGCACGCTGTCGAGGTGCACCACCTTGCCGCTGCGCGCCGATGCCTGCAAGCGCTGCGGCACTTCCTCGTCCAGCACGGGCCCGAAGGCATTGAATACGTTCGAGCGCAGCGCCTTGTGCCGGTTCACTTTGGCGGCGATATCGGGATTCAGGCGCATGGCCAGCTCCACTTCGTGCCGCGTAATGTCGTCCAGTTCGCCGTCGGCGTAGGCCATCAAGGTTTCATCTGAAAAGCTCATGCTACTGTCCTCGCTTGATCTGACAACAATCCCTGCAGCGCTTCGCGCGCCCGCGCCAGCCGGCTGGTCAGGGTTCCCATCGGAATTTCCAGCACCTCGGCCGCCTCCTTGTACGGCATGCCGTCCACCAGCACCAGCCCGATCACGATCCGGTGGTCGTCGCTCAGCAGGCCGATGGCCTTCTGGATCGCCATGCGCTGCTGGTGCGCCTCGGTGAAATTGTCGCCCACGTGCTCGCCTGCTTCCTCGGGTGCGAACAACTGGTCGCGCCGCACGCGGCTGCGTATTTCATCGATCCACGCGTTTTTCATGATGCGGAAGATCCAGCTGTCGAGCCGCGTGCCCGCTTCCCATTGCTCGCTGCGGTTCAGGGCGCGTTCCACCGCGACCTGCACCAGGTCGTCGCCATCTTCCCGGTTGCGGGTGATCGCGCGGGCAAAACGGCGCAGGCGCGGCAGCAAGGCGGCGATGTCGGCGTGAATGGTTGCGGCATTAAATGTCATGGTTGCTAGATAAACGTTCGGCGCGGGGATTTTATTCCCTGTCCCGTTCGTTTACTTTTCAGGATTCCTAATCTCTATACTATCATCCGACCAATGAAGATATTCCACCCTTTCCGTGCGCACCACGCAATGCGAAGCGTGTTAGCGCTCACTATCGCCGCATGCACGGCCAGCGCACATGCGCAACTGCGCGTGCCAGGGATCGACTTGCCGCTCCCGCAGCGCATCGGGCCGCTCGACACCGGCATCCTGCGCGATCCGGCCGAGCGATTGCTGTCGGACCGGACCGTGCAGGACGTGCGCGGACTGCGGCTGGGCGAAATCACGCGGCGGCTGCGCCAGCACCGCGATGTGCTCGAAGCCGACCCGCGCGGCGAGCCGGTGGTGCGGCGCGAGATCCTGGCCTGGTCACCGAACGCCGCCAGCCTGGCCGCCGCCAAAGCGGCGGGGCTGGGCATCGCGCGCGAACGCCGCCTCGAAGGCCTGGACGAGACCGTGGTGACTTTCAGGGTGCCGGACGGCACCGATACCGCCACGGCGCTGGAATTGCTGCGCCAGCGCGATCCCGAGGGGACCTACGATTTCAACCACGTCTACACCGGCAGCGCCGCCGCGCCTATGGTCGCCGCCACGCCGGCGCGCAAGCACGGCCGCGCGGCGCCAGGCACGGTCAGCGTCGGCCTGGTCGACGGCGGGGTCGATACCGCCCATCCCGTGTTCGCCGACACGCCGGTGCGGCGCTGGGGCTGCGACGAGGTGGCCCATCCGGATCCGCATGGCACGGCGGTGGCCGCGCTGATGGTCGGCAAATCGGCCGATTTTCGCGGCGTGGCGCCTGGCGCCAGCCTGTTCGCCGCCGACATTTATTGCGACAGCGGCAGCGGCGGTTCCGCCGAGCGCATCGCCGGCGCGCTGGCATGGCTGGCCAGGCAACAAGTGGGCGTCATCAATATGAGCATCGTCGGACCGGCCAACCTGGCGCTGGAACGCGCGGTCGGCGCCATGATCCGGCGCGGGCACCTGCTGGTGGCGGCGGCGGGCAACGACGGGCCCGCGGCGCCGCCCTTGTATCCGGCAAGCTATCCCGGCGTGGTGGGCGTCGGGGCGGTCGACAAGCGCGGCCGGATACTGCCGGAAGCGGCGCGCGGCCCGCAGGTGATGTTTTCTGCGCCAGGCAGCAATATGGTCAGCGCCAGCCCCGGATCGCCGCCCTACCGCCAGGTGCGCGGGACCTCGTTCGCCGCGCCCATCGTGGCCGCGATGCTGGCCGCGGCCTTGCCGGCGCCGGACAAGGCTGCCGCCGCCGACGCGCTCAGCGCGCTGGCAAGGCGGGCCAGCAATGGCATCGTGGGCATGGATTTCCGGACCGATCCATCTGCGTTGAAATAAATTTTCACCGGCATGGAATAAATCGCCGGCCGCCAGCGTTCTTCCAACAAGGGCTGCGGATTGTCCGCACCGTTTTCAAGGAGAACATCATGAACCACGTCAAACATATCGCCATCCTGCTCGCCCTTGGCATGAGCGCATCGGCCCACGCACAACTGCTCGGCGGCGGCGTCGGCGGCATGCTGGGTGGCGCCGGCAATATTGGCGGACAACTGAGCGGCGCCGGCAGCATGGGCGGCCGCGGCTCGCTGCTGACCGATGTGCGCGAACGCGCACGCCCTGCCGAGGCCGCGACGGTGCCAGCACCTGCACCAGCACCAGCGCCGGCGTCCGGCGGCGGACAGGCAGCAGGCAATGGTTCAGGCTCGCTGGCCGGCAGCCTGAACACGAACGCGCTGGCGCAGGGCCGCCAGGCCCTGGGCGGTTCGGCCGACGCCGTTCGCGGCAGTGCCCAGCCGGTGGCCGACGGCGCCCGCGCGCAGGCAGAGACCACGCGCACCTTCGCCCAGTCGAGCACGGCGAACGCACGCGCCACCGCAGCGGCCGGCAAGGATGCAGCGATCAGCGGCGGGAAGCAGGCGGCTGCCGCGGCCAAGGCGGTCAAGGTCGATGCCGACGGATCGGCCAGCGGGTCGGCCAGCGGGTCGGCCGGCGGCAATGCCAATGGCGGCGGCGGGATGTTCTAGGAAGTGATCAGGCCGTGCTCGTCGAGCACGTCGTGCATCAGCTCGAGCCGGATCAGGGGATTGTCGAGCATGAGCATGCTGTGCTTCTGGTGGTTGGGCAGGGGCAGCAGGTCGCACCAGCGGTTGGCCACCCAGCCGCAATCGTCCAGGCGGAATGGCGGCAACACCGGCCAGCGCTGTTCCGGCACGTCGTGCAGCGAACAGAGCACCTTGTCGAGCGCGTCGGCCGCGCCCTGCAGCTCGGACGGTATGCGCACCTGCTTGTCGTCGTCCACCAGTTCGGTATCGGCCATCCACAGGCCGTTGGGCAGGCGCTCGCTGGCGATGACGCGGAAACGCGCATTGCCGCGGCACAGGATCTGCAGCAGTCCCGGCGCCGAGGCCGTGCTTTCCTGCACCGACGCCAGGGTGCCGGACAGCAGGAAGCTTTCCTGCACTTGCGGCGAGCGCACTTCGCTGCCCTGGGTCAGCAGCACCACGCCGAACGGCGTGTCGTTGGCGATGCAGCGGCTGATCATGTCGAGGTAGCGCACCTCGAAGATTTGCAGGGGCAGCACGCCGTCCGGAAACAGCACGGTGCCCAGCGGGAACAGGGGAAAGGTCAGCGTAGCCATGCCCCATGATGACAGAATCCGCGCCGGAACTGAAACACGATTGTCACAGCCCGAGTTCGGCCAGGATGTCTTCCTTCAGTTGCTGCAGCTCCGGGCTGGACAGCTTGCGCGGATGCGCGTGCTTCACCTCGAAGGTCGCCTGGATCGTGGTCGGCCGCGGCGACAGCACCATGATGCGGTCGGCCAGGTAGATCGCTTCCTCGACGTCGTGGGTGATCAGGATCACGGTGTGGCGTTCTTCTTCCAGGATGCGCAGCAGTTCGGTGCGCATCTTCAGGTTCATCAGCGCGTCGAGCGCCGAGAACGGTTCGTCCATGTACAGGATCTCGGGCTTGACCACCAGGGCGCGCGCCAGTTCCACGCGCTTGAGCATGCCGCCCGACAGTTCGCGCGGGTAGGCATTCTCGAAGCCCTTGAGCCCCACCATGGCCGCGTAGTGGTCGGCCAGTTCGGCCTTGTCGCCATGGCCGTTGCCGTTCAGGCCGAACATCAGGTTCTGCTGCACGGTCAGCCACGGGAATACCGAGCCATGCTGCGAAATGACGATGCCTTTCGGGCTGGGCTTGTGGGCGCGCACGCCGTCGATGGTCACTTCGCCCTCGTCCGGCTCCTCGAAGCCGGAAATGATTTTCATCAGGGTCGACTTGCCGCAGCCGGACGGGCCGACGATGGCCACGAATTCGCCGTCGGCGACATTCAGGCTGACGCCGCCGACGACCGGCAGCGCCGTCGGGCCCTTGCCGAAATGCTTCTTGATGCCCTTGACGACAATCTTACCTTCCATAGCGCCACCTTACCGATTTGAGTCCCTCGAGCAGGCGCATCAGGCCGTCGAGCAGGAGTCCGATTAATCCAATGATGATCATGCCGGCGATGACCAGGTCGTAGCGGTTGCCGGCATTGCGCGAATCGATGATCAGGTAGCCCAGGCCGGAGTGCAAGGCGATCATTTCGGCCGCCACCACCACCAGCCAGGCCACGCCCAGGCCGATGCGCATGCCCACCACGATCTCGGGCAGCACGGCCGGCACGATCACCTGCCGGAACAGGGTGGCGCGCGAGACGCCGAAATTCTGGGCCGCGTGCAGGTAGCGCTTTTCGATGGTGTGCACGCCGGACGCGGTCTGCACGATCATCGGGAACACGGCGGCGATAAAGATCAGGAAGATGGGCGAAATATCGCCCACGCCGAACCAAAGGATCGCCAGCGGGATCCAGGCGATCGGCGAGATCGGGCGCATGATCTGGAACACCGGGTTCAGGGTGCGGTAGGCGGTGTCCACGCGCCCCATCCACAAGCCCATGGGAACGGCCACCGCGACGGCCAGCGAGAAGCCGATGCCAACCCGCATCAGCGACGCGCGTATGTGTTCCCACAAGGTGCCGTCGTCGGCCAGTTCCAGGGTGCCGCTGACCACCTGCCCCGGCGTGGGGAAGATCATGCTGTCGGTGGCGACCACCACCCACCACCAGATACCGATCATTGCCGCCAGCAGCGCGATCGACGGTAGCGCGTTCTTGATTTTTTCCATCTGTGCCTAGTAAGTACGTATCGCGTGCTTGAGCGCCGCCAGGCGCCATTGCAGCCGCGGCCAGCCCGGATTGGGCAAGGGTTCAACGATCACCGTCATCTGGCCGCTGGTGTGGGCGGTGCAGTCGAAGGTGTTTTCCGATACCTGCCCGAACGGCAGGCGGAAGTCCTGGCCCGGCATGATCAGCACCGGACCGAATATCTGCGGCACGGTGTCGCTGTTGCGCAGCAGGAGCACGTCGCGCACGCCCAGCGTGAGGAACACCTTCGCCGGCAGGATGTCGACCTTGTCGCCGGCCATGCGCCGGTTCCAGGTGCCCTTCGGAATTTCGAACAGGTAGTCGCGCGAGCCGGCGCGGATGGGCGCGAGCGCGGCCCAGGCCAGCGTGGCCACGGCGATGGCAAGGAGCAGAGCGGCAGGCCAGTTGCGGCGCAAGCGTTCCATGCGCCCCTACTTCAGCAGCAGCTTGAGGTCGTGCACCATCTCGTCGGACGGACGGCCGAAAGGCATGAGCGCGCGCTGCATGCCCTTGCGGTCGATGAAGTACAGGTAGGAGGAATGGCCCATGGTGTAGTCGGTCTTGCTGCCCTCGACCATTTTCTTCGTGGCGCTGATGCCATAGGACTTGAGCAGGGCGTCGATCTGGGCCTGGCTGCCGGTGACGCCGATGAAGGTGGGATCGAAGGCGGCCAGGTAGGATTTCAGGCGGGCCGGCTTGTCGCGCGCGGGATCGACGCTGATGAAGACCACCTGCACGTCGGCCGCCAGCGCGGGGCCGAGCTTCTTGCGCGCGTCCGACAGCGCGGCCAGCGATACCGGGCACACGTCGACGCAAGTGGTGTAGCCGAATTCGAGCACCACCACCTTGCCCTTGTAGCGGCTCAGCTTGAAGTCGCCATGCGACGACGGCAGTGCGATTTCCGGCGCAGCGCGCGGCGGTTCGAACACGCCGGACTTGAGCGCGGGCGCGCCGTGGACGGCGCCTGCACACAGGGCCAGTACCAGCAAGAGGATGGATTTCATAGGGTGATGACGGTGGGCTTGATGGCTTTGACGAAGCTTTCGTCGACATAGCTTTCGTAGGCCACGGGCTTTTTCAGGGTGCCCGCTTCGATCGACAGTTTCATCAGCTCGTCGAACTCGGGACGCAGCATGCGCAGGTCGCCGTAGGTGACGCGGTCGGCGGGGTTTTCCATGACGAACTTGAGCACGTTCGGGTCCTGGTTGAAGAATTTGCGGCCCGAGGCGATGGTGACGGCCTTGGCGCGGTTGGCGGGCGTGGCGTCGAGCCAGTTGCCGGCCGCCTGCACGTGGTTGACCAGGTCCTGCACCAGCGGGCGGTTGTCGCGGATCAGTTCTTCGCGCACGGTGAGCACGCAGCAGATGTAGTTGCGCCACTCGTCGCGCGTCATGGACAGCGGGCGCGCATAGCCGGCGCGCTGGGCGGCGGCGCCGAAGGGCTCGCCCGTGCAGTAGGCGTCCACCGCTTTCGCGTACAGGGCGGCCGGCATGTCGGGCGGCGGCATTTCGACGATGGTGATGTCCTTGGGCGTCATGCCTTCGCGCGCCAGCATCTTGCGCAGGAAAAGGAAGTCGACCGCGAAGCGGCTTGGAATGGCGATGCGCTTGCCGGCCAGGTCCTTGAAGCGCTTGTGGGCCGAGTCGGTGCGCACCATGATGACGGCGCCCGAGCGGTGGCCCAGCGAGACGATCTTGAGCGGAATGCGCTTGTCGGTCAGGTCCATCACCAGCGGCGCGAGCATGTAGGCGGCCTGGATGCGGCCGGTCATCAAGGACTCCTTGATTTCGGGCCAGCCGCTGTATTTACTGTATTCGTAGACCTGCTGGCTGCCGCCGGCCCTGGCATTGGCGGCCGCTTTCGCCACGCAGGCGATGGGCAGGGTCAGGTTGCAGGTGACGGGCAGGCCGCCGACGATCAGCGGCTCGGGTGCGGCGAACGCCAGCGAGGGCACGGCCAGCGGCATGGCGGTGGCCAGCGCGCCTTTGAGCACCTGGCGGCGGCGCACGAGGAGGGAGCCGGAGTCGTCGTTCATCTTGATGCCTGCTCGAATGGTGATACCGAAAAAATGATTCCTGAATTGTACACCGCGCCCGCGCCCGCGTAGTAAATCTACATAGCGCCTCAGCGGTAGCGCGCCAGGATCGCGTCCACGCTGCCGTCGGCGGCCAGGCTGTCGATGGCCTTGTTGATGCTGGCGAAGTCCAGGCCGCTGCGTTTGGAAAAGGCGCACTGGGCGCTGAACGAGGCGATGACCAGGTCCGGCCGCAGGCGCAGGCTCTTGTTCACCTTCAACTGGTACATCAGGGTTGCCTGTCCTATGATGGTATGGCGGGCTCCGCCATCCATCATCTTGCGCAGGTTGTCTTCCATGGTGGCCGAATCGGTGCGCTGGAAGCGCAGGCCCACCACCTGTTCCACGCGCGGGTAGCGGTAGGCGGCGACGGTGCCGACCGGCCGGTCGCGCAGGTCGTGCAGGGACCGCACCACGGGCGCGTCCACGCTGGACGCGATCAGTTCGGCATCGGGAATGAGCGGGCGGCTCCAGTAAAAGTCGCCATCGATCCAGAACGGGCGCACGTAGCAGACGCCGTCGGCCTTGCCCTGCCGCAGCACGCTGGCCACCTGGTCGCCGGCGACGCTGACATACTGGATACGGCGGCCGGCGCGCCGGGCGATGGCGTCGCTGAGGTCCTTGATGATGCCGCCGTTGAGCTTGCCGGCGTCGAAAGCGGCCAGCGGCATGGCCTGGTTGAGGGGTGCGACCATCAGCAAGGCTTCGGCCGCGCCGGCGCAGGGAGGGAAAGCAAGCGCAAATACGAGCGCGTATCGCTTCAGCATGGTGGTTTACCCGGATCGCATCATGTTTTCAATTCAACAAATGGTAACACCAGCTTTGTGGTGAAACCGCATCAACGCCACAAAATGAGGCACTGGCCCGGAAATGCACTACAATACACATTCCATTAGATAAACAGTAGTTGCTCATGAGATACATTTTAAAGATCGTCGTACCGTCCGCTCCCCCGTACAACCATGAAGCCTATGGTTTTACCGAGGACCTGATCGTCGCGTCCAGGGGCATGCCACCGTCGCCGCGCCTGATCCAGTTCTACGACGCCATCACGGCGCGCTTCCCCTGCGCGGCCGGCGGGGCGTATGAAAATGGCAAGCTGGGCGAATGCCCGTGGGGCGACACGCCCCTGCTGTCCGGCTTCACCGGCGACGTGGCCGTCATCGCCGTCACGGCGCGCAATGTGGAAGTGATTCCCTTCATGCTGCGCCGCGCCGGCGCCTATGCGCTGACCGTGCTCGACCAGCAGGCCGACAAGGTGCACCGCCCGGCCACCTTCCGCGTGGTGCTGCAAAGCGTGAGCAACGACGTCATCACGCGCGACCTGGCGACCAAGCTGGTGCCGCTGCTCAAGCGCACCGACGATGAAGTCCTGTCCATCCTGAGCCGTCCGCAATCGGTGCTCAAGCGCCGCCTCGACCATGTGACCGCGCAGCGTTTCGCCGAAACCCTGGGCCTGATCGGTTGCCGCTGCGTGGTGGAAAAGGAACTGGGCGAAGGCGCGGTGCTGGTGGCGCCGTTCACGCCGCCGCCCATCGTGCGTCCGGCCGACGTGGCGGCCAACAGCATGCTGCACGAGGAAGAGCGCAGCGACAAGGTCGAACAGCCGGGCTCGTGGGTGACCAAGGTGCTGAGCAAGGTGAGCCTGCGCGCGCAGAAATAGACCGCGCCGCATCGCCCATGCGAAAAAGGCCTGCTTCCCAGCAGGCCTTTTTGCTTATTGCACGCTCACTTCCTTGCGGTTGTCGCGCGAAACGCGGTCGATCATCTTGTTGTAGGGATCGACCCCCACGTCGAACGGTTGCTCCTTGACCGTGATGGTCACGCTCGGGGTCGCGCCGTCGAGCTTGCGCTTGCCGATGTAGAGCACGCGTTCGGCGCTTTCCTTGGCGCCCGGCGCGCGCGCGAAGATGCCGATCTCCACCGCTTCGTCATAGGCGCGCGCCGACTCCTTGCCCTTGCCGTCGGCTTCGAGCTTGGCCAGGTGCAGCTTGAGCGTCACGTCCCACTGCCCGTCGGCACGCTTTTTCGCCGTCGCTTCGGTCACGCGGTTATCGTAGAACACGATCTTTTCGAACAGGTCCGTGATCAAGGCTTGCTTGTCGGCAGGCGCTTCGGCGCGGATGTACTGCAGCAGTTCGGCCGAATCGGTGAACGGCGATTCCTGGTAGCCCTTGTCGACCAGGAATTTTTTCAGGGCGCGGTTGAGCGGCTCCTCGCCGATTTCGTCGCGCAGGCGATAGAACACCAGGCTGCCCTTGCGGTAGTGGATATAGTCCTGGTTCTCCACACGGAACAGGGGCAGCTCTTCGATCACTTCACCGCCGCGGCCGCGCAGATAACGGTCCAGTTCGTAGCGCAGGAAGCGGCGCAGCTTGTCGCGGCCGTATTCCTTTTCCATGATCATCAGGGCCGAGTACTGGGCCAGCGATTCGATCAGCATGGTCGAACCTTGCACGTTGGCGCCCGCCACCTGGTGGCCCCACCACTGGTGCGCCATCTCGTGCGCAGTGACATAAAAGACGTAGTCGATGTCTTCCTTGTCGCGCAAGTCGGCGATGAAGCCGATCGCTTCCGAATACGGAATCGTGTTGGCGAACGCCTGGGCGAAACCGGCGTAGTTCGGGAACTCCATGATACGGAACTGCTTGTGCTGGTAGGGCGTGAACTGGGATGACATGTAGTCGAGCGATTTCTGGGTCGACGCGATCATGCGGTCCACATTGTAGGGGTGCTTCTTGTCGTAGTAGACCTCGATCGGCATGCCCTTCCAGTCGCCTTTCTTCACTTCCCATTTCGCCGACAGGTAGGCGAAGAAGGGCATCATCTTCTGGTCCATTTTGTAAGTGAAGTAGCGGCGGCCGTCTTTTTCCCAGGTCTTTTGCAGATAGCCAGGCGCCAGCGCGATCTGGTCGACCGTGGTCGAGACGGTCGTTTCGAACGTGACCCAGTCGGCGATGTCTCCGAAAGGCGAGTGGGCATGCGCCGCCTTGTCTTCAAGCTTGGCCATGCGCTCCGGTTCGCCCAGGCCGCGCTTGCGCCTTTCGTTGCGGTCGCGCACTTCGGCCGCCGTCTGGTAGCCGAAGCGCGGCAGGAACTCACTATTGTTGAAGAAGGTCCCGTTCAGGTTGATGGTGTCCGGCGCACCGCTGTTGCTGAAACCCGGCCGCTGCACATCGACGGTGAAATCGAGCGACAGGCTGGCACCGGGCGCCAGCGGCGTGGCCAGTTTCAGGATGCGGAATCCCATGACCTTGTCGTCAAGCACGACCTGGTGCGGCGGCATGTTGGTCCAGGCCGTTTTCACTTCCACTTCAGCCTGCAGGCGCAGCGTGTCGAGTGCCTGGCTGGTCTTGTTCTGGATAACATAGGTCCCCTTGACCGAGACGCGCCGCTGTTCCGGATAAATATCGACCAGGGCCCGGATGTCGGTGACTTTCGGGTGCGGCAAGTCCTTGTACTGGCGATACTTCTTTTCGTACTCGGCCTGGAGATCCATGCGGCTGTCGGACGGCAGGTAGCGGTTCAGCGTATTGGTATTGTGGAAAATCCATACGCCGGTCCCGGCAAAGGCCAGCAGGCAGGCAGCCAGCGCCACGCCCGACGGGCCAGCCAGGCGGCGGGCGGCAAGGCGCACGCGGCGGCCCCATTCGTAGGACAGGCCGCGTACCCAGAAAGCCTGGGCCACGATCAGCAGTGCCACGGTGAACAGGCTCCAGTACAGGGCGAACCAGGCCCAGCCGGCGATGAAATGGCCGTAGCCGTTCATGTCGGAATACTGGGTGGCCGGCAGGCCGCCGAAGTTATACAGATTGTGTTCGAGCTTGAGCGCGGCCGTGACCATCGAGGAAATCAGGAGAATGATCATCAGCAGGTAGCCGATGAACTTGTTATTGGTGATCACCTGCAGGACGATGGCCAGCAGGCCCATCAGCACGAACGGCAGCGCGCCCAGCAGCACACCCTTGGCGTACAGCGCCGGCTCGATAGCCACCCCGCCCTTGAACAGCTGGATGCAGACCGATACCACGATGCCGGTTGCCAGGAAGCCTGCGATCACGCACATCAAGGCCATGCTCTTGGCCAGCAGCGGCGCCCAATCCGGCACCGGCATGGCATCGCCCACGTCGGCGATCTTGAAGTGGCGCTCCTTGAAGACCAGTTCACCGGCATAGAAGGTCACGATGATGATCAGCATGAAACTGAAGGCGTTCGCCATTTGCTGCAACATCATGTGGGTGACCGCGTAGACGTCGGTGCCGAACATGTCGCCCATGTCGATCGAGCTGCCGATCAGGTTGACGACGGCGAACAGCAGCATGACCATGAAGGGCACGCTCTTGAACACAGCGCCGGCGTCGAATGTGAAAATGTGCCAGCACTGTTGCCATGCGGTAGCCGCGCCGAAGGTCGGCGCTATGCGCGGCAGCTTGATGCCGGGCGGCGCGATCTTGTCCACTGGCGCCGGTTTGGCCTTGCCGAACAGGCGCTTGCCGGTCCCGGCACGCTGCGGCTTGAACAGGAACAGGGTCAGCACGAACATGGCCAGCGCCACGCTGGACCACAGCACGCGATTGGCCAGCAAGTAGGTGGCGACCGGGGGCAGGCCGGCATTCGCTTCCGCGGTGGAGTAATAACGGATCATGCGTCCGAAGGCGCGCACGCCGAACGGATCGGCCAAGGCCGCGACCCAATCATTGTCGACGTCGACGGCGAAGGCGCCGGCGACGATCCACAACACAAAAAACGCGATCACGCCGACGTACACCATCATCATGGAGCGCGTGGTGGCCGCCAGCAGCATCAGCATGGCGCCAATGAAGACCAGGTTCGGGAGCACCAGCACTGCCAGGCTCCACACATAGGCGTGGAATGGGAAAGGCCCGACGCGCGCGGCATCGACCCAGGGCATGTGGGGGCCGATCATGAGGCCAAGCGCGACCATGGCGAAGATCACCATGCAGGCGGCCAGGCCAGCCAGGAAACGGCCGACCAGGTAATCGTGCTTGCGCATCGGCGTGGCGAACAGCATGTCGGAAATGCCGACCTCGCTGTCGCGCAACACGGCGCCGGCGATGAAGATGGTGACGACGAACATCGACAGCATGCTGAACATGCCCATCAGCCGGGCTACCACGACGGGGGCGTTGCGGTTGACGTTGCCGAGCGCGCCGCCGACCTGGACGGCATCGCTGGTGGCAGCGCCGAAGGCCATCAGGCCGAGGACCAGCGCGCATACCCACAGCAGCGGCTGGCGTAGCTGGTACGCCAGGTCAAACTTGAAAAATTCCTTCCACATGGTCTGCTCCTTACGCCGCAGGCTGGGCGCGCGCAGCATTGCGCACCTGCATGAAGTAGACATCCTCGAGGTCGGGTTCGACGCTGATGAAGCCATCGTCGGGCTGGGTTTCGGAGAATACATTGATCTGCGGCTTGCCAGCGACCAGGCGGGTCGACAGCACATTGAAGCGTTCCTGGTAGCCGGCCAGCGCTTCCTGGCTGACGCTGCGGCGCCACACGCGGCTCTTGAGCATGTCGATGGCCGCCTGCGGCTCGCCCTGGATCAGGACCTGGCCCTTGGCGATCATGGCCATGCGCGGGCACAGGTCGGTGACGTCTTCGACAATGTGGGTGGACAGGATGACCACCACCTGCTCGCCGATCTTGGCCAGCAGGTTCAGGAAACGGTTGCGTTCGTCCGGATCGAGGCCGGCGGTCGGCTCGTCGACGATGACCAGGCGCGGCGCGCCCAGCAAGGCCTGGGCGATGCCGAAGCGCTGGCGCATGCCGCCGGAAAAGGTCCCCAGGCCGCGCTTGCGGGCATCCCACAGATTGGTCTGGTGCAGCAGGGCTTCCACCGCTTCCTTGCGTTCGCCCTTGGCGGTCAAGCCTTTCAGGACCGCGAAGTGGTTGAGCAGGGTTTCCGCGCTCACTTTGGGATACACGCCGAAGTCCTGCGGCAGGTAGCCCAGCTGGCGGCGCAAGCCTTCCTTGTCCTGCAGCACATCAAGGCCATGGAAATGGATGCTGCCGCTATCGGGATCCTGCAGGGTGGCGATGGTGCGCATCAGGGACGATTTGCCCGCGCCGTTCGGTCCCAGCAAGCCAAACATGCCGTTCGGAATTTCGAGGCTGACGTTGTTGATGGCCTGGACGCCGTTGGCGTAAGTCTTGTTCAGCTGTTTGATCGATAGCATGAGACAGGTTTCTCCATTGTGGTTGATGATGCAACGGAGGAACTATAAACGTTACCGGAATGGTAAGAGTGTTTTTTGCGACAGGCCGTCGAAAAAGGGGAACGAGCGACCTACCGGCGTTAACGAAAGCCCGTCAATTGCTTCCATTGTTCGAAGCGGCGGTCGAGGATGGGCGCCAGGCGGTCGAAATTGTCCCAGCTGTCCGTCACGCTGCAATACTCGTCGGTGGTCTCGGCGCCAACCCCGAACAGCGCGCCGTAATCGTCCAGGTACATGGCGGCGTAGTACCAGCTGGTGAAAGTATTGCCGAGGTCGCTCAGGTCGTCGTCCAGCAGCTTGCCGTCCAGCCAGTCGACGGCGAAGCTGCCGGGCGTCATGGCGCGCGCCTTCAGGCTGCGCAAGGTGTCGGCATCTTCGTCCAGGTGCCAGGGCGAGACCAGTTCGTGCAGGACGATCCAGGCCATGTACATGCCGATATGGGTGGCGGCGGCGTCGTTGGACAGCTTGTCCGTCGTGTAATTGAGGAAGAAGTATTCTGAATCGTCGTATTTCATGCGGCGGCTGGCCCTATTCGGCCTTGAGCTGGGTGAAGGAAAAGCCGATCTGCTCGATGGCCTGGACCGCGCTGTCGAGCGAGGTGAAAATGTGCGGCTGCAGGTCCTGGACCTTGAGCAGCATGCCGCTGTCGCCCTTGGTGCCGGACAGGCGAACCGTCCATTCGCGCGCCTGCATCGGCACCCGGACCAGCACGGCGGATTTCAGGCGGCCGGCCGCGAAGTCGCGCCTGGCCTGGTCCATGGTACGGTTACATTCGATCATCATCGTTCCTGCAATAAAAAAAGGGCTAGCGCTTGCTAACCCTTGTATTCCTGTGCGGCGAGGCCAGGCCTCGCGCGGCGCTACAGCAAATTGCGCGCAGCTGCGCCGCTGCGGCGGCGCAGCACCAGGATCATGCCCAGGCCCAGCGCGATCAGCGGCAAGCTTTCCGGCGATGGCACGATGGTGACCACGCCTTCGATCACGTCGTTCTGGCAAGTTTCGCCCCAGTGCAGCGCGAACGAGGTCAGGTTGACCAGGCCGGCGACGGTGGCGGCATCGAAGGTGAACTTGATCGACTGGTTGGCCTGCACCGTCCAGTTACCCGTGACGTTGGTGTAGCTGACATTGCTATTGTTGCTGCCGTTGCTGTTCTTGACCTTGACCGCGGTGGCCTGGCCATTGCGGTACAGGCAGCTCGGGTCCGCGGTATTTTCGTTCGGCAGGTCGCAATCCATGAACGTTTCGGAATTCTTGATGTTCGCGGCATTGGTCGAACCGTTGAGCATGTACAGCTTGAAGGTGCCACCGGTATTGCTCCAGCGATCGTTCAGGGACAGGCCGTACTTCCATTTGGTGCCGTTGGCCGCATTGTCGTTGACGTGGTGCGCATCGCTGCCGTACGGATTCCAGGTTTGCGCGAGGAACAGGTCGCCATAGCCGATGCCATTGGCGGCCGACCAGGCGTCGGAACCCGCATTTCCCGCGAAATTGGTGCCGATGGTAAAGGTGAGGACGGTACCGACCTTGGCTACCGTGGCGCCGTACACGTCGTAGAGGCTGCTGCCGATGATATCGCCCCGGCCGTGGCCGTCCGCGCCGTAGTAACCATTCACGCCATTGTCGCTGATGCCACCGGCCCGCGCGCCGGCGGACGCGAACGTGGCAGCCAGTGCACATAGAGCGATGGAAATTAGTTTCTTCATAATATTAAGCCCGCGTTTAGGTTTAATTCTCTAAAGCATTAATCATGCCAGGAATAAACTTGCCTTTATACTCAGTGGCTTACGCGCGGTGTTCCCTTTTCCTGGTGGGGCACTGTAAGAATTCTCGACGACTGTTGCTCGCTTTTTTCCTGTTCGCAGGGCAATAAAATACGACAAAAAAAATTGCCCATAACCCAAGTCCGTGCCAACATGCCAGACTGAGTATTGTAGCGCTTTATCCCGGGAATTTGAATGCTTGCATCCAACAAAAATGCTATTTTTGCCACAGTTCTGGCGGCCATGCTGGTTCTGCCCGGCTGCGCCCGCAAGTCGAGCGAAGACTTGCGCGCCGAGGCCCTGCAATACCAGCAAAAGCATGAGTTTCCTGCCGCCATCATCATTCTCAAGAACGCGCTGGCGCAAGACGCGCGCGACGGCAGCACGCGCATGCAGCTGGCCAGGGTGTACATCGATTCGGGCGATATCCTGGCGGCCGAAAAGGAAAGCCGGACCGCGCTCGACTACGGCGTCAGCGAAGATGCCGCCCTCCCCGTGCTGGGCAAGGCGCTGCTCATGCAAAGCAAGTTCCAGAACGTCCTCGACGAAACGGCCGCGGCGTCGGCCCGCGGCGGCGCCGAGATCCTGAGCCTGCGCGGCGATGCGTTCATGGCGCTGGGAAAGAACGATGAAGCGCGCGCCCTGTATGACAAAGTATTACAAGCCAGGCCAGCCTTCGGCGCTGCCCTGATCGGACGGGGCCGCCTGGCCTATCTGGAACGCGACACCGGCAAGGCCATGGCGCTGGCGGACCAGGCCATTGCCGCCGAAGCGGCCAACACCGATGCCCTGCTCTTCAAGGGCGACTTGCAGCGCGCCCAGGGCCAGCATGACGCCGCCCTGGCCACCTACCAGCACGTGCTGAAAATTAACCCGGTACACCGGTCGGCCCATGTGGAAAAGGCTTATTTGCTGATCTCCATGGGCAAGTTCCAGCCGGCCCAGGCAGAACTCCACGCCGCCATGGCGATCACCCCGGGCGCGGTGCTGGTGCACTACACCCAGGCGCTGCTGGACTTCTCGCAAGGCAAGTACGCGGCCGCCAACGAATCCATGCTCAAGGTCCTGAAGGTCGCGCCCGACCACATGCCGAGCCTGCTGCTGGCGGGGTCCATCGACCTCAGCCTGGGATCGAACCACCAGGCCGAACACCATCTGCGCCAGTACCTCGAAAAAAATGCGGACAATGTCTTCGCGCGCAAGATGCTGGCGACGGCCTTGCTGCGCACCGGCCACACCCCCGATGCGCTGACCGTGCTCGAACCGGCGCTGAAGGTGACGCGCCAGGATCCGCAATTGCTGGCCATGATAGGCGGCACGTATATGCAGGCGCGCGACTTCAGCAAGGCCGGCGCCTTTTTCGAGGAAGCGAGCAAGCTCGATCCGAACGCCGCCAGCCTGCGCACTTCGCTGGCCATGAGCAAGCTGGGCCGGGGCGAACACGTGCAAGCCATCAGCGACCTGCAAATGGCCACCCGGCTGGACGCCAAGTCGCAGCAAGCCGGGATGACGCTGGTCAAGACCCAGCTCAGCCTGGGCCAGGTGGACAAGGCATTTGAATCGCTGCTGGCCCTGGAAAAGGCACAGGCGGACAACGCGGCCGTGCAAGACTTGAAGGGCCTGGTCTACCTGGGCAAGCAGGACAAGGCCCAGGCGCGCGCCAGCTTCGCCAGGGCGCTCGCGCTGCAACCTTCGTATTTCCCGGCCGCCGCCAACCTGGCCCAGATGGATGTGGGCGCCGGCGATGTCGCGGCCGCCCGCAAGCAGGTCCTGGCTTTCCTGGAAAAAAACAAGACCAGCATCGAAGCGATGAATGCCATGTCCTCGCTGGCGGCGCGCGAGAACAAGGTCGAGGAAGCGACCAGCTGGCTGGAACGCGCCAGCGCCGTCGATCCGGCCGCGTTTTCCCCGGCCGTGAACTTGCTGGCCCAATACCTGCTGGCCGGCCAGAACCTGAAAGCGCTCGACCTGGCGCGCAAGCTGCACGTCACGCACTCCGGCAATCCCGACCTGCTGGACTTGCTGGGCAAGGCGCAACTGGCCAACGGCGACCGCGACGGCGCGCTGGCCACCTACCGCAAGCTGGCCGTGGAACTGCCGCGTTCGCCACACATCCAGATGCAGGTCGCCGCGCTCTACATGTTGAACGACAATGTGGCCTCGGCGGAAGACTACCTGAAGACGGCGCTGGCGATCCAGCCCGATTTCCCGGCCGCCCAGCTGGCGCAGGCCGAACTGTATGTGCGCAAGGGTTCGCATGAACTGGCGCTGATGGTGGCCGGCCACATCAAGAAGAATCACCCGAAGGCGTCGGCCGGCTACCAGCTCGAAGGCGACATTCTGATGGGACAGAAAAAGTACGCCCTGGCCCTGCCGGCCTACGAAAAGGCGCTGGCGCTGACCAGGTCGAACGAACTGACCATCAAGCTCGCGCACGCCTTGCGTGAATCAGGCAAGCCCCAGGAAGCCGACAAGCGCCTGGAACAATGGATGGCCCAGAATCCCAAGGATGTGCGGGTGCCGATGTACAAGGCCGAGACCCTGCTGGCGGCGGGGCAGTACAAGGAAGGCGCGGCGCGCCTGGAGGCGGTCCTGGTCTTGCAGCCCCGCCACGTGGTGGCGCTGAACAACCTGGCGCTGGCCTACCAGCTGGGCAAGGATGCGCGCGCGAAAACCGTGGCCGAACAGGCATTCAAGCTGGCCAAGGACAATCCGGCCATCATGGACACGCTGGGCTGGATCCTGGTGGAACAGGGCGAAGGCGCGCGCGGCGTGGCCCTGCTGCGCCAGGCCAGCAGCATGGCGCCCAAGGCCCGCGACATCCGCTACCACCTGGCGGTGGCGCTGTTCAAGTCGGGCGACAAGCAGGGCGCGCGCAAGGAACTCGACGTGCTGGTGGCAGGCAACCTGCAATTCGCGCAAGCCCAGGAAGCCCTGGCCCTGCACAAGCAGCTGCAATGAATCAGTTGGCCGGCGCCGGCGCCGGCGTGGCGATCGCCAGGTTGATGCTGGCTATGATGCCGTCCAGGCTATCCTCGCTGTAGCCGCGGTAGACTTCCACGATCTTGCCGTCGCGCCCGATGATCACCAGGTGCGG
>Ga0187844_10000644_pt1 | contig 27215 bp, 28 predicted proteins | sample SpaLakP09_SKY_50_FD_134517 | JGI IMG/M metagenome (GOLD analysis project Ga0187844, IMG submission 134517) | Oligotrophic lake water microbial communities from Sparkling Lake, Wisconsin, USA - SP09_SKY_50 | ecosystem: Environmental > Aquatic > Freshwater > Lake | place: USA: Sparkling Lake... | reverse complement strand
GCACAAATATCAAACCGGCAGACTCTCGTTATGACCGCGGGACCAGCGGGGGGCAGGTCACGCAGCGCCAAGGATGTGGCGCTGTTCCTCCCCAAATCCTGGTGGCGGTGGCAGAAGCTTTATCTGCTTTCGACGCCCGTGACGCTCGCGATCGTCAGTTCGTTCGGATTCACGTTGAGGTGGAGCTGATCGTTTAAAGGGCGAAGGCGTCTGAGAGTCGGGCTACCAGGTGCGCCGCGTTGCGGTCGGCCGGGGTGACAGTCAACAGTGGCGCTACTCGCCGAAGCCTTTCGCGTTGGTGGACCTCGGGCTCGCCGAACTCCAGCACCTCCAAGATCCATTGCCTGATCTCGCCGGTCGTGCCTGAACGCGCTTCGATCAGGAAGTCGGGGCGGCAGGGGCCGGCGGGAGTGAGGTGATCAAAGACGGGCTTCTCGACAAAGATATCAAGGCCCTCCTCGGCTAGCTCGCGCCTCGCTTCCAGAAGCGCGCGCAGAACGTCTCGCTCGAACTCGGAATTGACCGGGATGAAGCGACGGCCCGAATAAATCGGTTGGGCAAATGCGCGCAATGGTGCGTAGCCGTGCGCTTCCGGATACTCGCCTGCGACGATCATTACCAGGAACGGCCCCTTCACCGGTTTTCCGGCGAAAGAGAATGACTGCACCCGAGATCGCACCCAGTATAGAGCTAAGCCGCGCTTTCTGGACCCATGCCGATGCGCTGCACAGCCGCCGTGCGTATGCTGCACTTCGATTTCTCGGCGATGCTGATCTGCCGCAGAGCCTCGAGCGCGCGGATCAGCCGGGGGCCGGCGTAGCTCGGGTCGGGTTCGACCCGCGCGCCCAGGTCCTCGCGCCAGTGGCGCCGGGTGTTTCCGGCGAACTGGGCCTGCCATCTGGCGAAGCCTTCGAAGGGATCGTCGAGCGTCGCGATCCGTGGCCGGCCGGGGACGGGGAGGGCGCAGCCCCACGAAAAAACATCGATTTCGTCGATCTCGTGGCCCTGGAGCTGGAGCGCGGCGGCGTAGCCGGTCCAGGCGGCGCGCAATTGCCACGCGCGAGCACCCGAAGTGGCGGAAGTCCGCGCATCGAGCCGCCCGACGGCGGCGCTCGCCTGCTCGAGCGCCGCGGCGAGACCGTCGCTCCACGGCAGCGATGTCAGCGCGGAAGAGCGGCGAGCCATCCCCAAGCATATCCCGAGATCGCCCTTTGAGTATAGCGTGGAGTCACGCCTAGTGTTGATAATGAACCCTTATCAACACCCCATTGTTGAAGCTTCTATATGCCGGTAAGGAACAGGAGCTGGCTGTTCGGGCACCGGCGGGCCTCCGCACCGGGGCGCAACAGGAAAGACGAGGCGTGTACGAGCATCTGAGTGACCTTGCGCAGCGGCTCGGCCGCCACATGGCCGAGCACAGCCCCAAGGGCCTGCCGACGCATTTTGGCGACGAGCTGCTCGAGGCCTTCCCCCAGGAAAGCCGCAAGACCTTGGGAATGGCGCTGGCCGAGCTCGAGGCCGACGGGCTCGTGACGCTCTCGCATGTGCTGGGGCCGCACCTGCCGCGCGTGCGGACGACGGTAGAGCTGTTCATCGCCAGCGATCCCGCGATCACCGGGCACGACCCGGTCGAGGATTCGGTCGTGCTCGCCCGGTTGCTGCTCGACCAGCCCGAGCTGGGCGGGAACGCCAGGAAGCTCGAGGAGGCCGCGGGCTGGGAGCGCCGCCGCTTCAACCCCGCCTTCGCGCTGCTGATCCCATGCGTTCACGACGGCCGCGTGCGCAAGTCGCTGCAGGACGACTATCCGACGATGGGGATTCTGCTCGCCGACGAGGATCTGGTGGAGCTGCGCCGATACGTTCAGCGCCACAGCCAATGATCAAGTTCACCCACAATGGCCGGCCGTTCGACGCCAGCAGGTTTGCCGCCGACATCGAGGCCAAGGCGATCGCGCTCGGCATGCAGGCGCTCGAGGAGAAGGCGAGGGGAGCGGCCGCCTCGATCGTCGATCCCGAGACCGGCCATCATGCCGACGTCTTCGTCGACCGGCTGTCGGGCAATCGGGTGGCGATCCGCACCACCGGCTCGCCTGCTTTCGCGCGGCTTCTGGAAAAGCGTCTGGGTGTCGACCCGGGAAAGGTTCAGGTCATGAATGCCGCCGACGGCGCCCCGCACCCCAAAGTCTATCTGGCGCATGCGAGCGAGGACAAGGATCGGGTGCGTCCGATCGCGGAATATCTGATGGCGAACGGCGTCGACGTCTGGTTCGACGAATGGGAGATCGAGCCGGGCGATAGTCTTCGGCAGAAGATGGAAGAGGGCCTCGGCGCCATGACCCATTTCGTCGTGGTGCTGACCGAGAAGTCGATCGCCAAGCCGTGGGTCGCAAAGGAGATCGACGTCGGCCTCGTCCAGCAGGTCGGTGGCAAGAGCCGGTTCGTGCCGCTCGTCGTCGACCTCGATCCTGCAAAGCTCTCGCCCTTCCTGCAGGCGATGCTGTTCCTCAAGATCGATCCCGCGAGCGAGGCGGACCTCAAGGGGCTGGTGGACCGCCTGCACGGCGTGAGCCGCAAGCCGGCGCTCGGCGACGCCCCCCGCTATGTCCAGACCGCGCCCAGCGGGCTGGAGGGCTGGTCGCCGGCTGCGATCGCGGTGGGCAAGCACGTCGTCGAGACCAGCGCGCATGCGCTGGCCGTCGACCCGGTGGCGACCCTTGAGGACCTCACGGCCTCGCTCGACATAGCGACGGATGATCTCAGGATCGCGCTGCTCGATCTGAAGAACGGCGGTTACCTGCGCGAGATGAACGTGCCCGGACATTACGCGCCGCAGCCCGCGCTGTTCGTGGACTTTGACGAGGCGTTCATGCCGTTCAGCCCCAGCGAGGATGCGCGGACGCTGGCGAACCGGATGGTGACGGGCGAGGAGCGGGCCGCCGACACCAAGCGGCTTGCCGAGACGCTCGGATGGGAACCGCGCCGGATGAACAGCGCCATCTGCTATCTCGAGCGGGTCGGGGCGATCAAATCCCGGCATGCGCTGGCCTCGGCGCCCTGGCGGGCCGTGCAGCTTGTGCGCACGGACGAGACGTTGCGCTTCGCGCGCAATCATGACTGAACCTGCGCTCCACCGTGTCGAGGCGGCGCCGATCAGCGAGATCGTCTCGCAGGTCGAGGCGCTGGCGCCGGCCCGCCGGCTCGCCGATCCGCAGCTCGTCGCCGCGGCCGCGCGGGCCTGGTCGACGAACACGATCCGCGCCTTCCTGTCGGACCTGAAGATCTGGGACCAATGGTGTCGGCGGCGCGGACTTGCCACAGCCCGGGCCGATGCGGACGCGGTCGCTTGCTATCTGCGGGCCTTGTCGGGGATCGAGCAGGATCCGCGCAATCCGCTGAAGCGAAGGGCCCCGGCGACGATCGAGCGCTATCTGGTGAACATCGGCTGGGCTTATCGCATGGCCGGGCTTGATGATCCGACAGCGGCGCCGCTGGTGCGGCTCGAGCTCAAGGGCTTGCGCAAGCTATTGGGCACGCGCCAGCGCCAGGCGCGCGGCATCCGGTTCAAGGGTGAGGTGAGCGACCTCGACGATCCGGCGACCGGCATCTGCCTGGCGCATCTGCTCAAGGCCTCTCGCCGCGACATGCTCGGCGCGCGCGACCGCGCGCTGCTGCGGGTCGCCTATGACAGCGGCTGCCGGCGCTCCGAGCTGGTGGCGATCGTCTGTGACGCGGTCGAAGGGCCCGATTCCGACGGCTCGGGAACCCTGTTCATTGCGACCAGCAAGACCGACCGCGAGCGCGCGGGCGCCATCGCCTATCTCTCGCCCGCGACGATGCAGGCGATTGCGGAGTGGAAGCGGGCTGGCGGGATAGCGGGCGGACCGCTCTTTCGGCGCGTCGAGACCTATTTCGACGGCTCGGTGCGGTCGGTAGGGGAGGGGCCCCTGCACCCGAACACGATCACCTTGATCTACCGTCGGCTGATCCGCGCCGCGTTCGAGAAGAAGCTGCTCGGAGGGATGAGCGAGGCGGAGCTCGAACGCTGGGTGGCCGCCGTCTCGAGCCACTCGATCCGGGTTGGCGTCGCCCAAGACAATTTCGCCGCAGGCGAGAGCCTGCCGGCGATCATGCAGGCCTATCGCTGGCGGGATCCCAAGACGGTCATGCGCTATGGCGCCAAGCTCGCCGCGAAGAGCGGCGCGAGCGCGCGCTTGGCGAAGCGGTTCTCCCGATAGCAGAACCCTGCACCAAGCGTGCTGCTGCTCGACAAGATAGCCATCGGCCGAGCCAGGCCGGCCTCAACCGAGGCCCGTCTCATCCGTGGTTCAGATCAAGCCCTCGTCCGTCATCGCCTTCTGCACGGCCGGGCGCCCCATCATTCGGTCGCGGAAGCCGGCAAGCTTTTCGGGCACGTCGAGGCCCATCTTCTGTGCCCAAAGCAGCATGACGAACAGGTAGCAGTCGGCGACGCTGATGTCCGCGCCGAACAGGAACTCGCCTTTCATCGTGTCGGCGAGATAGGCCATCCGCTTGACGATCGCTTCACCAGCCCTGGTCTTCTCGTCGTCGCCGCCGCCGGCGAAAAAGGGCTTGAAGCTCTTGTGGATCTCGGTCGAGACGTAGGCTAGCGCCTCCAGCAGGCGCGTGTGCCCCATCTCGCCGGAGGGCTTCAGCGCCGGGTTCTGATGCGCGATCCAGTCGAGAATTGCGATGTTCTCGCTCAGGGTTTCGCCCGAGTCGAGAGTGAGCGCCGGGACATATCCCTTCGGATTGATCGAGGTGTAATCAGCGCCGCCTTCGGTGCGCTTGGTCTGCAGATCGACCTGTTCCCTTTCGAAAGGAAGTTGCGCTTCGTGGAGAGCGATATGGTCAGCCAGACTGCAAGCGCCAGGGGTGTAATATAGTTTCATCAAACTCTCTCCGCATTGTTTACTGTAACAGGTCGGCAATCAGGGCATGTGATCGTGCGCGGCTTCCATGATCGGTGATGAGGTCCTGGATCATGATCTCGTCCGGCCGGGTCTGCTCGATCATGCGCTCGAGCACCGAGGCGACGCGCGCGGGATCGCCGATCACGAAGCGCGGCCACTCATCATTCTCGGCACTGATAACTTTGCCGAAGTGAGCGATCGCCTGCTCTGGGGTAGACAATCTGCGCTCGAGCTTTCCGCTCGAAAGTGTCGCATACATGTGCCGGACCGGCATTGCGAGGCGCTCGGCTTCCTCGGTCGTGTCGGCACATACGACGTGGATCGCGAGGATTGCATGCGGCTTCTCGAGGCCCACCACCTGGGAAGGCCGGAAGCTTCGGCGGTAGCTCGCAAGGGCCGGGACGGCGCCTTGCGGAGAAATGAAGCCGGCAAAGACATAGGGAAGGCCCAATTGTCCAGCCAGATGCGGGCTCGATTGGCTCGACCCCAGAAGCAGCATCTCGGGCCAGCCGGGAACGTCCGGCGCGAGATCGAGAGAGGCAAAGGCGTGGCCAGGGGGCATCGTCCCCGTCAACCAGGAGAGCAGTTCGAAAACCTGATCGGCATGATCGTCGACGCGCCTGCCGTCGCGGTGCCTTTGCAGGGCGATGTCCGCGACGGGTCCGGCAAACGCACGCCCGACGCCAAGGTCGATGCGCCCCGGATGAAGCGCATGAAGCGTGCGGAATTGCTCGGCAACCTTCAGCGGGCTGTAGTGGTTCAGCAGCACGGCTCCCGATCCCACGCGGATCGTCTGCGTTGCCGAAGCGACGTGCTCGATAAGGATCTCAGGGGCGTGCGAGGCGACCGCAGCCGAGCCATGATGCTCGGCGAGCCAATAGTGCTTGATTCCGAGTGCCTCTGCCCGCTGGGCAAGATCGACTGCATTGCGGAAAGCGTCCGCCTGCGTGCCATTCGGGGGAGTGGGGCAGATATCGACGATACCGAGATCCATTGGGCACTCATACGCTCGTGGGCGACGGTTCTAGGTTGTCGCGGGGCGGGGTCTCAATCCGGAAACCCGCTCCGCAAGTACGAAGAGAGGCCAGAGACAAGTGGCATCTAATTATGAAAGGCAGCGATCTCAACGACTGTGACCTCAACGCGGATTGCAGGCCACGAGACTCGCGGTGCGCTGAAGGCTGTCTCTCGAGGGGAAGCTGACGAAACACGGATGCGACAGAGCGCGCGACTGAATGTTTGATCAGGAGGGTGCATGGCGCCAAACCCGCCTTCACGACGCGATCGCCCTCGAGAATCCGCAACATCCCAGGCAGGGTGCGAGGAAGCTATGCAGCATCGCCGCCCAGGCGTAGTCGTTGCTCGGCCTCCACCATATAGTCGCGTATTTCCGGCACGGCAGCGCGACTCTTCGCGAGTTGTACCTGATAATTGACCATACCTCCTGTGCGGAAGGCTTCCGCGGCGCCGGCGAGGTAGAAGGTCCATAGACGAAAGAAGCGCTCGTCATATAGCGCGATGATCTGGTCCTTCGCGGCGACTGTACGATCGTACCAATGATCGATCGTCCTCGAATAGTGACGTCGGAGGATCTCGATGTCGGTCGGAAACAGCTTCGTTCCTTCATAGCCGCGCACGATCTCAGACAGTGCAGGGTTGTACCCGCCCGGAAAGATGTATTTGGTCGTAAACGTGTCGGTGACCCCCGGGCCATCCATCCGGCCGATCGTATGCAGCAGCATCACTCCGTCATCAGAAAGCAACGCGCGGCACTTGCGGAAGAAGGTTCCATAATATGCTGGGCCGACATGCTCAAACATGCCCACAGAGACGATTCGGTCAAACCGGCCGGTTACAGCACGATAGTCGAGCAATTCGAAGCGGACCTTATCGGAGACGCCCGCCTCATCAGCGCGCCGTCGAGCGAACTTTAGCTGCTCCTCGGACAGCGTGATCCCCAGGACCTCGGCGCCCGTAGCTCTGTGCAGGTACAGCGCCATACCACCCCAGCCGCATCCGATATCGAGTACGCGCATACCTCGCTTGAGCAGGAGCTTGGCCGCGATATGGGCCTTCTTATCCGCTTGGGCTTGCTCCAGCGTATTCGCCGGGTCGGTGAAATATGCACAGCTATATTGGCGATCAGCATCGAGAAAGAGGTCATAAAGGCGGTCGGACAGATCGTAATGATGCGCAACGTTACGCTTGGAGCGACGCTTCATGTTGATACGGTCAATGCGATGCACGAATTGCTCCAGCAGCCGGATTGGAGCCAATGGTCTTAGCCGGTCTCCTTCCTCCCACGGGCTGTTGCCTTTCAACAGATTGATCAATCCACGGATATCACCTCTGTCTATCAACAGCCGTCCGTCCATATATGCTTCCGCCGCACCGAGTGCCGGATTGCGGACAATTCGCGCGGCGACCGCGGAATCGCTGAACCGTATTGCGATGTCAGGCATCATTGGGTCGGGTGTGCCAAAGGTTTGGACCCTGCCGTCGGCGTGGGTGACGGAAAGCTGTCCCCGCTTGACACGCGTGGCAAGAAAGCGATCGATGAGAGCCATGAGCCGCGGCTAACAAGGCTCAGCTCGCAGCACCATGAGGAAGATCAGCCTCTCGCCCCTGTCCTTGCGAAAGGCACGGCGCCGCCGAAACCCCGGGGCATCTACGCACAGGTGCAGCACGGCCTCTCTATAGCCGAAGGTCGGCGCCATCTATCGGCGGGACGGCCGGCGGAGTAGGCCACCGGGACAGCCGCGCGGAACGACGTGGCATAGCCGCCCCGAAGTTCGACCTCGACGGGGTGCGATCCCGCAATGGCCGTCGCCGCCGATGCTGACCACCCCGCGCCGGCACGGTCGGCGACCTCGCCGGCTCCGAGAGCGGCAGGAAGCCGCCCTTATCGACGCCGAACGCACTCTCGCGATCCTCGGCCAACACCTTGCCCGCAGGCCGCAGCTATTGCCGGGTCCGTGAGCAGCTATTCAAATCATGATGGCGTCGCCTATCTCTGCGCGTGATGGTCGCCGGCGCGGAAGTGCCTGATCAGGGCTCCCGTGTCGGCCTCCGCTGTTGAACTGGGAGAGATCATATGACCGCAATGTCTTTTGCCTCCCCCTTCTCCACGGGGAGTGCTTATGCCCGGGGTTCTGCGCTGTTGAGGCGGAACTGGGGTTGGATTGTGTTCCGTGGTGCCCTGGCCCTGTTGCTGGGCGTAGTCACTATCCTGTTTCCGCTGAATGCTCTGTTCGCTTTCACCCTCGTGTTTGCCGCTTATGCCGGCGCAGACGGCATCCTGTCGCTGATCGCGGGTGTACGGGGGGCGACGAAGAAGGAGGATCGCTGGTGGGCGATGGTCCTGCGCGGCGTCATCGGCATCGCGGCCGCGGTGGCCGTTGCGCTCATGCCTGAGGTCGCAACCCTAAGCTATGCGCTCGTAACGCTCGGCGTACTGATCGCCTGGGCGTTCCTCACCGGTGCCCTTGAGATCGCGGCCGCTATCCGGCTTCGCAAGGAGATCAAGGGCGAATGGCTGCTTGGAATCTCGGGCGCGCTGTCGATCCTGCTGGGCGTTTGGGTGTGGACCATGCTGTGGCTCTACCCCATCGCCAGCATCCTCTCGGTGGCGTGGGTGATCGCGGCCTGGGCGTTCTTTGCCGGCTTCACGCTGATCAGCCTCGGCATCCGCCTGAAGCGACTTCAGGCTGTTGAGAATGGTCTTGAAAGCCGTTCTGACGAAACCAAATAATCTCCTGCCGGGTGCCGAAAGGACCCGGCATGGAGAGTGCGTCCGCTCTCTCGGACGCTCTTCATACACTCGTTGCTCAAAGGAGGACTTGTTTATGAGGACCAACTATGACTTCACGCCGTTCCGGCGTTCGACTGTTGGCTTCGACCGGCTGTTCGACCTGCTCGAGAACGGTCTGACTTCGCAGGTTGCCGACAACTATCCGCCGTTCGACCTCGTGAGCGAAGGCGAGGACCGCTACCGCATCAACATGGCGGTGGCCGGCTTCCGCCCCGACGAGATCGAAGTGACCGCTCAGCAGAATCTGCTCGTGGTCTCTGGCCGCAAGCAGGAAAGCGAGGAAAGCCGCTACATCCACCGCGGCATCGCTGCGCGTGACTTCGAGCGCCGCTTCGGCCTGGCGGATTATGTTCAGGTGAAGAATGCGGAGCTCAAGGATGGCATGCTCTCGATCGAGCTGGTGCGCGAGATCCCCGAGGCGATGAAGCCGCGGAAGATCAGCATCGGCGCGGCTGGTGAAAATGCCCGCCGGATCGAGGACTCGTCCGCGAACAATAACGAGAAGGCCAACGACGGCGCCAAGCAGCGCGAAGCTGCCTGATGCCGAACCGGGCTCGCCGCGCCTTCCGGGGCGGCGAGCCCTCTTCGCCAGCAACCAAGGAGACGAATCATGTCGATGCGTGATTTGATTCCGTGGCGCCGGCAGGAGAACCCGGCGCCCGCGCTCTTCCGCGACGAAGAGCGCAGCCCCTATGTTCAGCTCCGCCGAGAGATGGATCGCCTGTTCGAGGACTTTTTCCGGGCACCGCTTGTGGGCGGCATCGGCCTCTCCAGCAATGTGCAGAGCTGGCCGTATCTGGAGGTTAAGGAGACCGATGATCAGGTGATCGTCACCGCCGAGCTTCCCGGCCTGACCGAGAAGGATGTGGACGTCACCGTGGACGATGGCGTGCTGACGCTCCGGGGCGAGAAGAAGTCCGAGCACCAGGACAAGGATCGCGGCTGGTCCGAACGCTACTATGGCCGTTTCGAACGCTCGATCGTGCTGCCCGATGGCGCCGACGAAGAGAACTGCCAGGGCGTGCTACGCGATGGCGTGCTGACGGTGCGGATGCCCAAGTCGCAGCGGACGACGCGCGGTCGCAGGATACCGCTCGGCGACGGCGCGACGCAGCACTGATCGATACCGCGCGCCGGCGCCGCCGGTGCGCGGCTTTCGAAACACACGCTCCCTGCGCCGGCTGGTGGAGGACGAAGCAGAGGGAACAGTCATGGTTCGATCCCACCGGCAATCCAGGGGCATCTGGGCAGCATGGGCTTTGGTGCTCACGTTCGTTGGCGCAACCCTTGGCGGCGCGGCCGTCGAGATGCTGACGAGCACCGCCCCGGCTGAAGCGACCGGGCAACGGGCGATATCGAGCGATGCCGTTCCCCTCAACCGGTTGACGCTGGCGCCACTGGTGGAGCGGGTTGCGCCGGCGGTGGTCAACATCGCCGTGCTGCAGAGTTCGCCCTATGCGCAGAACCCTCTGCTCCGCGATCCCTATTACCGCCTCTTTCTTGGTGTTCCTGACGAAGCCCTCGCGCCGCGCATATCGGCCGGGTCGGGGTTCGTGGTCGACGCCGAACGCGGGCTGGTGGTGACCAACCAGCATGTCGTCTCGCACGCGCGTGCAATTGCTGTCGGCATCGGCGATCGACAGGTCGAGGCGGAACTGCTCGGGAGCGATCCACTGACCGACATCGCCGTCTTGAGGATCCCCGCAAGAGGGCTGAAGGCCCTGCCGCTCGGCGAGTCAGCCAAGGCCCATGTCGGCGACTATGTCGTGGCGATCGGCAACCCCTTTGAGGTGGGCCAGACCGTCACCGCCGGCATCATCAGCGCGGTACGGGCGCCGTCCGCGGGGGGGCCGCCCTATGTTCAGACCGATGCCCCCATCAATCCAGGAAACTCGGGTGGGCCGCTGATCAACATGCGCGGCGAGGTCATCGGCATCAACAGCGCAATCATTGGTCCCAGCGGCGGCAATGTCGGTATCGGACTTGCCGTGCCGTCGGATATCGCGCGACGAGTGGTCGAGCGGATTGCGGGCTCGCGATTGGCTCCTGCAGAAAGCTGACCCATATCATCAGTCGCGGAATCGTGCCGCAGCAATGGGGGTCGTCGGGCAGGAGCCGATCGCAACTCGCTCGATGAGCCCCGGCTGAATTAGAAGGTAGACGTGCGGCCGCGCGTCGGGCGACAATTCACGTGGGGATAGGCCGGCACTTCAGCAGCCCGTTTGGAATGAGTGGATGGTTCAATTTAACGACTGGTGCGATGCGGCCGATACTCCTTTGGGCAATCACCATGTCCGCGTGATGACCGGACGCACAGCGGATGCCGCCATGGGCATCGAGCTGACGGCGATGGCGGTTCCCGCCCACTATGCGGCGGAGGAGCGTCTGGCAGCTGCGCTCGCGCGGCTGGGCAAGCCGGCGGCAGCCAAGATGGTTACCGATCTTCTTCCGCAAACACCGCAGATACGCTCCGGTGATCTGGGGGAGATCTACGCGACCGAATGGATTGATGCACACAGCGGCTACCGGGCTCCCATCAAGCGATTGCGGTGGAAGGACCACCGCGACATGGCGATGCGCGGCGACGATGTGATCGGCATGATCCTCGATCCTGCGACGCAGCGCCTACGGTTCCTCAAGACCGAGGCGAAGAGCCGCATCGATCTGCGGGCGCAGACCCTTCAGGAGGCGCGCGCCGGGCTCGACAAGGATGGCGGCCTTCCGTCGTCGCACGCCCTGTCGTTCATCTCGGCGCGGCTGATGGACCTCGGGACGGACGCGCCACTCCTCGACGCCATCGACGAGGCTCTCTATCGCCACGGCATCCCGCCCGATCATGTCCGGCATCTTCTCTTCACCTTCTCTGGCAACGCGCCGGAGGCACTGCTGACGCAGGCGCTGCAGGCCTATCCCGGCCCGATCGGACAGTGGGGCGTAGGGCTGCACGTGGACGGGCACGCCGCCTTTGTCGGCGCGGTCTACGCTCAGGTGATCGCCAATGCCAACCAGCCCTGAGGCGATCTCCGCCGCCATCACCGATGCAGCCGCCACCGGATTTCGCGGTCGTCTGATCGCGCGCGGCCAGGCACGGGCGATGATATGGCGGGAGGGCGTGCTCCCGGCGGGCGCACCGGCCTTTTCTGCGCAACTGAACTTCGACCTGCACAGCTACGGTTACGGGCTGCTCGGGCTTGGGCTGCGTCTTCTTGAGCTCGGTGGCGACCCAGCCCAGGCGCGTGTCGCCTTCGAGCAGGCCGCGACCGCCCTTGAGGCGGTCATGGCCAAGGGCAATCGCGCCGAAGCCGACCGGGACTTTCACTTCGTGATGGCGGCTGCGAGCTACCATCTCGCGCATCTCTCCGCCCGTGCCTACTCCCTCCTTGCGGTCGTGGCGGAGGAGGAGAACTTCTCGCTCATCGAGCAGGCGCTGGCGCTTCTCATGCGGCGGGATATCAACGAGCTGCGTGCCCGGGTCTATGCCTTTCGCCTCGATGGTCGGGGATCGGATGAGGCCATCACCGCGCTCTTCCAGCAGCGTCTTGCCGATCCGCTTGCCGGCGACGCGGCCGAGCGGGATGGCCACGATTTCCTGTTCGAGGGCCTCGACCTCGCTCTAACCGATGCCTTCTTCGGTGCCGTGTCGATGTTCCTGCTCGCGCTTGACCGCGGCGAGCGCGCTCTGATCGACCGTGCGATCGCCCAACTGCGCGAGAGTCTCGCCATTTGCGCTGAGCTGAACCTCTTGCCGCAATGGTGGGCGCACCGCGTCGCGATCCATCTGCTCTCCGACCTATGGTCGAACACGTTTCATGAGAGGGTGCCTCTCATTCCGGCTGGTGGGGAGGCGCCGCCGTGGCGGGGCTTGCGCGATCTCTTCATCGGACTGCTCGCCCGCCGTCCGAGGGCGGAAGTCGACTTGTGGCCGTCACAGATCGAGGCCGCCGCGCGCGCGGTCGATCAGGCTGACAATCTCGTGGTCTCGCTACCGACGAGCGCCGGGAAGACGAGGGTCGCCGAACTCTCGATCCTTCGCTGCCTGGCTGCCGGGCGCCGCGTGATGTTCGTCACGCCACTTCGTGCTCTGTCCGCGCAGACGGAAACGACGCTTCAGCGAACGTTCGGCCCGCTCGGCAAGACCATATCCGCCCTGTACGGTAGCATCGGCGTCTCTGCGTTCGACGAAGATGCGATCCGCGAGCGGGACATTGTCGTCGCAACTCCGGAGAAACTCGACTTCGCCTTAAGGAACGATCCGTCATTGCTCGACGATGTCGGTCTGCTCGTCTTCGACGAGGGCCACATGATCGGTCCGGGCGAGCGCGAAGTTCGCTACGAGGTCCAGATCCAGCGCCTTCTCCGCCGACCAGACGCGGAGCAGCGCCGGATCGTCTGCCTGTCGGCAATCCTGCCCGATGGCCCGCAGCTCGAGGATTTCTCGGCATGGTTGCGGCGTGATCAGCCAGGCGATCCCATCAAGGACGACTGGCGGCCGACACGCCTGCGGTTTGGCGAGGTGGTCTGGTCATCCCCCCGGGCACGCCTCAACCTGAGGGTCGGCGAAGAGCAGCCCTTCGTGCCCGGGTTCCTCACCGGCGTAGCACCGCCGCTCTTCCTACCGCCGAAGAAGCTGCGGACCCGGCTGTTTCCCGACAATCAGCAGGAGCTCAGCCTTGCCACCGCCTGGCGTCTGGTCGACGATGGACAGACCGTCCTGATCTATTGCCCGGAGCGGCGCAGCGTCGAGCCGTTCGCCAAGGTCATCGTCGACCTGCATACGCGAGGCGCGCTTGCGTCACTGCTCACGGTCGATCCGGTGCGGCTGCAGACCGCGATCGCGCTCGGTGAAGAATGGCTGGGCGCGGACAGCGATATCCTCAAATGCCTCCGCCTGGGCGTGGCCCTCCACCACGGTGCGCTTCCGACCGCCTATCGAAAAGAGGTTGAGAGGCTTCTGCGAGACGGCGTTCTGAAGGTGACGATCTCATCACCCACTCTCGCGCAGGGGCTCAACCTCTCGGCGACGGCGGTCGTCATGCATTCGCTCTATCGGCATGGCGAGAAGATCAAGGTCTCCGAGTTCAAGAACGTGATCGGACGCGCCGGCCGGGCCTATGTCGACGTCGAAGGCCTGGTGCTCTTCCCGATCTTCAGCGACACCCAGAACAAGAAGCATGACGAGTGGGTGGGCCTGATCGGGGATCTCGGCGCCCGCGAGATGGAAAGCGGCCTCGTTCAGCTCATCTTTGCGCTCCTGAAGAGGATGCATGCGCGGATCGGCGGCAATCTCGAGCAGCTCGTCGACTATGTGGTCAACAACGCCGCGGCCTGGACCTTCCCCGAAGTGGCGGGCGAGATCCCCGAAAAGCGCGAACGAGCGCTCAAGCAATGGGAGCGCTCCATGGCGACGCTCGATACGGCGATCCTCAGCCTGATCGGCGAAGACGATGTTCCCGATGACCAGATCGAAGCCGCGCTCGACACGGTTCTTCAGTCCTCTCTCTGGAACCGGCGCCTGGAGCGCCTCGATGCCGGGTCGCGCGCCGCTTACCGTGCGACGCTCCTCACCCGGAGCCGCTACATTTGGGCCAATTCGACTGCCGTCTCGCGCCGCGGCTATTTTCTTGCGGGGCTGGGTCTCGAGGCGGGTCACGCGCTCGACGCGGTGGCGCCGGTGGCCAACGACCTTCTGGTGCAGGCGAACGCTGCGCTGCTGGTTGGAGATCACGAGGCTGCGATTACGGCGATCACCGGCATCGCCGAGCGGGTCTTCTCCTTCTATCCGTTCGAGCCGGACCCATTTCCGGACAACTGGCGCGACATCCTTCGTTGCTGGCTGCTCGGGCAGCCACTCGCCTCCACCGTCGCGGGGCAGGAAGGCGATGCGCTGCAGTTCATCGAGGGCGGCCTCGTCTATCGCCTGCCGTGGGCGATGGAGGCGCTTCGTGTGCGTGCGGCCGCCAACGGTGATGTCGTTGGCGTCTTCGGCCTGGCCCTCGCCGATCATGAGCTGGGTCTAGCGGTCCCTGCCGTTGAGACCGGCACCATGAACCGATCGACTTCGATTCTCATCCAGGCGGGCTTCAACTCGCGTTTGGCAGCCATCAAGGCCGTCGTGGACACCGGCGCGACTTTCACGTCGGGTGCGGAATTGCGGACATGGCTGCGCTCGCCTGTCCTCGCGGCCTGGTCGGCTCAGCCGGACTGGCCTTCTCCCGAGACGCGAGCAATGTGGCTCGAGTTCGTCCAGGAAGCCGCGCCTGCGGCGAACCGGACCTGGGCACGACGGGACTATGTGGGGAATGTCGAGTGGTTCGCGGCGCCGGCTCCGCCCGGCTCTCCCGTGAGCTTGCACAACTGGAACGGCCAGCCGTTGGTGCTCTCTGCCGATGGGCGCGGCATCGGCCGCCTCCAGCATCCGCTCAACCATAATCGGCGTGGCCTTCTCCGCGCGACAGTCGCGCCGAACCCTGCGGAGCTCGACCTGAGCTATCTCGGACCCGATGACCTTTGGGCTGTGGCATAGCCGTGCCCATCTACCGAGCCACTGTATCGCATCGGGAAGATCATGATGACAATCTGCAAGACCGCCGAGACGCTTCGCGCCTTCTCTGATACCGAGGGGGGCCGCCAAATGGTGTCTGGGCGGTTCTAGGCCATGCTTGTCGCCCGCGCCCAGCTCGATTTCATTCGGGACCTCGTCGCCCGCTTTCAGCAGGACGACAGCATGATGCGGCCTGTTGCCGACTTCGAGTCGCAATATGTCGCGATCGTTGCGCTCCTGCGGTCGGTTGGACATGTGTTCGCCAATGTCGACTGTCACGATGCCGCTCGGCGCGAATACAGCCGCGAACAATGGCCGATCTGGCGGCGAGATCCGATTTTCAGCGAGTTCATCGAGCCGACGCGCAACGCCCTCCTGAAGGAATTCCAAGGCGGCCTTGAACTGCGCAGCGAGGGCTTCGGAACGATTGCCGTGGTGGTCGATCCGACGATGCCGGGCAACGTGGCTCACGTCGCTGCGTTCAACGCGCGAGAGGTGCGGGATCGTCTTGGCCGGCCGGTATTGCCGAACTTTCATGCCGCGATTGCCTTCTGGGACCGCTGCCTCTCGCAGGCAGAGACAGCTTTCGGCGAAGCGCCCACGTTGCGCAGTTGAGCCGTCGCGAAGGACCGAGCGGCTGCTTTACGGCTATCTCAAAAGGGCTTCGGCCACGTCCATATACCGGCTCGGGTGGACGCCGTCGCGGGAGCGGAAGCGGCCGAGATCCAAGGTCTCGTCACTAAAGCGAGCAGCGACGGCGCTGACGGTGTAGGCTTGGGGGCGGGCGTATGGCAGCAGCCAGATCACACGGTTGAAGCAGAACTGCGCACGTATCTCAGCGAGGCGGGCGGCGAGAGCCGGTCCGGCCATGTCATTGGAGCCCATCGAGAAGATGCAGGTATTGTAGCGTTTTCCCGGTCTTCGCCAGGAAAGGACCTGGGCGGCCGTGGCCCGCTCTGCGGCCTGAACGTCACAATGGCGCTCGTAGCGCGCGTTTATCGCCTGCGCGGTGCCGACGCCCGTGCTGTCCCCAAGGATCAGACACTCGAACATCAAAGCTTCCCTCGGCCTCCGGTCGGCGGCGGGGGTCCATCGCCACGGGCTCGATGTTGGCCCGACCCTCGCGGGTCGGGCCAACGCGTCAGTAGCAGCGCCACACGCGGAGATGCGGTGCTTCCCAGCGCCACCCGCAATGCCGGTACCACCGGCCGTGCCAGCGGTACCAACCATGACGAGGGCCTGGTTCGGCTATCCACACTGGGCCGCGCCATCCTGGCGCCCAGACCTGAGCCGCTGCGGGGGTAAGGGACGTGCCGAGGAGCGCCAGCAGACCGACGATTGCCGACGTCAGCACCTTCATCACGCGCGAGGGCCAGCGACGCGCCTCCGATCGAGAGGGTGGCGTCTGGCTCTCCCGATGGCGGAGCGGGTTGTTGTGGGAGCTATCGGCAGCACCGCGCCGGCGCCCACGGATCAGATCGCGAATAGTCCTCATATCCAAATCCTCTGCATGAGCAATTCGGGCATGAGATGCGCCGGAGAGAGAGCCGGCGCCCTCTAGTCCCAGCCGAACCCGCTATGGCGTTCGGCGTCAGTCGAGCTAGTATTCCTCGGCTCCCCGTCAAGGGTCTAAGGCCAGGCTTTGGCGGCCAGCAACGATTATAGAAACCGGAACGAGGGCAGGCACTTACCCGGATGGCGGTGCGAGTAGGTACGGTCGAAATGGCGCAGCTGACGCAACTCGAATTGGCGAACTGGGCAGCCCTCTATGCTGCTACGGCGCTGTGCTGTGCGATCGCCCTCGCCTTGTCGATTGTCGGCGCTGGAGTGCACGTCTTCCGCGAACGCGCCTGGAACGAAGTACGGAGCCTTCGACAAGCAATCCTCTTCGTGCCCAAGCTCTGGTGGCTGTGGCAACGGCTCTACTTTCGCGCGACGCCGGTTATCATCGCCATTGTGGGCGGGTTCGCGATGACGCTTCGCTGGAGCTGAGAGGCACGGGGCTCAACTCACAGGTCCAGGGCGGCGGCAATCTTTCGCGCTACCCGGCCCAGCACGAGGTCGCCGGAACTGAGGCAGAGCAGCGGAGCGATCTCGCACAGGCGAGAATGCCCGCTGGTGCTCGATCCGTCATGCTCGTCGTCACCGTGGTCGATGGCGTCGATCGCCAGACGCTTGATCTCCCCGGTGATCCGCGAGCGCGCCTCGATCAGGAAGTCCGGTCGCGCAGGGCCGAGCGGCGTCAGAATATCGAACACGGGCTTTTCGATCGCGGCATCGATGCCATGCCGGTGCAGGTTGCGCTGGATCGACAGCAATTCGCGCAGCAGGCTGCGCTCGAACTCGGAGTCGACCGGGATGAACCGCTGCCCCGAGTAGATCGGCTGCGCGTAGGCGCGAAGCGGAGCATAGCCACGCGCCTCGGGATATTGACCAGCGACGACGATCACGAGGAAGGGGCCACGGACCAGGTTGCCCCTCACCGACGGGGACTGCACCCGATTGGCGACGCGCACTGGCCGGTTGTCGGCGGTCTCGATGACATGGCCGGTGATCTGATGCGAGAAGAGCGCGAAGAACGCCTGCGGCGCGTGGCCGGGAGGCCAGTCTCGGGAGAGACGCCTCAGAACCGCATAGGCGCGCCGGCTGTGCAGGGCATCGGCGTGGGTCCAGAAGGCGCGGCTGAGCTCGATGCCGGGCGCGATCTCGATCCTGCTGCTCGCCTTCACCAGAACATCGAACTCCCGCTTGATCGAAGGCTCCTCCGCGCCATCCGACAAGGGAAAAGCTCGGGTCGTCCCTGCAACGTCGAGGAGGCGCCATAGCAACCGGGCGAGCCGAGGCACCGAGGCGTGGCGCGTACGATCGTCGCTGGCGTCGCTCTCGGGCTGTTGCGCGAGCTTGCTGGGGGCAGGCCGCAGGACCTCGAAGAAGCCCTCGGGAGGCGCCGCCGGCGTTTCGCGCGATCGTACCTCCGAGATGCGATGGGTGACCTGATCCCGGAAGAAGGGGCAGTCGGCGCGGTGGTCGGGTCGCTTCGCGCTGGTCAGCCGGCGGAGATAATAGGTCTCCGCCTCCGACAGGAAGGCGGGCGTGAGTATCGGCGGCGGATCGTCCGCGGCCAGGCAATCACAGGCGATCCACTTGGCGCCGATGCGGGCGTTCTGGACGAGCGTGATTCCTGCCTCTTCATCGCCAGGCGATCCCTGGCCGATGTACCAACGCACCAGCGCCTCGCGGAGCGGAGCGGGCAGCGCGATCCGAGGGCCGCGGCCATCCGTATCTCGGTCAATCAGCCACATGATCCAGTTTCGGGCGATCCAATGCAGCCATAGTTTGCCCGCTCCAGGGAATTGACAACTGCAAATCGCCTGATCTCAACTTCCTGAACCAGGGGTCAGGGAGGTTTGATATGCGTGCGTTGTTGCTCGCGAGCACACTTGTCATCGTTGATAGCGGGGCCGCGCTCGCGGCGACCCAACGCGCCGCTTCGCCGGTGCGCAGCGTCCAGCTGATCAGCATGACGGGGCGGTCGGACGTCGCCGCCGACGGTAAGGATGGGACGGCCGGGCCCAGCATGGAGGGTCCGGCCGAGGCCGTCGTAGCGGATGTGGAGGGCTTCCGGGTCCACGATCTGAGCCGTCGCTGGGTCGAGTATCAGATGGGTGAAAGACTCGCGGCAGAGGCCGGCGCAACGACGGCGGTCGCGGAGGAGGACCCCTTTGCCCCGGTCGGTGTTGCCCAGCTCGGCGCCCCGGCCAGTCAGACGGCGGCACTTGCTCCATTTTCCGCGATCGCCGTGCCGGCATGGATGCGCGGCGGCCCGGTATTCGCTGCGGCTGCCACGACCTTCGTCCCCGGGTGCTCGCCGACAGGATACCGGCGAAGCGGCTTCCTGCCCGCCGATGCCGAAGTCCGCCGCCAGACATATTTCTCGATGATGAGCAACGTCGCCTGCGAATACGGGATTCCGGTCGGGCTGTTCGATGCGATGATCATTCGGGAGAGCCGCTACAATGCCTCCGCGGTGTCCCCGAAAAGCGCATTTGGCCTCACGCAGCTGATGCCTGGGACGGCCGCGGGTCTTGGGGTGAACCGCTACGACGTGGAGCAGAATCTTCGTGGCGGAGCGCGGTATCTGCGTCAGCAGCTCGACCGGTTCGGTGCCTATCACCTGGCGTTGGCGGCCTACAATGCGGGGCCCGGGCGCGTCAGGAACGGGAGTGTGCCGCGGATCGTCGAGACCCAGGATTACGTCTCGAACGTCCTGCTCAACTGGTCTCGGCTCAGCGGCGTTTCGAGAGTTGCGACTATCCAGACGAGTGCATCGCCGGCACCGCGCCGTGAGCCTTTCGTTCGCGCCGCCACGGTGTCGAGCTTCTGAGAAGTCGTGCCGATCGCACGGGGTGCCCCGCGCTAGAGGAGTGGGTCGCGTCCCGATCCGAATTGCGAGCGACGCTGGAGGACTGCCGTGATCTCGGTGACCATCCGCTTGATGACCGCCGACTGGAAGTAGGTGCCCCACTCGCTGCGGATCTCGCTGCCGTCCATGCCCTCGAGCTCCTGAAGAGCCTCGACGAGCCGGTGGGGCAGACCTTTGAACAAGGTGCTCAGCATCGCCACGAGTGCGGTGAAGCGATCGTCCTGCACGAGCTCCATCTCGCGGGTCATCTCGACGCTGATGACTGCCTGCATGAGGTCGATGTTAAGGGCCCTGAGGATCGCCTGAAATTCCGGCAAGCTCATCGAGGCGCGCTTCTCCGGGTCCCGGTGAAGGATCGTGCCGAGCCTGCTCTTCTTGATACCTGAGCGCAGCGCCATGGTCCGGATGCCGATGTCGTTGGCCTCCATCGCGCGCATGATCATCGGCACATAGTCGGCCGCTGCTTCAGTTTCTGCCTCGAGGGGCAGCTCCTGCTCCATTCGATTCGTAAGCGATGACACTTTTCGCCCCCGCAGTCCTTTTTGCGGACAGAGCGACACAATCAAACCTTATCGGTCTTGGCAAGCCCTTCGAGAAAAGCCCGAGCACCCCTCACATCCGAATTTATCTAATGCGCACAACCTTTTCGCCCTCGTCACGACCACGCCCGCGCGCGGTTTTTGGCGGCTTATGCTCGTCGATTCCGATCTTGCTCAACAGCTTGGCGGTGCCCTGCTCAACCACATAATCGAACAGCAGCATGGAGATAGCGTCGCCGACCGTCAGGGCCGATCCGAGATGCTTTTCGAGTCGCCGCTTGGCCTCCGTCAGGCTTTCCGCGCTGGTCTTCGTGATGCTTAGATAGATGCGGATCGGGCCCTTGGTCGGCACCTTCTCGAGGTGCTTGCGCAGCGTTTCCACATCGTGCTGCTCGATCGCGCCTGCGGCGCCGGCGGTGGCCCGCGCGTTCACGAGGTTCCCGAGCGACTGGTAGCGCCGTGTCTGATTGGAGTGAATCCGCAGGCTCTCGGTGGTCAGCCGAAACAGATACTCGGATACGTCGAGGGTGTACCCCCGCATTGCCTGCCCGCCCATTCCCGCATGTCCCTGCTTGCCTGGCTTCGGCTGAAGTCGCCAAGGTGAAGTGACATCCCCCTATACGACTCGTCCGGGGCGAGCCAAGTGTACCCGCACAGGGACTTGCCCGCAAAGCCGGACCTGGGTCCGCAACCGCGGACAGCGCGCCTAAAAGCCGGGACAAGGTGTCCGCGAATCGAGATGAAGAATCGTTCTTCGCGGACGATGTTTGGCTCTGCCGAAGGTTCTTTAGGCACGGCCGCTAGATAAATCCGCCGAGAGCCCTGCGGTTCCAACAAAAGCCGGTTGTAGCGAAAGTCGTCGGGGACCCACCCTTCATTTGGGCGCGGAGGTGCCGCGTCTCCATCGAAGGGAAACTCTTATGCAGTCTCTGCTGAATCGGAGCGGGCGCATGGAGATGGCGATCCTCGCCCTCGCTGTGATGCTGTTCGCGCTCCTGTGGTTCGCCGGGCCGGCCTTTGCCGGTGCGGATACCACGTTCGACACGGCCCTTACGAAGTTCACCGACTTCCTCGAGGGGTCGGGCGGCAAGGTCATTACCGTGCTGTCGCTCGCCGGCGGCATCGTGGCGCTCGCCTCGGGCCGCTTCTCCATGGGTCAGATCGCCATTCCGGTCGGCGTCGGTGTCGGCGCCGGCACGGGCATTCCGATCGTCACCTCGACGGTGACGGCGACGATCTGACGCAACGAGCCTGGCGCGTCGGGGTGGCAGCCTCGGCGCCGCACAGGGGGAGGGTGGTGCAATGGCCGCAGACAAGTACGCGATCCCATCTCATCTGGACGATCCAGAACTGATCGGGCTGTGGACGCTGGATGAGTTCCTGGCGATGGTTACGCCATTCGTCTGGGGGATCATGACCCAGCACATCGTCATCGGAACGGCGTTGGCATTCGCCGGCTGGTGGGGATTGAAAAAGGCAAAAGCGGGTCGTGCCGCGTCTTGGCTGCTCCATCTGGCCTATTGGCATCTTCCGGCCGGCTTCACTGGCCTGAGGGCCACGCCACCCTCTTATCTCCGACTGATGGCGGGCTGAGATGGACCTCGCATTCAGCCACGCAAGCAACCAGCGGGTTCTTCGCCAGCGCAACTTCCTGGTCGTGGTCGCCGGCGCGCTCGCGGCGATAACAGCGCTGCTGCTCGCCTTCGGCATCTCGCGAGACCGCGAGATCGTCCTCCAGCCCGTACTGCGCTCGCCGGTCACAGTCAGCAGTGCCGGCGTCTCCCGCGAATATCTCGAGATGATCACGCGCGACGTGGTGGTGCTCACGCTCGACCGCAGTCCGCAAAACCTCGAATATTGGATGAACGCGGTGCTCGAGATCACATCGCCGCGCGTTCAGGGCAAGATCAAGGCCGACCTCCTCAAGATCGTCAACGAGCAGCGCGGCTCCTCGATCTCTCAGTTCTTCACGATCGAGTCGATGGACATCGATCCCAAGAACCTGCGGTCTGAGGTGACCGGCGAGCTCCACACCATCGTCGGCAACAAGGTGATCTCCAGGGAGCGCCGCACCTTCCGCTACGACTGGGAGTATGAGGGCTTGTCGCTCCGCCTGGTCGGCTTCGGGATGGTCCGCACCGGCAAGGAGCAAGACAAATGATGGCTTTCTATGCCGTCGGCAGCGCGGCTGCAGGCACCATCCTCATGTCCCGCATCTACTGCATCCTGAGCAGGGTGGCGGGCGCATGCCTGATCACGCTGGCGGTCTTCCTGTTCGCGCAGCCGGCATGGGCAGACCAGACGGTCGTGGCCGCCGACAGCGCCCAGGTCGACTGCCAGGCGTCGGCGAAGGACCTGACCCGGATCAGCCTGGTCGATGACGAGTTCGCGAGCGTGTCGAAGATCTCGACCGGCAACCCGCAGGACGATTTCTCGGTCGTCAACGAGCCGGTCCGGGGCGACATCTACCTGAGCGTGCCCGAAGGTTTCGGCCGCCCGGCGCTTTCCTTCTTCGGCACGAGCAAGCGCGGCTACGTCTACAAGTTCGTCTGCCGGATCGCCGGCGACCAGGCGGCGCAGGTGTTTGTGTCCAATCCGGCGATCGCCCGGGAAAAGGCAGCCGAGGGCTCGCCCCAGCAGGTCGCCGCGGGGCCGCAGGATGCCGCGGTCGAGCTCGTCCAGGCCATGTACGCCAACAGCGTCGCCGACGGCTATGAGATGCGGCAGCGCGCGCTGAAGCCGGTCTATGTCGGCAAGCTCAAGGTCCAGATGATCGCTGAATATCGCGGGCAGGACCTGACCGGCAAGGTGCTGCGCATCGAGAACACGGGCGATGCGCCGACCGAGCTGACCGAGCGCACGGTCGCTCCGGCAAGCGCGCTCGCCGTCTCCATCGCCGAGCCCAAGCTCGACCCGGGGAAGGTCACGACGGCCTACCTCGTCTCCCAGACTGTGAGGTAAGCCATGGCCTTCTCGGACATTTTCAATCGTAAGCGGAGGCCCCTCGACGAGGCGGAGGGCGAGGGGGTCTCGCCTGTCGGAGGCGAACTGGCGGGCAACGAAGCGGTGCGCCGCAAGCAGCGAATGCTGCTCGCCGGGGTCGCCGGCGTCGGGCTGGTTCTGTCCTCCATGTGGATCTTCAGCGGCGACGAAGGAGAGAAGGCCGCCGACGCCGATGGCGCCGAGAAGGTCGAGGTCTCGACCAAGGATCTGGTGAACCGCAACCTCTCGCAGCAGGAGTGGATGGCGCTCTCGGAAAACCGGTTCGAGTCCACCGAGAACCAGCTGAAGTCGGTGAACGGCCAGCAGGCGAGAATGGACAATCTCGCCGCTCAGATCGAAGCGCTGAAGGGGCAGAACTCGTCGATGCAGGCCGATGGCCAGCGAGTGCTGTCCGCTTACCAGGCGGAGAATGAGCAGCTCCGCAAGCAGCTGAACGAGCGGCCTTCGGCGCCGCCCCCGGCGCCTGGCCCGGCGGCACTGTACGGGCGAGGCGGCCCGCAAGCCTATCAGCGGCCGGACGCGCCGGGCGAAGCCGGCGCAGCGCCTCCGCTCAGCCGCGCCGCCGAGGTCAAAATGGTCAGCTTCTCGTCTTCCGACACGGGGACCGCGTCCAAGGTGGCGAAGGGCAGTACGGTCTATACCGACAGCCCGAACTATCTGCCGCCCAACAGCTTCGCCTCCGCCAAGGTCATCGTGGGCGTGGACGCGAGCGCTGGCGTGAACAGCCAGACCGACCCGCTGCCTGTCGTTCTGCGCGTTACCGGGCCGGCGCGCTCGGTGCTGCAAAACGGCAAGCTCCTCACGACCAAGATCCAGGGCTGCCTCATCAACGGCGCGGCGCGCGGCGACCTTTCCAGCGAGAAGGTCTACGTCAAGCTGCAGAAGATGACCTGCCCGCAGCCCGGCGGCCGCTACGCCGTCTCGGAGGTCAAGGGCTTCATCGCGTTCGGCGGCAAGACCGGCGTGCGCGGGCGGGTGGTCAGCCGCGAGGGTTCGCTTGCCATGCAGGCATTCCTCGCAGGCCTCGTCGGCGGTGCCGGCAACGCGCTGAACACGGCCTTTCAGCAGCCGCTGGCGACGATCAGCACCGATGGCGAGGGCGGCATCAACCGCACCCCCAGCCTCGGCAATGTCGGCCTGCGGGCGCTCGGCGGCGGTGCAGCGGAGTCGGGCAGGGACGTCTCGAAATATCTGATCGAGCGCGCCGAACAGTACCAGCCGGTCATCGAGATGCCGACCGGCGTCGATGTCGAAATCGTCTTCCTGGAGGGTGTTTATGTCCGCAATTGATCGCTTGCGCCGGAGCGCGTTCGCGCGCCCCTGGAAGCTGCTCACCGGCGTCGCGGCGCTTGGCGTTGCCAGCGTTGCCCTCGCGGCCCAGGTCGCGGGTCCGAGCAGCGTCGAGGTCACGAACCTGCTCAAGACGCGCCTGCCGAAGACGCCCCTGACCCAGGTCAATTGCGAGAAGGTGCGTGGCCTCTGCGAGGTGACGGCTGGGTCGAACCTCTTCTACGTCGACGCCGGCGCCCGCTACCTCATCATCGGCCGGGTCTATGACATGGAGACGCGCCAGGATCTCACCGCCGCCCGGCTGCTCGAGATCAACCCCGACATGCTCGTCGGCGGTGCGGCCAAGGCCAATGCTGCGGCTGCGGAAGGCGAGGGCCAGGGAATGGAAGCGGCTCCGGCGCAGGCCAGGGTCGAGAAGACCGCGCTCCCCGCGCGGCCGACCAGGCTGGCGCTGGAAGGACTTCCGAAGGACGGCGCGATCGTCTGGGGCAATCCGGCGGGGCAGACAGTCACGGTCTTCACCGACTTCCGGTGTGGCTATTGCCGCGCGCTGACGAACGTGCTGCGCAGCATGGATGTTCGGGTCGTCGAGCGGCCGATCTCCGTTCTCGGCAGCCGCGATATCGCCGACCGCGTCTATTGCGCCAAGAATCGCGAGGAGGCGCTGCATGCCGCCTATGCCGGCGAGCCGCTCAAGAGCGGCCCGTCGTGCGATACGTCGGGCCTCGATGCGAACGAGGCTTTCGCTCACAAGCACGGCCTGAGCGGGACGCCTGTGATCGTGCGCAGCGATGGGGCGATGCTCGAGGGCTATCGGCCCAGGGAGTTCCTGCAAAGCTGGCTCAAGGACGGACGCTCGTGAGCGCGCCGCGCCTCAGCCGTCGGGCCGCTGTCGCCGCGCTTGGCTTCGGCACGCTGATGAGCCTGAACGGCTGCACGACCTTCGGCGGCAACGTGAAGGGCAGCTTCACCTGCCAGGCGCCGGACGGCATCTGCGCGCCGTCCTCCACGATCGACGATCGCGCGCTGGCGATGATCTCCGGTGACGCCGGCGATGTCATGATCCCGGCAGGGCCCTATCCGACACCGGCACAACAGCCCCGCGCCCTGCGCACCGCTGTGGCAGCGCCGCCCTCAGACGCACATGGGCAGGTCGCGCCGCGAACCCGCGAGAAGGTGCTCCGCATTGTGTTTCAGCCCTATGTCGATGACCGGGGCCGGCTGCATGAATCGAGCGCCGTCCACGCGGTCGTCCAATCCGAGTGGCAGGCGCAGGCGCTTGCGGGTGCGACCCCCATCCCCGACAGCAGGTCGGCTGATGCACCTGTTCAGCTGAGCCTTGTCGATGCGGTCGAGCGCGAGGCTCCCGGTGTGGTGGACGTTGCCGCGTTCGACCCGAACATGCCGGACCCGAATGTGGTGGCGGCTGCCCGGGCCAGAAAGCCGGACCCGGTGGAAGCAATCAAGGCGGATGTCGCGAGCCGTCTGGCCACCAAGGTCAAGGCGGCGGGCGGCGCGCCGACGGTTGGCGCGGCCGCCCCGGCATCCTCTGCGTCGGGGTCGCAGCGGCCGACTGCTTCGGTCATGGCCACCAAGCGCGCAGCTGGCGGCGGCGAGACCGCCGCGGCGGGTGTGCCAGCCAGCCGGCGAAGCGAGGCGCCGGCTCAAGCCAAACAGCGATCGGAGGGTGCTCCCGCCACGAGCACTGCGTCCGGCCAGGAGGCAGCTGCGCGCGTGAAGGCGAGCCAGGAGTACCAGGAAGCGCGCGAGCGGGTCGAGGACAGCGCGCGCGGCGGCGCCGGAGCGACGCCCGGGGCGGGGCTCACGACCCTGACGAGCCCCACCGTCCGCGCTGCGAGCTTCCCCGCCGCGGTTCCGGAGGACAACTGACATGAGCGTAAAGCCCCGTTTCTACGACAACCTGCTCTCCGGTCTGTTCGGCGATAGCAAGCGACCAGAGGCCGAGCGTCCGGACTTGGCCGTGCCGATGCTCGCGCATTGGCTGCCCTATCGCAGCTACGACCCGAAGACGGGCATCTTCTACAACTCCGCCTCGCGCGGATTCGTGATCGAGGTCTCGCCGCTCGTCGGGGCGGATGAGCGTACCGGCGAGATCCTGACACAATTCTTGTCCGAGGGCATCCCGGTGCCCGGATGCCTGCAGTTCCACGACTGGATGAGCCCGCGGATCAGCGAGCGGCTCTCCAAATGGTATCTGCCCCGCTACTCGGCGAGCGGCGTCTACGAGCGGATGGCCAAGCATCGGGTCGACTTCCTCACGGACGGCGTGTGGAACTCGCTTTCGGCCGATGCGCCATTCTGTCTTCGCAACCACCGCGTCGCCATTTCCTATTCGACGCCGGAAAGCTCGCGTGTCTCGGCCGAGGAAATCGTCGCCGTGATGGACGGCCTCATCTCGGTGCTCGGCTCGATCGGGGTCTCCGCGCGCAAGATGGATCCGGTCGCGCTGATCGGGTGGATCGACGACATCACCTCGCCGACCACGGCCGCGGGCGACGACGTCATCAGCTACAATCCGCTCGACCCCATCGCTGACCAGGCGGTGCGCCGCGACATCGAGATGAAGGTCGACCCGGACCGCATCCTGCTGCGGACCGAACGGTTCCGTCCGACCGGCAAGGAGGTCAACGGCGCACCCGAGATCGGCGAGATCTAT
>Ga0187844_10000640_pt1 | contig 27238 bp, 19 predicted proteins | sample SpaLakP09_SKY_50_FD_134517 | JGI IMG/M metagenome (GOLD analysis project Ga0187844, IMG submission 134517) | Oligotrophic lake water microbial communities from Sparkling Lake, Wisconsin, USA - SP09_SKY_50 | ecosystem: Environmental > Aquatic > Freshwater > Lake | place: USA: Sparkling Lake... | reverse complement strand
GCGCCAGTCAGACGCGCTCGGAACCCCCCGCATAATCACCTCACCGGACAGCACGGGAAGGGCGCAGGGCCAGCGACCGTTGCGGCTGGCCGGGGTGGTCGAGCGGGAAGCTCAATCGATGGCGGGTCAGAACCGCCAACCCTGTCGTGTCTGGCGGCGGTCGGCCGTGGATCACAGAAACGACGTCACGGCAGGGGTCGGGCGAGCAACAGGTGAGCCTGGAAGGGTTCACAGTCCGGACCGGGGTCGCGCCCCGGTCCGCCCGCCGGAGGCTTCAGGGCGGCGAGGCTCTAACAGGGCTCGAACGCCGCACGCTTCCGACAGAACGATCACGCGGAGCGTTCAGACTTCGTCGAAACGGTACTTCTACAAACCTTTTTCCGGGCGAGGCCCGGGCGCTCCGCAGCCCTTCCCGTCCCTTCAGCGGCAACCCGCGTGAGGCGGCCAAGCCGTGTGCCTGCCCCTTCTGCCGGATGGAGGAGGCACCCCGCAGATTGACAGTCCCCCCTGCAGCAAGGCTCTAAGCCCCCATGAGTTCGCCCGACGCGCCAGACCTCCCCGACGACGCCTCGCCCCTGGTCTGGAACGACCAGGGCCTGCCGCGCTCGCGGCTGTATGGCGATGTCTATTTCTCCAGCGCCGATGGCCTGGCCGAGACCCGGGCAGTGTTCCTGGCCGGGTGCCACCTCCCGGAAGCCTTTGCCGGGCGCGCCCATTTCGTGGTCGGGGAACTGGGCTTCGGCACCGGCCTGAACATCGCCGCCCTGCTCGACCTCTGGCGGCAGACCGCCCCGCCGGCCGCACGCCTGCACATCTTCTCCATCGAGGCCCACCCGATCTCCCGGGAGGATGCGGCCCGCGCCCTGGCCGTCTGGCCCGAACTGGGCGAGGCGGCCGGCGCCCTGCTGGACGCCTGGCCCGGACAGGCCCGGGGCTTCCACCGGGTGGACCTGCCGGCCTTCAACGCGACCCTCGATCTGGCGGTCATGGATGTCCGTCAGGCTCTTGAGACCTGGGACGGCGCGGCCGATGCCTGGTTCCTCGACGGCTTCTCTCCGGCGCTCAATCCGGCCATGTGGTCGGAAGACATCCTGGCCGCCGTCGCCGCCCGCTCGGCCCCGGGGGCCCGCGCCGCGACCTTCACCGTGGCCGGGGCCGTGCGGCGCGGCCTGCAGGCGGCGGGCTTCGAGATCGCCAAGCGACCCGGCTTCGGACGCAAGAAGGACCGTCTCGAGGCCTGGCTGCCCAGCGCCCCGCAGGATCCGCCCCGCCCCGCCCGACTGGCGGTCATCGGCGGCGGCATTGGGGCGGCGAGCCTGGCCCGCGCCGCCCGGGTCGAGGGTCTGGACGTGACCCTCTATGATGACGGCGTGGCCCCGGGCTCGGGCAATCCCGCCGCTCTGGTGACCCCGGCCCTGGATGCCGGGGGCGGACCCAGGGCGGCCCTGCCCGCCCAGGCCCTGGCCCGGGCGGCGGCGCTTTATGATCAGGTCCCTGACTCGATCCTGGCGCGCGGTGTGTTGCAGCAGGCGCTCGACCCGCGCGGCGAGAGCCGCTTTGCCGCCGTCGCGGCCCAGCACCATTTCGAGCCCGGCAGCATGACCCTGCTGACCGGCACGGAGGCCGGGGCCGCACTCGGTGAACCGGTCCCGGCGGTCCTGGCCATGCAGACCGCCCGGGTGATCGAACCGGCAACTGTCCTGGCCGCCTGGCGCGGCGAGGTCGTCGTTGCCGGTATCGAGGCCCTGGTCCGCACACCGGACGGCTGGACCCTGCTGGACGTCGACGGGACGGTGATCGGCCGCGCGGACATTGTCGCGGTCGCCGCCGGAGCCGCCCTGCACCGGCTTTTGCCCGACCTGCCCTGCCGTCCGGTGCGCGGTCAGGCCAGCTGGACCGCCCTCGCCGGCCCGCCGGTCACACCGGCAGCCTTCGGCGGCTATGCGGTGCCGACCCGCGACGGCGTGCTGTTCGGAGCCACCCATGACAAGGACGATCCGTCTACGGATGTTCTCCCTGGTGACCATGAGCGAAACCTCGCCACCCTGGCCGAAGGTCGTCCGCAACTGGCGGCCCGTCTGGCCGATCAGCCCCTTTCGGGACGGGCGGCGGTACGGGCGACGACGCCGGACCACCTCCCCCTGGCGGGGGCGATCGGGGACGGACTGTTCGTCCTGGGCGGTCTGGGCGGACGCGGCTTCGGCCTGGCCCCGCTGCTGGCCGAGCATGTGGTGGCCAGGATGCTCGACCTGCCCTCACCCCTGCCCCGAACCCTGTCCCGCCTTGTCAGCCCGGACCGCTATGCGACGGCTTCAACGCCCCTGAACAAGGAAAGCGACGCCGTGACCTGAAAAAGGGACCCGATCCTGCGACCGGGTCCCTCTTTTCAATGGCGATCGTCTTCCGGGTATCCTGTCCGGCCCGACCTTGAAGGCTGGACCGGACCGGACGTCGTCTAGAAGGTGATCGAGATCGCCGAACGACGGTTCAGCGGTTCCTTGACCCCGTCACCCGTGGCCACGGCCGGAGCGCTTTCGCCCTTCCAGTCGACGGCCAGGCTTGTGGCGGCCACGCCCATGCCGACCAGACCGTCGGCGACGGCCTTGCCGCGACGTTCTGACAGGCGGGCATTGTACTTGTCAGAGCCCGAGGTGTCGGTGTGGCCGGTGACGGTGATGCGGGTCGCGCCGCCGCCCTTGGCATAGTCGGCCGCCTGCTGGACGACCGCCTGGGCTTCAGACGTCAGGATCGACTGGTCGAACGGGAAGTAGACCACAAACTCGCGAGCCTCATAGGCCACTGCTGCGGGCGGGGCCGGCGGCGCGCCGAAGGTGTAGCGCAGGCCCAGGGTCACCGAGGCGTCCTCGTACTTGCCCTTGAACGACCCGACGTCGGTCACCCCGCCACCGACCGGTCCGGCGTTCTGGGTCACGGAGCCCCACTGCAGGTCCTTGGTGGCCAGATAGCGGCCGGTCAGGTCGAGGCTCCAGTTGGGCGACATCTCCCAGGCCACGCCCAGCATACCCTGATAGGCCAGGGCCTGATCGGTGTCGTCAAAGCGCGTGTTCTGGAAGGTCGCAGCCCCGGCCGGCACACCGCTCAGCTGGCCGTAGGCCTTGTTGCGCACCCAGGCCGTACCGACCCCGGCCCCGATGAACGGGCGCAGGGTCGAAGCCGGCATGAAGTCATAGATGACGTTGGCCATCAGGGTTTGGGCCTTGATCGAACCGTCCGGTGACTGACAGGTCGGATCGCTCGCTGTCCGCACAATGCCGGCCTTGCAGAGGCCGACCGGCTGCGCGGCGGCGCTGTCGGTACCGCGGACCGACTTGATGTCGGAGCCGCGATAGCCGTACTCGCCCTCGAGCCGCCAGTTCGGATTGAAGCGATAGCCCAGACGGCCGAAGGCCGCCCAGTCATTGTCGCTCGAGACCGTCCAGTCATAGCCGGCCGACGAGGTGGCCTTGATGTTCTTGGGGATGTGGTAGCCCGCATCGGCGGCGACGTACCAACCGCTCTCGACGCTCTGGGCCGACGCGCCGGACGCCGCGCCAAGCGCGATCGCCGCAGCGCCGGCCAGCAATTGGAATCTCATGGTTTGAACCCTCTCGTTCAGATGTCCCGGACCCGACACAGCGGACCCAAGACGGCAAACGCGCCGCCATCGGTTTCGGGTGTGGCCGGAACACAACAGTCGCAATGGATCTGACCAAGCCCTCATCCAGCCGCTCGCCGGCCAGGCAAATAGCCGCCCGAAGGCACCAGTCAGGACTCAACCTCATTTTGAGTCTTTACAACCTTCAGGCACCCGTTGAGCTTCGCCGGGGTTCGAATCAGAGTTCACCGTCGCTTGAACGTCCTCAACACCAACAGGCTGGCCCAGCGGGCTGCTCAGGCGCTGGAGGCGGCCGGTACGGGCCTGGCCTCCGCCCAGCGCCGGATCGCCACCGGCCTGCGGGTGGCGTCAGCCAAGGACGACGGGGCCATCTGGGGCGTGGCCCGGATGATGCGGTCGGAACGGGACAGCTGGCGGGTCGCCAATGACAGCCTGGCCCGGGGCAGCGCCCTGCTTGAAGTCGCCTCGGCCGGTGCAGAACGCATCACCGACCTGCTGACCCGGGCCCGCGACAAGGCCCTGGCCTTCGGCGATCCGTCGCTGGGCAGCGCCGCCCGGGCCAGCCTGCGCAATGACATACAGGCCCTGATCGCCCAGGTGGACCAGGCGGCGCTCCAGACGAGCTTCGACGGCCGCCGTCCGCTGGCCGACACGCTCGTTCAGACGACGGTCATCCAGACCCAGACCGCCTTCTCGGGCACCGCCCCGGTCGCGCCCCTGACCCCGCCATCCCTTGCCGCCGGCATACCCAATACGTCCGGCGCGGCCTCGACGACCTTCATTCGGGACGGCGGCCCCAATGCAGGACGGCTGGATCTCTATCTCGACGCCTACAGCGCGCCGGATATTCTCGAGATCTGGCAGGGCGGCAACCGCGTCGCCGCCACCGGCCAGGCCTATGTGCCTGGCGGCGCGCCGGTCGGCGCGGGTGCGGCCATCTCGGGCAAGCAGGTAGTCAGCTTCGACTACAATCCGGCGGGCGGACAGTCGCTGGAGTTCCGCTTCAACGAGGGCGTCAATGCCTCAGGCTCGGTCTGGGACGTCAGCGGTGTCGCCCTGCAGGCCCTGGCCGCACCCGTGCCCGCCCTGACCGTCACCAGCACGCCGGTCGTGACGACAACGTCCTCGGCAACCAGCTATGAGTTCACCAGCGACGGCACGGGCCAGACCGAGCCCGTCGCCGCCCGTCCACTGACGGTCGAGGCGCTGGGTCTGGACCGCGTCGACTGGAATGATCCCGCCCCCCTGCTCGGCCTCATCGACGAGGCCCTGACCAGCGCGCTGGCCGCAGGCACCTACTTCGGCGAACGACAGAACACGCTCCAACTGGTGCGCGAGCAGAATGCCCGGCTGGCTGATACCCTGGAGACCGGAATCGGCAATCTGGTCGATGCCGACCTCGCCAAGGAAACCGCCAATCTCCAGGCCGTTGAAGTCCGCAGCCAGCTGGCCAACCAGTCCCTGGCGATGGCCAACGGGCAGTCCAACTGGGTACTCTCCCTGTTTCGGGCAGGGCGCTGAGGCAAGAAGCTCGCGCCCTCTCCCCGGGCGGGACCGGACAGGCTAGCCTGTCGCCTGACCGCGACGGGTCACAAAGGACCTTGAGAATGCCGCTCCTCATCGGCGACAGCGCCCCGTTCTTCCGGGCGGCGACACCGACCAATCCTGACTACGCGTTCGACTCCGTCGCGGGCCGCTATGTCGTCCTGGCCTTCTATCCCAGTCAGGACATGGCGACAGCCATCGCCGTGTCAGCCGCCGTCCAGGCCAACCGGTCGCTGTTCGACGACGACAAGACGGCGTTCTTCGGTGTTCTGCGCAGCGAAGCCATGATCCAGGGGGCCCGCAACAGCATGCCGGGCGTGCGCTGGTTCCTGGACCTGAACCGCGCGGTCTCGCACCTGTCCGGCATGGAGGCCCCGGACGGGACCGAGCTGACGGGCTGGCTGGTGCTCGATCCCATGCTTCGCGTCATCGCCGTGACGTCCCTGGACCAGACCGCACAGGTCATGGCCCTGCTGGCCGGCCTGCCGGCCGTGGACGATCACGCCGCAACCGAGCTCTTCGCGCCGGTTCTGGTCCTGCCGCGCGTTTTCGATCCCGACCTGTGCCATCGCCTGATCCGGGCCTACGAGACGGGACTCCAGGAACCGTCGGGCTTCATGCGCGAGGTCGACGGGCGAACGGTGGGGGGCTTCGACAGCGCCAGCAAGCGGCGGACCGACCACATCATCGAAGACGGCCCGGTACGGGCCGAGATCAGATCCTGCATCACGCGGCGGCTCTTGCCGCAGATCCAGCGGGCCTTCAGCTTCAGGGCGACGCGCATGGAGCGCTATATCGTGGCCTGTTACGACGGTGCCGAAGGCGGCTTCTTCCGTCCACATCGCGACGACATGTCGAAAGGCACTGATCACCGGCGCTTCGCGGTGACGATCAATCTCAATGCCGAGGACTATGAGGGCGGCGACCTGATCTTTCCTGAGTTCGGCAGCCGGACCTATCGGGCTCCGACCGGCGGGGCCGTGGTCTTTTCCTGCAGCCTGCTACACGGCGCAGAGCCGGTGACCGCCGGGCGTCGCTATGCCTTCCTGCCCTTCCTCTATGACGAGGCCGCAGCGCAGCTTCGCGAAAAACACGCGAAGTTCCTTGAGCCGGATAAGGCGGACTACCGCGCTATCGAGCAAACGGAAATCCGGTAGACCGGGCAAGAAAGTCTATTGAATTGAGAGCGGGGAATGGTGGACGCGACAGGGATTGAACCTGTGACCCCCTCGATGTCAACGAGGTGCTCTCCCGCTGAGCTACGCGTCCGCCAAAGGCGGCTTGGAAGGCCTCGAAAGGCGTCCCAAGCAGGAAGGTGCGCGGTATAGCGGCGACGTTTGCGATGCGCAAGTCGCCATTGGCGGATTTATGCCGCCATCATCTTTTCGACCTCAGCGACCAGGTCGCGCAGGTGAACGGGCTTGGACAGCACCTTGGCGCCGGCCGGGGCACGGTCCTGGGCCGAAAGGGCGACTGCGGCAAATCCGGTGATGAACATGATCCGCAGGGAGGGATCGCGGGCGGCGGCCTGGCGGGCGACCTCGATGCCGTCCATGCCGGGCATGACGATGTCGGTCAGCAGAAGGTCCCACGGATGTTCCAGGTGCTGAACGGCCTCTTCGCCATCGGCGCAGGCCTGAACCTCGAAGCCGGCGCGTTCAAGCGCACGGGCCAGGAACCCCCGGAGGGAATCGTCGTCTTCGGCGAGGAGGATGCGGGCCATATCGGTCTTTTTTCCAGGCAGTGAAGACGCCAACTTAGCGGATAGACGGTAAATCGGGGATGAACCCGGCGTCCAGTGTGTAGCAGAGCGCAGTTTCTCCAAAGGGGTTTGACCATCGGCCACCCCCCTTGCGAATATGAGGCCATGACAGTCTGGCAGCCGCTCGTGAAGACGGAGCCGTCTGCGTCGGCGAACCCGCCGTTCGCGGAGCACGAACTCCTGCGCGCCGTGCCCGAATCCAGCCCGCCCCCGACACCGCTCGTGTTTGCTTCTCCCCATTCGGGGCGAATCTATCCTGAAGACATGATGGCCGCTGCCCGGCTCGACACTGAGTCTCTCCGGACCTCGGAAGACGCCTTCGTCGACGACATTATTGCCGGTGCCCCGGCCCTGGGCGTCGCCGTTATCCGGGCCCGACTGGCGCGAGCCTATGTCGATCTGAACCGCGAGCCCTGGGAACTGGATCCCGGCATGTTCGAGGATGAACTGCCCGCATTTGCCAAAAGCCATTCGGCCAGGGTCGCAGCGGGCCTGGGTACGATCGCGCGGGTCGCGTCCGAGGGCAGGCCGATCTATGCCCGCAAGCTGACCTTTGCCGAGGCCAAGGCCCGGATCGATCTGACCCACCGCCCCTATCATGATGCGCTCGACAGGCTGCTCGGGGCTGCCCGGGCCACCCATGGGCTAGCCATTCTGGTCGACTGGCACTCGATGCCGGCGGCAGCCGCTCGCGGACAGCGGGCCCGCGGCGGGGGAGCCTGCGACATTGTTCTCGGTGATCGCTTCGGCGCAGCCTGCTCTCCACGCCTGACGGGACTGGTCGAGCGCGAGCTTGAGGCCATGGGCTACCGGGTGGCTCGCAACTCACCCTATGCCGGTGGATATACGACCGAGCACTATGGCCGTCCGTCGAGACGGACCCACGCGCTGCAGATCGAGATCAATCGCGCGCTCTATATGGATGAAGTCACCCGCGAACCGACAGAGGGCCTCGCCCGGCTGGCAGCGGATGCCGAGCGCCTGACGCGGGCCCTGGCCGCTCTGGATCCGTCCAGCCTGCGCTAGATGCGGGCCCGCGGAGGGCTGCCGTCAGTCCAAAGCCGCAGGATTACTCCGCCACAAGACAGACACGGCCGGACCGGCGGGTTCAGGCCAAAAAAAAGCCCGGCTCGAAAGCCGGGCAGTTCATTAGGGAGGAAACGCCCAGGAAGGGCAGAGGCAGCAGCGCCGCCTCACCCCTTGTTTATAGGTTGCGATGCGAAATTGGGCAAGCGGAAAAGTGGACGATTGTGGCGAATTTTCTTAACGCGCCCCGAGAAACCCTTTGTACTGCAAGGCTTAAAGAACGGCGTTTCGTGAACGCGACTAAAATATAGGCATGTTGCAGCGCACAAATAGTTGCGGCTGAAACCACCAGGGGCCTGAAATGGGGCCAAACCCCGAAAAAACAAGGCTTTCGCATTGACACCGGTTTCCACAGTTTCGCTTTCGTCAAAGGGTGGGCTGGATAAATTCAGCGCAGTCGCGTAAAAGCCGCGCGCCTGACGCAGACCGCGTCAAATCCCGATCCTCCCGAAAGTCCGCCTTCTCCATGTCCATGCGAAACATCGCCATCATCGCGCACGTCGATCATGGCAAGACCACCCTCGTCGATCAGCTCCTGGCCCAGTCCGGCGTTTTCCGCGCCAACGAAGCTACGACCGAACGCGCCATGGACTCCAACGACCAGGAGCGCGAGCGCGGGATCACCATCCTGGCCAAGTGCACCAGCGTCCTGTGGAACGGTGAAGCGGGCGAAACCCGCATCAACATCATCGACACCCCCGGCCACGCCGACTTCGGCGGCGAAGTCGAACGCATCCTGGGCATGGTGGACGGTTGCGTCCTGCTGGTCGACGCCGAAGAAGGCGTCATGCCGCAGACCAAGTTCGTGCTGACCAAGGCGCTGAAGATGGGCCTGCGCCCGATCCTCTGCATCAACAAGGTCGACCGCGCGCACGCTGATCCCGACAAGGTCCACAACGCCGCCTTTGACCTGTTCGCCGCCATTGGCGCGACGGAAGAGCAGCTTGACTTCCCGCACATCTACGCCTCGGGTCGCGCCGGTTGGGCCACCCTGGACATGAACGTGCCCAGCGACAATCTGGCCCCGCTGTTCGACCTGATTGTCCGCCACGTGCCGGAACCCAAACAGATCGCCAAGACGGACGAGCCGTTCCAGATCCTCAACGTGCTGATCGAAAGCGACCCCTTCCTGGGCCGCCTGCTGACGGGCCGCATCGAGAGCGGCAAGGCCGTTCCCGGCATGGCCATCCATGCCCTGGACCGTGACGGCAAGGAAATCGAGCGCGGCCGCATCACCAAGGTTCTCGCCTTCCGCGGCCTGAAGCGCTCGCCCGTCGATGAAGGTGCCGAGGCCGGCGACATCGTCGCCATCGCCGGCATGTCCAAGGCCACTGTCGCCGACACGCTGTGCGCCATGGAAGTCACCGACGCCCTGCCGGCCCAGCCGATCGATCCGCCGACCATCTCGATGACCGTCTCGGTCAATGACAGCCCGCTGGCCGGCCGCGAAGGCGACAAGGTCCAGAGCCGCGTGATCCGCGACCGCCTGCTGAAGGAAGCCGAGTCGAACGTCGCCATCAAGGTCGCCGAGACCAGCGAAGGCGACGCCTATGAAGTGTCGGGCCGCGGTGAACTGCAGCTTGGCGTTCTGATTGAAAACATGCGTCGCGAAGGCTTCGAGGTGTCGATCAGCCGTCCGCGCGTTGTGTTCCAGACCGATCCGGAAACCGGCAAGCGCCTCGAGCCGATGGAAGACGTCATGATTGACGTCGATGACGAGTTCTCGGGCATCGTCATTGAAAAGCTCTCGAACCGTAAGGCCGAGCTGAAGGACATGGGTCCGTCGGGTGCCGGCAAGACCCGCATCCAGCTGATCGCCCCCTCGCGTTCACTGATCGGCTATCAGGGCGAGTTCCTGACCGACACCCGCGGCTCGGGTGTCCTGAACCGCGTGTTCAGCCACTATGAGCCCTACAAGGGTGCGATCGACCAGCAGCGCAAGGGCGTGCTGATCTCCAACTCCGACGGTGAAACCGCCGCCTATGCGCTGTGGAACCTGGAAGAGCGCGGCACCATGTTCGTCGGCGCCGGCGAGAAGTGCTATCTGGGCATGATCATCGGCGAAAACGCCCGTCAGGACGACCTTGACGTCAACCCGATGCAGGCCAAGCAGCTGACCAACGTCCGCGCCTCGGGCAAGGACGAGTCGATCCGCCTGACCCCGCCGCGTCGCATGACCCTCGAACAGGCCATCGCCTACATCGAGGAAGATGAACTGGTGGAAGTGACCCCGAAGAACATCCGTCTGCGCAAGCAGATCCTGAACCCGTCGTTCCGCAAGCGCCGCGTCAAGGAAGAATAGGACCTGGGGTTTCCCGAGTCGAACAAGGCCGCCGCCCTCCGGGACGGCGGCCTTTTTTCTGGTCAGATGCCGCCCCGAAGCGCCCTCCCGGACCTCAAAATGAGGTAAGTTTCCTATTATTTAAAACCGTCACAAGTCTGATACGACTTTGTCGAACTGAAGCAGTACCCGCCGTGTCAGCGCCCTGAGTCCGGGCGTCCACGCCTGAGGGGGCTGTAATGAATTTCTCCAGAAAGCTGGTCGCGAGTGCGGCCCTGAGTGCCCTGGCACTCGCCATGTCCGCGCCGGTCGCCATGGCACAACAGACGACGGCCGCCGTGCGCGGCGTCGCTGTCGATGACAATGGCGCGCCGATCGCCGACGCCACCATCACCATCACCCACGTGCCGAGCGGCACCAGCCAGATCACCAAGACGACCGAAGGCGGCGCGTTTGACGTACGCGGCCTGCGGGTCGGCGGTCCGTACAAGATCACGGCAGCCCGTCAGGGCTATGACGCCCAGACCCTGGAAGGCCTGTTCCTCAATGTCGGCGACGCCCAGCGGGTGAAGCTGGCCCTGGTGCCCGAAGGCCAGGTGTCGGAAATCACCGTCACCGCCGCCAAGGCCGCCACGACCAGCCAGCTGGCCAATGTCGGCTCACGCACCACCCTGCAACGTGAAGAGATCGACGCCGTCGTTTCGGTAAAGCGCGACATTCGCGACATCGGCCGCCGCGACCCGCTGGCCACGCTCGACTTCGTCAACCGCAGCACTGGCCCCTCGGGCGGGCTCTACATCGCGGGCTCCGCGCCGCGCGCCAACCGCATCACCATCGACGGTGTCCGCTCGCAGGACAGCTACGGCCTCAACACCGGCGGCCTGTCGACCAACCGCGGCCCGATCTCGTTCGAAGCCCTTGAGCAGATGTCGGTCACGGCCGTGCCGTTCGACGTCGAGGACGGCGACTTCACCGGCGGCGCGCTGAACCTGATCATGCGCTCGGGCGGCAACAGCTTCCACGGCGCGCTGTTCGACAACTACAGGACCACGCGTCTGGTCGGCAACGAGGTGCCCAATGTCGGCTTTGTCGGCAATGACGTCACCCAGGCTCCGCTGACCGGCTACCGCAAGATCAAGAACAAGATTCACGAGAGCAACTACGGCTTCTTCCTGTCGGGCCCGATCATTCCCGACACGCTGTTCTTCGCGGCCTCCTACGAGAAGTTCTCGACCTTCGACACCACCGGCACCGGCCCCCTGGGCGCGGGCTTTGCCAACACCTTCAACAAGATCCCGGGCATCTCGGCCGGCACCGGCGCCAGCCAGGCCGACATCGACGCAGTGCTCGCCAACTGGAACGGCTACTCGGCCTCTTCGCTGCTGAAAGCCGGCACGGTCGCCCTGACCAAGCCGGTCCTCGACGAAAAATCGTCGATCAAGATCGACTACAACATCACCGACAACCAGCGCCTGACGGCAACCTACCGCCACGCCTTCAGCTCGGTCTGGAAGCGCAGCCCTGGCACCACGGGCATCAGCCTGGACAGCAACTGGTATGTTCAGCCGGAAAACGAAGACAACTACGCCCTGCAGCTGAACTCCAAGTGGACGCCGGACCTGTCGACCGAAGCCCGGATCTCGTTCCGCGGCTATCAGCGCGGCCAGATGCCGCCCAGCGGCCAGGGTTTTGCCAACGTCTCGATCTGTACCGACGTCACGTCGGTGGGCTCGACCAATGCCTGCTCTTCGGGCGTGCCCTCGATCGGCATCGGGCCGGACCAGTTCCGCCAGGCCAACGTCCTGAAGACCAAAGACACCTCGGGTTCGTTCATCGCCAACTATGCCGGCCTTGAAAATCACCAGCTTAAGGTCGGCTACCAGTACCGCGGCATGGAGATCTACAACCTGTTCCTGCAGGCCGCGCGCGGGGTCTACTACTTCGACTCCGTCGCCGACTTCGCCACGGGCAAGGCCAACCAGCTGTCCTACGGTAACTCGCTGACCGGTACCGCGACCGACGCTGCGGCGGTTCTCGACTACAAGGTTCACTCGCTGCTGGCCCAGGATACCTGGGATGTTACCGACGCCCTGACCGTCAATCTCGGCGTCCGCTGGGATCACTATGCCGCCGACAAGAAGCCGACCCTGAACACCAACTATGTGACCCGCTACGGCTATGGCAACCAGACCACCTATGACGGTCTGGATGTCGTGATGCCGCGCGTGTCGGCCAAGTACAACGGCGACTGGTTCGAACTGTCGGGCGGCTTCGGGCTCGTCTCGGGCGGTACGCCGGACGTGTTCCTCGGCAACAGCTACGGCGGCACCACCGGGGACCTGACCAACAGCTTCACCATCCGCCGCCAGGCCGACGGTTCGTTCTTCGACAGCGCCACCAGCACGGTCGTCGATCCCGCCACCGGCGCAGCACTTCTCAATCTGAACAAGGCCAATTCCGGCTTCATCACCGGTCCCGGCGCGACGGCCAATGCCCTGCTGACGGCCGACAGCCTCAGCCGCCGCAACGCCTATACCAATTCGCTGGCGCCGAACTTCGAGATGCCGTCGGACTGGAAGACCAATGTCTCGTTCAAGACCACCCAGCTGGGCATCGACTGGAGCGTCGACGCCGTGGCCAGCTGGTCGAACGTCAATGTCGCCTTCCGCGATGCCCGCGCCCGGCCGCTGACCGTCAATGGCGTGCAGCAGTACACGCCGGATGGGCGCATGCGGTACGATGGCCTGGTCATCGCCGGCAGCAATGCAGCCGCTGTGACCACCAACCGCACGACACTCGGCCTGCCGGTCGCCAGCAACCCGGACCTCGCCAACCTGGGTCTCTTCGGCGACATCCAGGCCTATAACCCCTCGACCAAGAGCTGGACCCGCACGCTGGCCCTGTCCGGCCGCCGGACCATCTTCGGCGTCGACACCTGGGCGGCTTACACCTGGCAGTACGGCCATCAGTACGGCGGCATTTCCGAGTTCGGCACCACCGCCGGCGGCAATGGTACCAGCGGCAACTACTATGCCGACCAGGGCTTCGACGGGGATCCCAACGCTGCCGCCGAGGGCAAGTCGAACAACATGATCCGCAACGCCTACAAGCTGAACATGAGCTACAAGGCCGAAGTCTTCCCGGGCTGGGTGTCCCGCTTCACCCTGTTCGGCGAGCGGCATTCGGGTCGCCCCATCAGCTTCCTGATGACTGACCCCAGTGGCGGCCGGAACCCGACTTTTGGCGTCTCGCGTGACGATGCCCTGGCCTATATCCCCAACCTGAACAGCCCGGACGCCGGCAATCCGCTGAAGTTCACCGACGCCCGTGGCACCACGGTCTATTTCGACAGCGCAGCGTCGGTGGCCAAGCTGCAGGCCCTGGTGAAGCAGTTTGACCTGCCGATGGGCAAGATCGTGCCGCGCGGCTTCGGCAAGAACCCGGACGTCGACCGTTTCGACTTCCAGTACTCGCAGGAACTGCCCGTTCCGATCGAGGGCCACAGCCTGTTGTTTACGGTCGACATCGCCAACCTCGGCAACCTGCTCAACAAGAAGTGGGGCGTGGTCAAGGAATACAGCAACAGCCGCTCGGGCGGCGTGGTGGTCAACGCCCAGTGCGCCAAGGCCGACGGCACCACCGCCGGAAACGCCGACGCAACCTGCGCGGCCTATCGATACAGCTACACCACCGCCAGCCCGACCAGCCTGGCAACGCCCACTGTCGACCAGAACGCCAGCCTCTGGTCGGTCGGCCTGGGTCTGAAGTACCGCTTCTAAAAGACACCGACACTCCTCAACCCCGGCCTGGCCGCTGTCCCTGCAAGGACGGCGGCCTTTCTTTTGAGCGCGGGCTGAAACCAAGGGGCCGGCCAGGCCCTCGTGCGGCCTGGCGAGTCGACCCGGACCCTCAAAACATCTGCTGCAGAACCTGCGACTTAAACCGGGATTAACATTAACGCGGGATGGTCCACCGGGGGGAAACACAACGCCCTGGGGATACAGGACAGCGCCGTGCCGTCGACCACCGCTAGGGCCCTCATCGACAGGGGCCGGCTTGCCTTGAGTGCCCTGCTCCCGGTCGTGCCTGAAGCCTTGGCCGGCCGGATGCGCATGGAGCAACTGCTCAGCATCCTTAGGCTCACGCCCGTCATGATGGGCGCCAATATCTTCATCGCCGCACTGGTGCTTCTGGCAGGCTTCAGCGGCCCGCATCGTGTGTCGCTTTCGATCTGGGCCTGTCTGGTGGTCAGCTACGGCCTCATTGGCCTGCGGGGCTGGCTGGCCTCGCGCCGCCGCAAGAGCGGCAAGGCGACCGTGTCGCCGCGCGGGCTGCGCAGCATCATCCTCCAGGCCGGCCTGCTCGGCTGTCTTTGGGGAGCCCTCCCCGTGTTGGCCATGGACGGGGCCAGCGTCCAGATGCGGATGCTCATCGTCTCGGTGATCGCCGGCATGATCGGCTGTGGTGGCTTTGCCATGCTGACCCTGCCCCCCGCCGCAATCGCCTATTCCACACCGATGGTTATGGGTTCGCTCGTCGTACTGCTGACCAGCCGGGATCCCATCCTGATGGCTCTCGCGGGTCTGCTGATCTTTTGCTACCTCGTCGTGACCTTCTCGAGCCTGTCCCACGCCCGGGTCTTTGCTGAACGGCTGATCGCGGGCGAAGAGCTCGAACACCAGCGCCAGATGGTCAGCCTGCTACTCAGCGACTTCGAGGAGGGTGCCAGTGACTGGCTCTGGGAGGTCGATGCCTCAGGCGCGCTGACCTATGTTTCCGATCGCATGGCCGAGGCCGCAGGCCTGGCGCGCGAGGCTCTGCTCGGGCGGAATGTGGCCAGCTTCGCCGTCCAGGTGGCGGAAGCTGAACCGGGCCTCGCGGCGGATCTGACCGGGATCCTGGGCGAACGGAAGGCCTTCCGGGATGTAACCCTGCGGATGACCGTCGAGGGAACCGACCGCTGGTGGTCCCTGACCGCCAAGCCGACCCATGATCTGTCAGGAACCTTCACGGGCTTCCGGGGTGTCGGGGCTGATGTCACCGAAGCTCGGCAAGCCCAGGACCATATCCGGCGCCTGGCGCACTTCGACGTTCTGACACAACTGCCGAACCGGCTGTCGTTCTTGGAGGCCCTCAACCGGGCCTGGGTCCGTCAAGAGACCGGCGACGCCGGCGGCTGTGCCGTGCTCTGCGTGGATCTGGACTATTTCAAGAGCGTCAATGACAGCCTCGGCCATCCTGTCGGTGACGCCCTGCTAATCGAGGTGGCCGACCGCCTGGCGCGCTGCGTCGGAGAGACCGGTTTTGCCGCCCGGCTGGGCGGCGATGAATTCGCCGTCATCGTCGCGCCCGCCACCGGGGCTGACACCCTCGCGGCGCTGGCGCGTGACATCGTCGACCAACTCTCGCAGCCCTATGACATCAAGGGCCACAGCGTCCTGATCGGCGCGAGCGTGGGGATCGCCGTCGCACCGGAAGATGCCGGAAATCCCGACGACCTTCTGAAGAACGCCGACCTGGCGCTCTATCGCGCCAAGAGCGACGGCCGTGGGGCCTTCTGCTTCTTCGAGATGGCCATGGACCAGGGGGCCCAGGAGCGCCGCGCCCTGGAGATGGACCTGCGCGCCGCCCTGAAGAACGACGAGCTGACGGTGTTCTTCCAGCCGCTCATCGGTCGGCGCGACCACGAAATCACCGGCTTCGAGGCACTGGTGCGCTGGCAGCATCCGCAACGCGGCCTCGTCATGCCCGGCGACTTCATTGAATGCGCGGAGCAGTGGGGCCTGATCGGCAAGATTGGCGAGTGGGTCCTGAACCAGGCCTGCGCCCAGGCCGTGTCCTGGCCCGCCCCCCTGACGGTGGCCGTCAACCTGTCGCCCAACCAGTTCATGACGGGTGAACTTGTCGGCCAGGTGACCCGCGCCCTCCAGGCGTCAGGTCTCGAACCCTGGCGGCTGGAACTGGAGATCACCGAGGGCCTGCTTCTGAACGATACGACCCGTACGATGGAGCAGCTCACGGCCCTGAAGGCGCTCGGCGTGAAGATCGCCATGGACGACTTCGGCACTGGCTACTCCAGCCTCGGCTATCTGTGGCGGTTCCCGTTCGACAAGATCAAGCTGGATCGGTCCTTCGTCGCCGAGATGAAGGACAACTCGGCCATTACCGACATTGTCCGGACGATCACCCTGCTGGGCCAGGCCCTGAAACTGCAGGTGACGGCCGAAGGCGTCGAGACCACTGACCAGATGCGCATCCTCACCGAAATGCATTGCGACCACTTCCAGGGCTATCTGTTCGGCCGGCCGATGCCCGTCAGCGATATCCCCGGCTTCCTGGTCAATGACCTGGCCCGCCGCATGCGCCGCCAGGACGCCGAGACGGACAGCGGCTCCGCCTCCATCTCGGCTTGAGCCAGCCTAGCGTTTCCGGACCATACCTAGCAGGGCCAGGAGCAGGATGGCCCCGATCGTCGAGACCACGAGACTGCCGACGAAGCCGCCCCAGCTGAAGCCCAGCAGCCCGGCCACGAACGCGCCGAGGAACGAGCCGACCAGGCCCACAACCAGATTGGCCAGCAGGCCGTGACTGCGCCCCATGATCTGTTCCGCGATCCAGCCGGCTAGAATGCCGATGATGATCGCTCCAAGGATTCCAACGCCGCTCATATGTGTCTCCTGAAGGTCGTGTTGAGCCTCAGGAATGCACGAGCCATGGCGAAGGTTGCGCGACACGGATCTGGCTAGGTGCGCCGCTCCATAAAGACATCGGCCCGGGCATAGGGCGTCTCACGGGTCGGCAGGTCGACAAATCCCATGGCGCGATAGAGGCCCAGGGCGGGAGCCAGGCCAGAATTGGTTTCCAGATAGAGCCGTGGCGCGCCCAGCGCTTCAGCCTTGTCGATACAGGCCTGCATCAGCAGACGGCCAAGTCCCGTGCCCCGCGCCGCCTCGGCAACCGTCATCTTGGCGACCTCAAACCCTCCGTCCGCAAGCGCGATCAGGCCGACGCAGCCGACGATCTCGCCGTCGGCTGTTTCAGCCATCAGGATATGGCCACCCCGGTCCAGAATCTTGCCCTGCGGATCGTCAAGCGCTTCGAAGTCCTTGGGCTCCATCGCGAAGTAGCGGGAAATCCAGGCGGCGTTGAGGTCTCGCCAGGCCTCGGCATGTCGCGGCTCGAAGGGCAGTATGCGCATGCCGTCATTTATTGTGCGATCACTGCCGCCTGGCAACTGAACGAGACCCGATTCATGGTCCATCCCGTGTTCGATGACCTGCCCACGACCATCTTCGAGGAGATGAGCGGCCTTGCGCGCGAACTGGGGGCGATCAATCTGGGCCAGGGCTTTCCTGACGACGCAGGACCCGAACCCGTCCGGGCCCGGGCTGCAGAAGCCCTGATGCAGGGCCTCAACCAGTACCCGCCCATGCGGGGCCTGCCAGAGTTGCGCAAGGCTGTGGCTGAACACTACCGCCTGACCCAGGCGCTGGATCTCGATATCGGGGAAATCACTGTCACCTCAGGAGCGACCGAAGCCCTCGCCGCAGCGTTTTTCGCCCTCATCACACCGGGCGATGAGGTGGTGCTGTTTCAGCCGCTCTATGACGCCTACCTGCCCCTGATCCGCCGGGCGGGCGGCATTCCACGGCTGGTCCGGCTGGAGCCACCGCACTGGCGGTTCGACCGGGCCATGCTTGAGGCGGCCTTTTCGGACCGGACGCGCCTGGTGGTGTTGAACAGTCCGCTCAATCCGGCCGGGACGGTGACCCCGGACGAGGATCTGGCCCTGCTGGCCGAGTTCTGCGTGCGCTACGACGTCACCGCCGTTTGCGACGAGGTCTGGGAAGCGGTGCTCTTCGATGGCCGAAAGCATCGATCGCTCATGAGCCTGCCCGGCATGCGCGACCGGACGGTCAAGATCGGATCGGCGGGCAAGATGTTCGGCATGACCGGCTGGAAGGTCGGCTTCCTGTGCGCTGCCCCGCCCCTCACCCGCGCGCTGGCCGCCGCCCACCAGTTCCTGACCTTCACGACGCCGCCGAACCTGCAAGCCGCCGTGGCCTGGGGGCTGGAGCACCACCGCGACTGGTTCCAGACCATGCCGGAAGGCCTGCAGCGGTCGCGTGATCGGTTGGCGGCGGGCCTCACTCAGGCAGGCTATGTGGTTCTGCCCAGCGCGGGAACCTATTTCCTCAATGTCGACCTCAAGGCCTCCGGCCTGGAGATCGATGACCGGACCTTCTGCCTGACCACGGTCAAGGAGCATGGCGTCGCCGCCATCCCGGTCTCGGCCTTCTATGCCGATGCACCGGTCCGGCACATTGCCCGACTGTGTTTTGCCAAGGCCGATGCGACCCTCGACCGGGGCGTGGAAAGTCTGGCCGAGGCGCGCAGGGCCCTGTCCGCATGACCCGGCCCGTTCTCGCCGAAACAGGCCTCGCGGTCAGGCTGATCTGCGGCACGCTGGAGACGCTCGATGCCGAAGACCTCGGAGGCAATGCGATCGCTGCGCTCTTAGGCGTAGACCCACCCGCAAGCTGGCCGCCTGAGCACAACGACAAAGCGACCCGCGACTGGATGCGGAGCCTGCTGGCTGACAACCCCCAGGACCCCGACTATGCCTGCTGGTACATCATCGGCCACGGGCGGCTGGTTGGTGTGATCGGGTTCAAGGGACCGCCCGATCCCGAAGGCCTGGTCGAGATCGGCTACGCCATCATCGAGACAGAGCACCGCAAGGGCTATGGCGTGGAAGCGGCCGGGCTGCTGGTGGCCCGGGCGTTCAACGATCACAGGGTTCACTGCGTCAAGGCTGAAACCCTGCCGCACCTCACAGCGTCACAGAAAGTCCTGACGCGCTGCGGATTCGCCCACGTCGGGGGGACCTTTGATCCCGTCGAGGGGCAGATCATGCGCTTCGAACGCCGTCGCAGCCTAGACGGCCTCCGCCTCGAATGAGATCACCGCACCGGGGCCCGGGCGGGCTAGTGGTGGCAGAGTTCGCCCAGGGGGGCGCTGGCGGCCGGGCCTGACCGGGAACTCAGCACACGATCCATCTCCGAAAGGAGATTACGCAGGTCGATGGGCTTGGCGACATGGGCGTCGGCCCCGGCGTCAAGGCAGGTGCGAATCTGGGCCAGCATGACATCTGCCGTCAGCGCGATCACCGGCAGATTGGCAAACCTCGGATCGGCGCGTAGCCGGCGGGTGGCCTCAAGCCCGTCCATGACCGGCATGTTCACGTCCATCAGGACGATATCGACGGGCTCACGCTCCAGCGCCTCCAGCGCCATCCTGCCATTCTCCGCCTCCACCAGGTCGCATTCGAACGGCGTCAGGAACAGCCGGATAACCCGGCGATTGATCGGGTGATCGTCCACCACGAGGACGCGGCGGCCCTGCAGGGCGGCGAAGCTGGCCTGTTCGGCGGTTTCGTCGGGAACAGGTTCCGCAACCGCGCCGGGCTCGCTGACGGCATCGACCAGAATTTCGATGGTGAAGACCGAGCCCTCCCCATCGCGGCTGTCGACCGTGATCTCGCCCCCCATCATCTCGACCAGGCGGCGGGTAATGTTGAGCCCCAGCCCCGTCCCGCCGAAATTGCGCGTCGTTGACGCGTCGGCCTGAATGAAAGCCCCGAACAGTTTGGCCAGGGTCGCCGGCTGCATGCCGATGCCGGTGTCCGTCACGGTCAGGCGCACGCGCTGACGTCCGCTGGCAACATCCGGGCCGCAGGACAGGACAACCTCGACCGCCCCGTCATTGGTGAACTTGATGGCATTGGAGACCAGGTTGGTCAGGCATTGCCGGATCCGGACCGCGTCAAACAGCAGGAGCCCGGGGGTGGGGCCCTCGACGCGGAAGGTTAGGACAATATCCTTGTCGCGCGCGGTGGGCTGGTAGCCGCCGATCAGGCGCGCGCAGGTCTTGACCAGATCACCGGGCGTCGGGGCGATCTCCAGCTTTCCGGCCTCGATCTTGGAAAGGTCGAGGATGTCGTTGAGCAGCACCAGCAGGGTGTTGCCGGAGTCCAGGATCAACTCGACCTGTTCTCGCTGCTCGCCCGTGCGGACGTCGCCGCGCAGGGCCTGGGCCAGGCCGAGCATGCCATTGAGCGGCGTGCGCAGCTCATGGCTCATCACCGCCAGGAACGAGGACTTGGCCTGGTTGGCTTCCTCGGCACGCTCCTGCGCTTCCCGCAGGCGAACCGAAATCAGCCTCTGGTAGATAACCAGGGCAATGCCGCCGGCCCCCAGCACGGCCAGAAGGGCCGCAATGACGCCCCAGGCCTGGGCCAGCCGACGGTTCAGGGCAACTTCCGCCGCGAGCCTGCGACTTTCGTCACGCTTGACGCGCAGTTCGCTTTCCAGAGCGGCCGACATTTCGGCAACGCCCCGTACGTGCGCTCCGGCGGTCGCTTTGCGATCGATCCGCCCCCAGGCTTCCAGCTTGTCGAAAGCCGACTCCAGCCGGCCTTCGCCGCGGTCGATATAGGCCTCTACGAACCGTTCAAGCTGGAGGTCCGGTGCCGCCATGGTGGGGGGCATCCGTCGCAAAACGGTAAGGTCGGCGCGAGCCGCCACCGGGTCACCGAGCAGGGCCTCTGCCCGGGCCCTCTTGTGCAGCATGAGCACTTCAAGGCGGGACGACGGTTGCTTAAGTTCGGCGGCGATCGGCGCGATACAGTCGAGGACCCGCCGCGGATCATCGCGCCCCTCGGCAACGATCGTACAGAGAAAGCGGTCCCAGCTGCGCAGGTCAGGGTCACCGTCCGCTGCTGTCATCCGGTTGTGAAGGGCGGCAAAGCGTTCGGCAGCATCCAGTTCGCCCACCTCCACCGCCGTATAGGCGATGTCGTAGGCCCGCTCGATCTTGCGCATGTAGAAGGCGTCGCGTTCATCCAGCCGGGCGGCCTGGGCCATATGATCCAGCGCACCTTCCTTATCGCCGATGTCCGAGAGCGTGTAGGAGTGGACCTGATGGATCTCGGCCAGCAACGGCCGGGCGATATCGCCGCGCTTCTCGGCCTCGATGTAGAGGTCCGCAGCCAGACGCGCCGCCTCGGCCCAACGGCCGGTCTGGCCCTGGTCCCGCACCCGTTCGACGCCGGCCATCATGTGAATGTCTCGCGACGGGCTGTTCAGGAAACGTTGCCAGTCCGCGTCAGAGATGGTTCGGAAACCCTCCGTCTCGTGGCGATAGGCGAGGCTCAGCAGGTCAACCAGACTGGCCAGGTTACTGTCATTTTCCCGTCGGGCGACCTCGCGCGTCCGTTCCGCCCAGACGTCAAAGCCCTTTCGAACCTGATTGCTCTTGTAGGCATAGAGCACGCGCCAAAGACCGTAGAGACGGACGTCCCCCTTCTCGCGCAGGGCCTTGCGGCCGGCGCGCTCGATGTCCTCGTTTCGCCGGGGCGGTCGCGTTACTTCATGGGCGCCAACTTCCTGGTTCAGGCGCTCCAGCTTGGCGGCCATACTGAGATCATGGTCGGGGGCTGCGATAGCCGGCACGGCGATCACCAGCGATCCCACAAGGGCCAAGAGTACAGTTAAGCGCCGCAATGCCGGTCCCCTGAAACTGGCAGAGACCGTGGCCGCAACTTGTATAGGAGCCGTTAAATCCGCCGTTCTCCGAACGCGCTAGATCGTCGCGCCTCCATCTACGACAAGCGCCTGACCGGTCATGAAGCTGCCGGCCTGGGACGCCAGATAGACCGCCGCGCATGCCAGTTCGTCCGGCTCGCCGATGCGCCGCAGGGGAACCCCTTTGGTCGACCGTTCCAGGGTCTCGGGATTGTCCCAGAGCGCCTTGGCGAAGTCGGTCTTGATCAGGCCCGGCGCGATGCAGTTGACGCGTACATTGTCCGGTCCGAACTCGTGGGCGAGGTTTCGCGCGAGCTGGAAGTCCGCGGCCTTGCTGATGTTGTAGGCCCCGATGATGGCGTTGCCGCGCAGACCGCCGATCGAGCTGATAATGATGATCGACCCGTCCCGGCGCTCACGCATCTCGGGCGCGACCATGCCGATCAGCCAGTGATTGCTGATGATGTTGTTGTCGAGGATCTTACGGAACTGATCGTCGGCAATGCCGGCCAGCGGACCGTAATAGGGGTTGGACGCGGCGTTGCAGACGCAGATGTCGACCTTGCCGAAGGCCGCCCGGGTCTCGTCCACGAGGCGCTGCAGGTCTTCCTTCGACGCGATATTGGCCGGAACCGCGATCGCCGTACCGGCTCCGTGGCGTTCGTTCAGCTCGGCGGCGACCTCGTCGCAGGGCCCGGCCTTGCGCGACGAGATCACGACCTTGGCCCCGTGCTCGGCCATGCGCTGGGCGATGGCCTTTCCGATACCGCGCGAGGAACCGGTGATGATCGCCACCTTGCCGGTGAGGTCGAAGAGGCCCATGGCGCGCTCCCTAAACACTTGTTTGAATTTTCATCACATTGGCGGCCGGGGGCAGCAAGGTCAAGTCGTGGCAGCCCTGTCAGACCCCGCCCTTCTGGGGCAAGGTCCTCGCGACTGTTTCAGCCGATCCTCCGGAGCCTGCCATGTCCGCCTTAGATCTGGACCCCGAACGCGACCTGATCATCAGCCGCATCATCGACGCGCCGGCGGACAAGCTGTTCCGTTGCTGGACCACGCCCGGCCTGCTGCCCCACTGGTTCTGCCCGCCACCCTGGACGGTTTCACACGCGGTGATGGACGTCAGGACCGGCGGCAATACCCTGATCACCATGGCGGGACCCAACGGCGAAAAGGTCGACAATCCGGGCGTCTATCTGGAGGTCATTCCAAACGAGAAGCTCGTCTTTACGGATGCCTTCACCGAAACCTGGAAGCCGTCGGCCAAGCCCTTCATGGTCGGAATCATCACCTTCGACGAGCTGGGTGACGGCAAGACCCGCTACACCGCCATCGCTCGGCACTGGAGCGCGGAAGACAAGACGGCACACGAGCAGATGGGCTTCCATGAAGGCTGGGGGATCGCCACGGACCAACTGGCAGCCCTGGCGGCCACGCTCTGAGCTCAGGAACCGCGCGGTCACCCGTCCGTTTCGTTGAAACAGTCGGGAGTTGCCGCATGGCCGGAAGCGTTAGCGATGAAACCGCCCTTGAGGAGGTTCTGGCCTTTCTCGATCACCCTCCCATGCACGGGACACCGGAGGACGCGGTCTTTGGCGAGCGCCTGCGTCAGGTCATGGCCGCCACGATCGCGGATGAGCCGGACGGGGATGATCGCGGGGAGCCCGCGCTATCGCTGGGAGAAGACCTGCACCGCAAACTCGACGCTGCCGCAAAGCGACGGGCAGGCACGCACCCCTTCGGGGACTATCCGGATGGCATCGGTCCGACCCTCGGCATGGATCTGAGCCACAGCTGAACCGCGCAGAAAACGCCAGGACCTGCCAAAGGGTCGAAGCGCGTGAGGCTTTGAAGGCTGGCGGGCGGCCGGAGCGGCGTGTAGAGCCGCGACCAAGCTCGCATGACCAGAAAGCCCGACATGACGCCCGGATGGCGCGATCTCCTGAACCGCGACCTCGCCGCGCGCTTTGCCCTGCTGTGCCTGGGCATCTGGTTGAATGCCGCCGACACCCTGGTGACGGTGACGATCATGCCCAGTGTGGCGCGGGAGATCGGCGGCTATCAGTATTTCGGCTGGTCGGTGGCCGCCTATCTGCTGGGCTCGATTCTGGCCGGGGCCTGCGCGGGCAAGCTGTCGATCCGCTTCGGCCTGAGACGCGCCACGGCCCTGGCCGGGGTGATCTATGCCGTGGGCTGCGCGATGAGCGCTCTGGCCCCCGATTTCCTGATCTTCGTGGCGGGGCGACTGGTGCAGGGCCTGGGCGCGGGGGCGATCGTCTCACTCTGCTATGTGGCCATCACCGCGATGTTCCCTGAAGCGCTCTGGCCTCGGGTCTATGGGGCCATCGCCGGCGTCTGGGGCGCGGCGACCCTGCTGGGCCCCCTCTGCGGCGGCCTGTTCGCCCAGGCGGGCTTCTGGCGCGGTGCCTTCTGGTTCTTCGTCGTTCAGGCGGTGATCTTCGTGGCCGCCGTCATGGCGCTTGTCCCCCGGGGCCCCGGCACGACGGAACAGGGTCGGATTCCCGGCCGGCAGTTGGCCCTGCTGACCATGGGCGTCGCGCTGATTGCGGCCGCAGGCGTCGTGCCGGGCGGCCTGGTCGCCCTCCTCTGCGCCGCCTTCGGAGCCGTAGCGATGGCGGCCATGCTGTGGGTCAACCAGCGCTCACCAGACCGGCTGCTGCCCTATGCCGCCGGCGACCTGACCCAGGCGACAGGCCTCGGGCTCGCGGTGATCTTCCTCTGTGAGGCGGCCACCGTCGGGTTCTCGGTCTATGGCCCGACCTTCATCCAGGTGCTGCACGGTGCCGATCCGCTCCTCAGTGGCTATGTCATCGGCAGCATTGCGGCCGGCTGGACGGCCATGTCGTTCGCCGTGGCCGGGCTTGCGCCGCGCCATGAGGGCCTTGCGATCCGCACCGGCGTCGTGATCATCGCCGCAGGCGTCGCCTGGGGAGCCTTCGAGATGGTGCGCGGAGGTCTTGTCGGCATCACCCTGTCGATGGTCCTGCTGGGCGCGGGCTTCGGGATCTGCTGGGCGTTCCTCGCCAAGCGCGTGATCGGCAGTGCGCCGCCCGAGGAACAGGCCCTGGCCTCGGCGGCCGTCCCCACCACCCAGCTGATCGGCGGGGCCACGGGGGCCGCAGCGGCCGGAGCCCTGGCCAATGCGCTGGGCTTCGCCCACGGCGTCACCCCGGCCAGCGGCCTCGCCCATGGACTGCCGCTGTTCTACGCCTTTCTGCCGCTGGCCCTGCTGGGCCTTGCGGCGGGGTGGCGGCTGGGGCGAGCCTGAGCGGCCTGAGCCCGCTCAAGCCTCCGTCAGCACGGCCCCTTCGACCAGCTTGACGATGTCGCCCATGATCTCGGTGATCCTGAAATCCTTGGGCGTATAGACCCGGGCCACGCCCATCTGCTTGAGGATCAGGGCGTCGGCGTCGGGGATGATGCCGCCGACCACGACGGGGATGTCGCCGAGGCCCTCGGCCCGCATGACGCGGACGACTTCCTGCACCAGATCGAGGTGCGAGCCCGACAGGATCGACAGGCCCACAACATGGGCGCGGCTCTCTTTCGCGCGGCGGACGATTTCGTCCGGGGTCGAACGGATGCCGTCATAGACGACCTCCATGCCACAGGCGCGGGCCCGGGTGGCGATCTGTTCGGCGCCGTTTGAGTGGCCGTCGAGGCCCGGCTTGCCGACCAGATAGGTCAGGGTGCGGCCCAGGACTTCCGAAACCCGCTCGACTTCGCGCTTCACGGCCTCGACATCCTTGGCCTCGCCGGTGGAGACGACCACGGCCACGCCGGTCGGGCCGCGATACTCGCCGAACACCTCGCGCAGGGCCCCGGACCATTCGCCGGTGGTGACCCCGGCCTTGGCCGCCGTGATCGAGGGTTCCATGATGTTGCGTCCATCGCGGGCGGCAGCCTTCAGGTCGGCCAGGGCCGCCTGCACGGCCCCGTCGTCGCGGGCGGCACGCCAGGCCTTGATGCGCTCGACCACGCCGGCTTCAAGGCGCGGATCGACGGTCTCGATGCTGCTTTCGCCGGCCGACAGGGGCGAGACTTCCGTATCGGTCCAGCGGTTGACGCCGACCACGGTCATGTCGCCGGTCTCGACCGAGCGCACGCGCCTGGCGTTCGAGGCGACCAGTTCGGTCTTCATGTAGTCGATGGCGTTCTGGGCCCCGCCCATGCCGTCGATCAGGGCCAGCTGCTCCAGCGCGCCCTTGCTGAGCTCGGCGACCTTGGCCTCGACCACGTGCGAGCCGTCGAACAGGTCTTCGTATTCCAAGAGATCGGTCTCATAGGCCAGCACCTGTTGCAGGCGCAGCGACCACTGCTGGTCGAACGGACGCGGCAGGCCCAGGGCCTCGTTCCAGGCCGGCAGCTGCAGGGCCCGGCAGCGGGCGTCCTTGCTGAGCGTGACGGCCAGGGCCTCGATCAGAATGCGGTAGACGTTGTTCTCGGGCTGCTGCTCGGTCAGGCCCAGGCTGTTGACCTGGACGCCATAGCGGAAGCGGCGGGCCTTCTTGTCCTGCACGCCGTAGCGCTCCAGCAGGATCTGGTCCCACAGGCGGGTGAAGCTGCGCATCTTGCACAGCTCGGTCACGAACCGCACGCCGGCATTGACGAAGAAGCTGATCCGCGAGGCGACGATCTCGAAGTCCTCGTCCGGCACCTGGCCGCCGGCCTTGACGGTGTCGAGCACCGAAATGGCGGTGGCGAGGGCGAAGGCCAGCTCCTGCTCCGGCGTCGCCCCCGCTTCCTGCAGGTGATAGCTGCAGACGTTCATCGGGTTCCACTTGGGAACCTCCAGATAGCACCAGGCGATCATGTCGCCGATCAGCCGCAGGGACGGGCCCGGCGGGAAGATGTAGGTGCCGCGCGACAGATATTCCTTGATCAGATCGTTCTGGGTGGTGCCCTGCAAAAGCTTGCGGTCAGCCCCCTGCTCGTCGGCCAGGGCCACATACATCGCCAGCAGCCAAGCGGCCGGGGCATTGATGGTCATCGAGGTGTTGGACTGGTCCAGCGGGATCTGGTCGAACAGCTGGCGCATGTCGCCCAGGTGGCTGATCGGCACGCCCACCTTGCCGACCTCGCCGCGCGACAGGATGTGGTCGGGGTCGTATCCGGTCTGGGTGGGCAGGTCGAAGGCCACCGACAGGCCGGTCTGGCCCTTGGACAGGTTGGCCCGGTACAGCGCATTGGACTTTTCCGCCGTCGAGTGGCCCGCATAGGTGCGGAAGATCCACGGCGCATCCGGCGCGTGCTGATACGGCTTACCTGACATTCCTGCGCTCCCGACTTTTCGTTCTTGATTATCGTCGATCATGAACCGGGTTTTGCTGCGATGCAATATG
>Ga0187844_10000638_pt1 | contig 27330 bp, 29 predicted proteins | sample SpaLakP09_SKY_50_FD_134517 | JGI IMG/M metagenome (GOLD analysis project Ga0187844, IMG submission 134517) | Oligotrophic lake water microbial communities from Sparkling Lake, Wisconsin, USA - SP09_SKY_50 | ecosystem: Environmental > Aquatic > Freshwater > Lake | place: USA: Sparkling Lake... | reverse complement strand
CTGAGAACGCTGTTTGCCCAGCGGCAAAGCCGCTATTTCTGCTGAGGTGGCTGACAACACACTTTGCACCGCCCAGCGGCCCATGGCCACAATCACTTGGGGTTGCAGTAACTTCACTTGGCGCTCAAGATAGCTTCGGCAGGGTTGCAACTCTTCGGGCAGCGGATTGCGTGTTTCCGGTACGCGGCATTTGAGCACCGGTGCTATGGTCACATGGGCGTGCGCGCTGGCGGCTTGTCGCGGCAAGCCCACTGCCTGCAGCATGCCTTGCAGCAACTCACCTTCGGCATGCAAAAACAACTCGCCGGCGCTCTCTTCTTCTGCGCTGGGTGGATCGGTGATGATCAGCCAATCGCTGCGTGCAGGCGTGGCCAAAGGGTTGCCAAAGGCAAACATGCTTCGTTGACGCGTCCTGCACAAGCCGCAGGCTTGACAGCTGGCGGCTGCTTGCTCCAAAGCGGGCCAATCCATGTCGGCCAGCCCTGCAGGCAGGGCTTTGGGTGCAACACTGGGTGAGGTTGGCGTTACAGGCGCAACAGGCACTGCAGGCGCGACAGGGTGGGCGGCTACAGCCTGGGGTCTGGGCTGGGTAGTTAGCTGCTCAGACGCAGAGACAGGCATCCATACCCGCACACCCATAGCGGCCAACATGGCGCGTTGACGGACGTCCAGTGAAAGCGTCATGGCCAGGTTCTCACCATTGCAAGCCCATGATCACCGCGTCTTCGCGTTGGTTCAAAGCCAAGGGGTAGTAGTTTTTGCGCTCGCCTTGATGTTCAAAGCCAAGCGCTTGGTACAAGGCGATGGCTCCTCTGTTGCTGGCGCGGACTTCCAGCCAAATCGCATGGGCGCCGCGCTCGCGGGCCCAATCAATGAGGGTTTGCAACATTTGGTTGCCCCAGCCGCGACGCTGAAAACCAGGCGCTACCGTGATGTTGAGCAAATGCACCTCATCGGCGCCGCGCATGGCCACCACATATCCCAGCAAATGCTCGTCTTGAAACCATACCGGCATGTGGTAACCCGAGGCGAGTGAATCAATAAAGTTACCGTGCGTCCAAGGATGCGAGTAGGCGCTTTGTTCCACATGCAAGATGCTTGGCAGGTGCTCGACCGTCATCGGCACAGGCCCGATGCTGGCTAATTCGGGGGTGGAGGAAAAAGGCATTTTCAAGCGCATGGTGGATGCATAGTTTAGGGGGTCTGTACCGGCTTGTGGGCAGCGCGCTCGGCGCTGGTCAAAGCGACCTTGTCACGTACATAAAGCGGCAGCGCATCAGCGGGCGCCAGCGATTCGCCGCGTGCCCAAGCCAATGCAGCTAAATCCAGCAAAGCCGTGGCTTGAGGCCAAACATCTATCGCTATACCCCCTTGACTCAAACAAGGGGAAAAAGCTTCAGCATAAAGTGCGTGTGCATTGCTGGCCAAAGCAAAACCTTGGCCCCGCCAAGACGCGGGTATGTCCAAGGCATCGGGCTGGCTCAAGCTGGGAGGCAGCACGCAGCGCCATCCCTCAGTGCTGTGTTCATAAGCCGCAACATACACCTGAGACATGCGCGCATCCAGCACGCTCAACACCCTAGGCGAAAGCGAAAGGGCAGTTTGTGCCAACAGCGCCAAGCTGTCTATGGGCAGCACGGGCAAATGCGCGCCCAACGCCAGACCTTGGGCGACTGCGCATGCGGTGCGCAAGCCGGTAAATGCACCGGGGCCGCGACCAAAAGCAATCGCATCTAAGTCAGTCAGTTGCAGTTGCGCCTTTGCCAGCAAAGCCATGATGGCGGGGATCAGCGTGGACGAGGCTTTGGCACCGCCCTCGCCGTCGTGCTGCCAGCGTTGGCTGTCGTGGCTGAGGGCCAAAGACAGGCGATCGGTGCTGCAATCAATGCCTAAGAATTTCATGCGCGTGCAGCAGGGGCGGGCACTGCTTTTTGAACGCCAAATAAAATGCCGCCGGTCACCAGCAGCAAACCCAGGATGAGGTATTCATCCAATGGTTCACCCAGCCACCACACCGCGCCCAGTGCAGACAAGCCGGGCACCAAGGAGGTGATCATGGTCGAGCGTACCGGCCCGTAATAGCGAATCATTTGGGTGAAAGTGATGCCCGATATCACCACCGAGCCTCCGCCTTGAAATGCCGCATGAAACACCACTTCGCGCCATGGCGCAGTCAATAAATGGGTGGTCAGCACGCCCGTGGCGCACAGCAAGGCATAGGCCGGCACAAAACTGAAAAAAGCAAAACACGTGATGGCAATGATGGCGGGTATGGCTTGCAAACCATAACGGCGACTTAAAACACTGTAGGTGGACCAACAAAACGCCGCGCACATGAACAGCAGGTCGCCTATCCAGACTTCGCCGCCATCGAGCGCGTGCAGCAAGCTGTTGCCCCCCACCAGCAAACCGCCACCGGTGATGCAAGCCAAGCCCAATAAGCGTTTGCCATGCAGGCGCTCACCCAACAAAGGTATCGCTAACAAACTGGCCCATAAAGCCAAGGTGCAGGGCATAAGCACCGAACCGTGGGCGGCTGGCGCATAGAAAAAACCGCTGTAAGCCAGCACCGCATACAGCAAGCCACCAAACACCCCGCAAAGCACCGTCATTCGCCATGACAAAGGTGAAAACCCCCAAAGTGAACCTGCTCCGGGCTGGGTTTGGCGCATTCGGCGCACCCATACAAAACCCCAGGGCAGCATGACCAGGCTGGCACCGACGATGCGCAGACAGGCGATGTCCAAGGGCAGCAAATGGCCTTGGGCGGAAGCGCGGGCAATCACGATAAAGGCCGTCCAAATAAGCACTGTGATGACCGCAGACAGTGCGCCCAAGGTGCGCGGTGGGAGTTGGCGCAGGTGGTTTAAAAAAATCAACATAACTTAAAATAATTTAACAAGTAAAAAAGTAAAGCAGATCTAAGAAGGAATTGCTGTGGCACATATACAAATTTTATTAACAATGTTGTCGCTGCTGGGCATAGCATTAACATTTGAAAAAAGATTAAATATAAGATTTAGCACAGCGTTATTGTACGGGGCAATAGCCATATCAATCTTGCTATATATTGGCGCACTGTTTAACAGTCTTGAGATAACAGCTGTAAGCATACGAATAATTGGATGGGTAAGTTTAATCGCCATCTTGCATGATTTAAAAAATAGAAAAATAAAAGCAGATGAAATTTACATCATTATTTCTGCCGCCGGATTTTATATTTACTGTCAAACAGAACCATACAGTATTTTTCCATTTGTAGACGACTACAGTCACTGGGGAAGGATGTCTAGATATATAGCAGAGAACAATAGATTGATAATCAATTCAGATGTGATTGGCATGAAAAATTATCCGCCAATCGCTGCACTTTTTCATTATTTTTTTACTCAGCTTAGTGGGTATCAAGACAATTTAGCCATTTTTGCAAATGGTTTGTTGATTATTATTTTTTCGTCTCCTCTACTGAACCCCATATCAAATTATGCAGCGCAGGAACAGAAAAAAGCATTTATATTAACTTCATTCAGCATATATTCATTTTTTTGGATATTTGGCTTAGGGCTTCATTCTTTGTGGGCCGATTTATTGCTTGGTTTTTCCTTTGGTATAGGTTTGTATTTATATTTCAATGAGGGTGGGAAAGATAAAAATTCAGCTTTATTGGTTGCCGTGCCCTTGCTGCTGTATATTGTTCAAATTAAACAGATAGGTATTTTGTTTGCTATTTTCGCTCTCGTTATTATGGGGCTGGATTATCTCAAGCATGACAATAAAAAGTTGTTCATAAAGGTAATAATTTTAACTGGAATCTTGTTTGCATTGTTTCTGTTTGAATGGACTTGGAAAAACTATCTCACGCTACAAGACATAGCCAAAGCGGACAGCAGTAAGATCACGATAATAAAAATTTTGACTGCATTTAACCCTGATACTGCTAGTGAAAAACAAGCAGTCATTATAAATAACTTCATTGACTACTTTCTGTTCTCACATCATTTATCAACATTTTGGTTTCTGGTGACGATGCTGTTGATGGGCGGAATAGTGGCAATAAAAAATATGAATAAAACAAACGCATATATAAGCGCATTCATTTCTACATATATTTTTTTCCTGGCATATATAACTGTACTTTTGATCTTGTATTTATTTATATTTAGCGAATATGATGGACCACGATTGGCTTCGATTGATAGATATACGGTAACTTATATATTGGGCATATTGGTTTTTTTTGGAGGCACATTATTAAATGTAAATTCAAGAGAAAAAACGAAAAAATACAAAATATATTTAATTGCGATAGCGATAATAATTATTATGCCCAATGCTGGGCGAATGGTAATGGATGCATCAAGAGTAGCCCTTAATTTATACCCGCTTCATACGGCTGGAAAAATTGGTAAATTATCACAATATATCAAACAAAAAACCCCAGAAAATGCCAAAATATACATAATTTGGAGCGAAGGTTCTGATGATGAAAGTATTGTTTTTTCGTATTTTCTGATGCCGAGAAAAATAAATTCATCATGTATTTTTATAAAACCTCCCCATTCAATAAAGGGAGGGGATGATGTTTGGTCTTGCGCTTTAACCCTGGAGCAATTCGAAGAAAAAATTTCAAGCTACGATTATTTGTTTTTAGCAAATCCCTCAGATGAGTTCATAAATTTTTACGCCAATAAATTAAATATTGATTACAAACAAAATAGCCCCGCCCTATTTAAAATTTCAAATCAAAATAAATTAACATTGGAAAAAATGGAATGAAACCCAATGGTTTTTGTTGGAGAAGCCAAAAATATGCTTTTTATCCGAAAGAAATCTAATTTTTTAAAAGCTTTGAATTTCATTGCTTTTTTTATATGTGCAGAATGTGTTTTTGCACATATACCTCAGGGCGTCGAACTTGCCCTGCGCCAAGCCGCCATTCCGCGGGATGCCTTGAGCGTGGTGGTGCTACCGGTGGGCGCAGGTGCTGCCAAAGCGCCGCGCCTGTTGCACCAAGCCGATGTGCAGCGCAATCCTGCATCGCTTATGAAATTGGTCACCACCAGCGCGGCGTTAGACCTCTTGGGGCCGGCCTACACCTGGCGAACACCGTTAGCCATCGACGGCGTGGTGCGCGAGGGCGTGTTGCAAGGCAATGTGTATATACGCGGGCAAGGCGACCCGAAAATAGGTGTCGAGCAGATGTGGCTGATCTTGCGCCGCTTGCAAGGCATGGGCATTCAGAAAATTCAGGGCGATATCGTGCTTGACCGCAGCGCATTTGACGTGCCGCACCAAGACCCTGGCGGCTTTGATGGTGAGCCTTTGCGTCCCTACAACGCGTCGCCTGACGCGCTGCTGTTGGGTTACAAATCTTTTTTGCTGCACTTTGTGCCCGATGCCGTGAACAAAGTGGCGCGTGTACATGCCGAGCCGCCATTGGCTGGTGTGCAGGTACAAAACAGTGTCGCCATGTCTGGCGCCGAGTGCAACGACTATCGTGCAAGCCTAAAAGCCGATTTTCAAAATCCTTTGCGCATTACTTTTGCGGGCACTTACCCTTTGGCTTGTGCCGACAGGGTATGGCCGGTGGCGTATGCCGATCCGCCGCAGTTTGCCGCGCGCGCGATTCACGGCATGTGGCTGCAACTCGGCGGGCAACTCAGTGGCGGTGTGCGTGACGGCAATATGCCAGCCAACCTCAAGCCCCTGTGGATGCATGAGTCGCCCAGCTTGGCAGAGGTGGTGCGCGACATCAACAAGTTCAGCAACAACGTGATGGCCGAGCAACTGTTTTTAACCCTGGGCTTGCAACAGCGCGGTTTGGGCAACGCGGCCAACAGCAAAGCAGTCATCGATGCATGGTGGCGCGAGCGGTTGGGCCAAGAGCCGCCGCTTTTAGATAAGGGCTCGGGATTAAGCCGCGAGGCACGCATTTCGCCACGCGCCATGGCTGACTTGTTGCAATGGGTTTGGCTGCAACCTTTTATGCCCGAGCTGATGGCTTCGCTGCCGCTCACCGGCGTTGACGGTACCATGAAGCGCAGCAAAAGCAGCGCCTCGGCACATCTGAAGACCGGCAGCTTGCGCGACGTGATGGGCATTGCCGGTTATGTCGATGGCCCACTTGGCCAGCGCTATGTGCTCGTCGTCATCGTCAACCATGCCAACGCCAACCAAGCCCGTCCTGTGATCGATGCCCTTATCGACTGGACCGCAGGCAAGTGAAAATTAATCGGGGTCAGATCCCAATTAAATTCAGCGACCACACCCTAGGCGCTGGCTTGGCGGTGTTTGCCGCCAGTCTGTGGGGCGTTTCGGGGGCATGCGCGCAGTATGTTTTTGAGCAAAAAGGCAACAGCATCGACTGGTTGGTAACGGTGCGCTTGTTGATAGCCGGTGTTTTGTTGCTGGTCTATGCCAGTCTGCGTCACCCATACCAATGGCTGGTCATTTGGCAAACGGCGTATTCAGTCAAGCAGTTGATGGCTTTTGGTGTGCTGGGCATGTTGGGCGTGCAGTACACCTATTTCGCGGTGATCGAGCATTCCAACGCCGCAGTGGGCACGGTGCTGCAATATCTGGGACCCACGGTCATAGCAATTTACCTGACAGTTGTGCACAAGCGCTGGCCATCGCGGCATGAGCTTGCGGCCATCTTGCTGGCTTTGGTGGGTACGGTGCTGCTGGTTACCCATGGCGAATTAGGCGTTTTGCAGATCAGCACCGAGGCCTTGTTGTGGGGCCTGTCTTCAGCATTGGCTTTGGCGTTTTATACCTTGCAACCGGTGGAATTACTTAAGCGCCATGACTCCGCCGTGGTGGTGGGCTGGGGCATGCTCGTTGGGGGATTGGCTTATTTGGGCTGGAGTCAGCCTGGGTCTGTGCCCGGACATTGGGACCTTGGGACTTGGGCCGCGGTGGTGTTCATCGTGGTGATGGGTACCTTGGTGCCGTTTTATTGTTATTTATTGGCGGTCAAAAAAATCGGCCCACAACACACCAGCTTGTATGCCTGCGCCGAGCCCTTGTCGGCGGCGCTGGTGTCGGTGTTGTGGTTGGGCGTGGCCTTTGGATGGCTGGATGTGCTGGGATCGCTGTGCATTGTGCTGACCATTTACATCTTGTCGAAACAATCGGGGTCAAATAATCGGGGTCAGACCCCGATTAATTAATTGGGATCTGACCCCAATAAACCAATAAAACCAATAAAACAATCAATGCGCCGCGCGCTGCAGTCGGTCGCGCACACCGTCCCAGGCCGGCCCAAGGGGGGGTGCTTCAACCCAAATCTCATGCGCGCCAGAGGCGTCTAACTCGCGCAAGCGTGCAAACAATTCGTGGGCGCATTCGGCGGGATTGGATGGCATCAGCGCTTGCTTGAATGCCGCGCTGTTGGGCAAAGCAAAGCGGGCCCACACAGCCACTTTCACTGTCGCGTGGGGCAGTTGTTGCCGAATGGTTTCAGCACTCAATAAACGTAAAAGTGCATGCGGCGCGTAGTGGGAAGCCAAGCTACCGGGTGCAGCAGGTGCTTCATTAAGGGTGCTATCTGGCGCATTGCTTGGGATTGCCACCACCTCACCAGCGGCCTCACTCAAAGCCGACAGCAGCAGCATGCCGGGGCGCAAAAGCACAGGCGCGGTGCGGCTGCAGTCGACGATGGTCGACTCAATGCCTACATCACAAGCGCCGCCGTCGAGCACCAACAGCGAAGGAAAAGCTTGGCGCACATGGGCGGCAGTGGTCGGGCTGACACGGCCAAATAAATTCGCGCTCGGTGCGGCCACGCCCTGCACACCCAAGCCAAGCACTTCGTGCAGCAAAGCCAGTGCCATCGGGTGCGAGGGGCAGCGCAGTGCAATCGTTGCGTGAGCACCCGACGCCGCATCGGCAACACCCGGCAAGCGCGGCAGTATCAACGTGAGGGGTCCCGGCCAAAAAGCAGCCATTAACTTCTGTGCGAACACGGGCACTTGGCTGGCGAACTTGGGTACTTGGAAGGCGCCAGCCACATGCACGATCAGCGGATGATTCGCCGGCCGGCCTTTGGCCTTGAAGATAGCGGCCACCGCCGAGGAGTTCATGGCGTCAGCCGCTAAACCATAGACCGTCTCCGTGGGCAAGCCAATCAAGTCCCCACGGGCCAAGGCCTGCGCAGCATCGCGAACCTCGGCTGAAACCGCCTTCACCACGCGGCGATACCCAACAACGCAGCCGCTTGCAAAGCCACTTCTCGCGCTGTCTCGGGCGTGGCCGCAGTGAGGGTAAGGTGACCCATCTTGCGCCCCCTGCGGGCCTCAGTTTTGCCATACAAATGCAAATGTGCGCCGGGCAAAGCCAGCACTTGCGACCAAGGAGGTTCGCTGGCTGAGGCGCCGTTAGCAAACCACAAGTCACCCAGCAAGTTCAGCATGACGCTCGCGCTATGCAAACGCGGCTGCACCAGCGGCAAACCTGTCATGCAACGCACTTGCAACTCGAACTGCGATACATCGCAGCTGTCGATGCTGTGATGACCGCTGTTGTGCGGGCGCGGCGCAATTTCGTTAACCACCAAAGGGCCCAAGGCATCGCGGTCCGCGCCGTCTTGCAGCAAGAAAAACTCCACACACAAAACGCCCACATAGTTCAAGCCGCGCGCCACCTCAGCAGCCGCATGCAAAGCCTGTTGCTCGGTGGCCGCAGGCAATGCGCGTTCAAATACTTCGGTGACCGCCAAGATGCCTTCGCGGTGTATGTTCACTTGCAGGGGTAAATGCACCATCTGCCCGTCAAAGCCACGCGCCAGCACCACCGAGCATTCAGCGGCCAAGGGCAAACGCTTTTCCAAGATGCAGACCGCGGGGCCAGACAGTTGAAGCTGCTGCCAAGCGGCAGGCAAGTCGGCCAATGACGTCACCCGCACTTGCCCTTTGCCGTCATAGCCCAAGCGGGTGGTTTTCAAAATGCCAGGCAGCAGATGACTAGTTACCTGCTGCAAGTCTTGAAGGTTGTGCAAAACCACGTGCGGCGCTACAGGCACACCGCAGGCGACAAAGTGGGATTTTTCAAGGGCACGGTCTTGTGCCACCGATACCGGTTCGGCGCTGGGGGCACACGGGAGACTTAAGCCAAGTTGGCGCAAAGCCTCGGCAGGCACGTTTTCAAATTCGGTGGTGATAGCTTGGCATTGGGAAGCCATGTGCGCCAAGGCAGTGGCGTCCAAATAGTCGGCACACACATGCACATGGCTGATCAAGCCAGCTGGGCTGTTGGGGTCGGGGTCGAGGACCGCAGTGCGAAAACCCATAGCCTGCGCGGCGTGGCTCCACATGCGACCCAGTTGACCGCCGCCCAAAACGCCCAAGGTGACGCCGGGCAACAAGGGCTTCACGCTGAAGGGGGCAGGCGCATAGCGCGGGCAGCCTCGGTTTGTTTGTGACGAAAGGCTTGCAAAGCAGTTTGCAAAGCGGGGTTGTCATGCGCCAGCATGGCCACTGCAAACAAAGCCGCGTTGGCAGCCCCTGCTGCGCCAATGGCGAAGGTGGCCACGGGTATGCCTTTGGGCATTTGCACAATGCTGTGCAGCGAGTCCACGCCTTGCAAATGTTGGCTGGCAACCGGCACGCCTAACACAGGCACCGTGGTTTTGGCTGCCAGCATGCCAGGCAGATGCGCCGCCCCGCCCGCGCCAGCAATGATGGCCCGCAAGCCCCGCGCATGGGCACCCTCGGCGTAGGCAAACATATCGTCGGGCATGCGGTGGGCGGAGAGCACGCGGGCTTCAAAGCCCACGCCAAAGTCGTGCAAAATTTGCGTGGCATGCTGCATGGTGTCCCAGTCAGAGCCAGAGCCCATGACCACACCGACAAGAATTGGGTTCATAAAAAAAAGCAGTGAACTGCGGGTAAGCTTGCGGTTAAGAGAAAATAGATTTTATTCCCCTGGAACACTGCCCCATGATTGATGTGACCGTTGCCAATTTTGAAGACGAAGTGATCGCCGCTTCCACCCAAGTACCCGTGCTGGTGGACTTTTGGGCCCCGTGGTGCGGCCCATGCAAATCGCTGGGGCCCGTTTTGGAAAAGCTGGAGGTGGAATACGCAGGCCGCTTTAAGCTGGTGAAGATCAATTCCGATGACGAACAACCCCTCTCCCAAGCCTTTGGCATTCGCAGCATCCCTACCTGTGTGTTGATGATAGGCGGCAAGCCCGCCGATGGTTTCATGGGCGCATTGCCCGAGGGCAAGTTGCGCGAGTTTTTAGACAAACACCTGCCAAGCGAGGGTGAGTTGATTGCCCAAGAAGACTTAAGCGAGGCCGAAGCTTTGCTGGCGCAAGGCGACACCGGCTCGGCCTTGGCCAAGTTGCAAGAGGCTTTGGCTATCAACCCCGCCAATGACGACGCGCGTTTTGATTATGTGAAATTGCTCATGGCCATGGGTGAACTCGAGCAAGCCCAATCTGCACTCGCGCCCGCTTTGGCGCAAATTCCGCTGCAACTGCGTTTTGATGCGTTACGTCACTGGTGGGAGGCCTTGCATTTCGCCACCACCGACGAGCGAGCGCACTGGACCTTGCCGCAGTTTGACGACTTGATTGAGAAAAACAAACGCGACTTCGATACCCGCATGGCCAAAGCCCGTTTGCTGATGGCCGCTGCCGAGTGGACCGCGGCTATGGACGAGTTGCTGGAAATTGTGATGCGCGACAAAGCTTGGAATGAAGAAGCTGCGCGCAAAAACATCGTGGCTATTTTGGAGTTGCTCACCCCGCCTAAATCCAAAGGTGAGCAGCCCGTGCCTGGCAAGTCTGCCGGCGGCATAGAGCTCACCGGCAAGACCGCCGCGCTTGAAGACCCGCAAGCCGAGCTGGTGTCTAAATACCGCCGCCGCTTGAGCATGGCTTTGAACTAGTCGTACTCATTTATTTGCCCACAGTTTAAAGGGCACATACAGAGAGGCGTTTAAAAAATCCTTGTCTGATGAGAGCAGGGTTAAATCGTACCGACCGCAAAGTTGAATCAGCAATGCGTCGATAGTGCCAATTTGCACGCCCGACCGGCGGCAAGCATTGCGCACCTCGGCGGCGGCCACATGGTCTTGGCGGTCTGGTTGAATCAGGGGCAACGCGCCGAAGCGATCAATGATGGCCTGTTTGTCATTGGGGCCATTAAAACCTTGCAACAACTCTTGCAATACCAAGCCCGTTGTCACGACCACGTCAGAACCTTCAATCGCCTCACGCAGTGCAATAACCTCGTTGGTGGCTACCTCGACATCGCGACGAAGCGCTAAGGACCAAACACTGGTGTCTACCAACAGCGTCATGACCTTGAGCGCTCAGCTTTATAGTCGTAAGTGGCGTCCCATTCAAGCTTGCCAAACAAAGTTGACATGCCTTTTTGCTCACGCCGAGCGATGAATTCTTTCAGCGCCAAGGTCACAGCGGCTTTCTTGGTGGACTCACCGCTGACAGCGACCACTTTGTCCAAAAGTGCTGGGTCTAAAGCAAGATTTGTAGCCATGTGGATCTCCCTGTGTAAGAGTTTACACATCATAATAAGTTGAGATTATTTTTTATGGAGGAAAGCGATGAAACGCCAATGGATAAGTTCAGGTTCCACATTTGAAGAGCAAATAGGCTATTCACGCGCTGTCGTTGCGGGTGATTGGGTGTTTGTGTCTGGTACCACCGGCTTTGACTATGCCGCCATGACCATTTCTGACGATGTGACAACGCAGACCGAGCAGTGTTTGCAAAACATCGCCACAGCTTTGGCGCAAGCTGGTTGTACCTTAGACGATGTGGTGCGGGTGAACTATGTGTTGCCCAACGGCAATGATTTTGAAGCTTGTTGGCCATTGCTGCGCAAGCATTTTGGCAAAGCCAAGCCCGCTGCCATGGTGATCACTGCAGGCTTGCTAGACCCGCGCATGAAGATTGAAATTGAAGTGACTGCGCTGAAAAGCACATAGCAATCACAGTCTCAGTCGCGCAACCTCGCCCACGCTTCCTGGTATTTATCGGCGGTGAGCGAAATCACCTCAGCCGGCAGCGCGGGTGCAGGCGCTTGCTTGTTCCAAGGCGCATCGTTCAGCTTTGCCGTGTCCAGCCAGTCGCGCAAATACTGTTTGTCAAAGCTCGGCGGGTTGACGCCTTCGCGGTAAGCGTCGGCCGGCCAGTAGCGGGATGAGTCGGGCGTGAGCACCTCGTCCATCAGCACCAAGGTGCCCTCGGGGCTCAAGCCAAATTCGAATTTGGTGTCAGCAATGATGATGCCTTTGGCCGCGGCAATGTCGTAGGCCGCTTCATACAAAGCGATGCTGATGCTGCGAATGCGCTCTGAAAGATCTGCGCCGATCATGGCTACGGTTTGTTCGAAAGAAATATTTTCGTCGTGCTCGCCCATCTCGGCCTTGGCCGCCGGCGTGAATATGGGCTCGGGCAGGCGCGAGGCGTTCTTTAAACCCGCCGGCAAGGGCACACCGCACACCGATTGGCTCTCTTGGTATTCCTTCCAACCGCTGCCAGCCAAATAGCCACGCACCACCGCTTCAACGGGAATAGGTTTCAAGCGTCGCACCAGCATGGAGCGTTGCGCCACAAAAGGTTTTTCTGCATCCGACACCACGCTCTCAGGCGCGTCGCCTGTGAGGTGGTTGGGGCAAATATGGCCCAGCTTGTCAAACCAAAACAGCGCCATTTGCGTCAGCAGTGCCCCCTTGCCGGGGATGGGCTCGCCCATCACCACATCGAAAGCGCTGATGCGGTCAGACGCCACCATCAAGATGCGATCATTGCCCACCGCGTAGTTGTCGCGCACTTTGCCGCGCGCCAAAAGGGGCAGTGAGCCAAGGGTGTGGGTGTGCAGGGTGGGGTTCAATGCACCACCTGCGCCAACAAACCTTGGCCGTATTTGGCCGCCATCATTTGCAGTGGCGTGTTTTTGATTTTGGCGCCTTGGCCTTCGCAGCCAAACTCGATGTAGCGCTGTTTGCAAATCAGCTTGGCCGCTTCGCGTGCGGGTTTGAGCCATTCGCGGGCATCAAATTTATCCGGGTTCTCGTGAAGAAATTGACGTACGGCGGCGGTCATGGCCAAGCGGATGTCGGTATCGATATTGATTTTGCGCACACCAAACTGAATCGCTTTTTGAATTTCAGCCACGGGCACGCCGTAGGTTTGCTTTATCTTGCCGCCAAACTTATTGATGGTGGCCAGCAGGTCTTGCGGCACGCTGGAGGAGCCGTGCATGACCAAATGCGTATTGGGAATGCGCTGGTGAATGGCTTTGATGCGGTCGATGGCCAAGATGTCGCCGGTGGGCTCGCGGGTGAATTTATAGGCGCCGTGGCTGGTGCCGATAGCGATCGCCAAGGCGTCTAGCTGAGTGGCTTGAACAAACTGCGCCGCCTCTTCGGGGTCGGTAAGCAACTGCTCGCGGGTCATGGTGGCGTCCGTGCCGTGGCCATCTTCTTTGTCGCCCTTCATGGTCTCCAAGGAGCCCAAGCAACCGAGTTCGCCTTCAACGGTGATGCCCAATTTGTGCGCCATCTCCACCACTTCGCGGGTCACTTTCACGTTGTAATCAAAGCTGGCGATGGTTTTGCCGTCACCTTCCAAGCTGCCATCCATCATCACCGAGGAAAACCCCAGTTGAATCGCGCCTTGGCAAATGGCGGGGCTTTGTCCATGGTCTTGGTGCATCACCAAAGGCACATGCGGATAGGCCTCCACCGCGGCTTGAATCAGGTGTTTGATGAACGACTCACCCGCGTATTTGCGTGCGCCTGCACTGGCTTGCAAGATGACGGGGGCGCCCACTTCATCAGCCGCCGACATGACGGCTTGGACTTGTTCCAAGTTGTTGACATTGAATGCGGGAATACCGTATTGGTGAACTGCCGCATGGTCGAGCAACTCACGCATAGAAACTAAAGCCATCGCTTTTCCTAGGGTCAGTACAAAATAATATTTTAAAGCTAAGCCTCTAAAGGCCAAGCGCGCCTAGACAACGCGGCAGATCTTCAGCATATTGGTGCCGCCTGGCGAGCCCATGGGCTCGCCACAGGTGATGGCATACACATCGCCCGAATGAACAATGTCTCGGTCTTTTAAATGCGCCTCGGCTTGGGCCAAAGCGGTGTCCCGATCGGCGCTGGTGTCCATCAACATCGCGCGCACATTGCGGTACAGCGCCATGCGGCGTTGCGTGCTGAGCTGGGTGGTCAAGGCGTAAATCGGAATGCGGATATGGTGGCGGCTCATCCATAGCGGTGTGGAGCCCGACTCGGTAAGAGCCACGATGGCCTTGGCACCCAAATGGTGGGCGGTGAACAGCGCGCCCATGGCAATGGTTTGGTCGATGAAAGAAAAAGTTTTCCCGGTGAAATCGTTGTCAAGCCGAGTTTCTTCGGCCTCTTCGGCGGCAAAACAAATCTGCACCATTTGTTGAACGGTTTCCAAGGGGTATTTGCCCACCGCGGTTTCGGCGCTGAGCATCACCGCGTCGGTGCCGTCGAGTACCGCGTTGGCCACGTCGCTCACCTCGGCGCGGGTGGGCACTGGGTTGGTGATCATGCTCTCCATCATCTGGGTAGCGGTGATAGCCACTTTGTCCATTTCGCGGGCCATTTTGATCATGCGTTTTTGCAATGCCGGCACGGCGGCATTGCCCACCTCAACCGCCAAGTCGCCGCGAGCGACCATGATGCCGTCGCTGGCGCGCAAGATCTCTTCCAAATGCGGAATGGCTTCAAAGCGCTCGATCTTGGCAATCAGCCCAGGCTTGTGCTTGAAGGGCTCGGCCGCCACATTGCAGAGCTGGCGCGCCATTTCCATGTCGGTGGCATTTTTGGGAAAGCTCACGGCCACATAGTCGGCTTGAAAAGACATGGCGGTTTTGATGTCTTCCATGTCCTTGGCGGTCAGCGCCGGCGCAGTCAGTCCGCCGCCTTGCTTGTTGATGCCTTTGTTGTTGGACAACTCGCCGCCCATTTTCACCGTGGTGTGCACTTGCTCGCCTTTGACAGCGTCGACTGTCAGCACAATCAAGCCGTCGTTCAGCAGCAGCAAGTCGCCGGCTTTGACATCGCGGGGCAGCTCTTTGTAGTCCAGTCCCACGCCTTGCAAATCACCCAGTTCGGTGCGCGAGGCGTCGAGCACAAACTTGGCGCCAGTCACCAGCATGACTTTGCCATCCGTAAATTTGCCCACGCGAATTTTGGGACCTTGCAAGTCGGCCATGATGGCCACGACTTTTCCCGCGCGCTGGGCTGCTTCGCGCACCAAGATCGCGCGATCCACATGGTCTTGGGCTTTGCCGTGGCTGAAGTTCAAGCGCACCACATTGACACCCGCGCGAATCATCTCTTCAAGGAGGGCGGGTTGGCTGGAAGCGGGGCCAAGGGTGGCAACAATCTTGGTAGCGTGTTTGGGCATAGGGCGTCTCTGGTTAACTTCGCCGAAGTATTCTCCCATGCCAATATGACGCCACATGTAGAAAAAACCGGCCCTTGAAGTTGCAGCGCTAGTGGGATGCACAAAATTTGTCAGCCTCGCTCAATCCCTTGTCCTGGCGCCACCCATACATTGTGTCCATGACCCCATTGAACACACTTACTTCGTCGCAAATCGATGGCTTAAAGCCAGCTTTTCTTAATACCTTGGTCCAACAGGGTCAAGTACGCCGATACCGCAAGAACACCTTGCTTATTCAAGGTGGGGACGTGGGTGCCTGTATTTATGTGGTGCTCGACGGGCAACTGCGCGAGTTCGCCATGTCTCAAGACAGCAAGCCACGTGAAATTACCCTTTCTATAGCTGTGCGCGGCGATTTATTGGGTTTGCTCGCCATAGAGGGCGGACCGCACTGCGCCAGCGTCATCACCTTGGGACCATCGGTGTGCGCGGTGGTGGGCGTTGACAGTGTGAGGCAGTTGTTGCAGCAAGACCCCATGCTGTCCATGGCTTTGTTAGAAAGAACTTTGCAGCGCTTGCGCATGGCCACAGAAACCACCTGTTTGGCTTTGTTTTCCGATGCCTACAGCCGCTTGAGCGCTTTGTTACAACGACAGCAGCAGCCTGCACATGCACCCATGACCCATGCCCAAATCGCCCAACACATAGGCTGCAGCCGGGAAATGGTCAGCCGCATCCTCAAAGAACTGGTCCAAGGCGGCTATGTGGTGCGCGAACCCGACAAGCTTTACCGCGTCTGTCGGCGTTTGCCCGCACGTTGGTAGGGGTAAGTCAGGGAAAAGCTTGAGTCGTTACAATCGAAAAGTATGACAAACCAAGAACAACCCATCCATCTGACTGAGCCCATGCCGCACCGCAAGGTGATTCGCGAGTGGCTGATTCCCCTCTCCAACCGAGTCACTGCGCGCGCCTTGATGCTGCTGCTGCTGGATTTTTCTGTGTGGGGCGCTTTGTTGGCCGGCACTGTTTACTTCGAAGCCGTTTGGGCCAAGCTGTTGTGCGGCGTGGCCATGGGCTTCACCATCGGGCGATTGTTCATTATTGGGCACGACGCTTGCCACCAAAGCCTCACGCCACACCGAGGCCTGAACAAATGGATTGGCCGCATCGCCTTTTTGCCCTCACTCACCACTTTCAGCTTGTGGGACATTGGCCACAATGTGGTGCATCATGGCTATACCAACCTCAAAGGTTTCGACTTTGTGTGGGCGCCGCTTACCCAAGAAGAATTTTCTAAATTGTCTTGGCGCGGTCGTTGGCTTGACCGGGCTTACCGCAGCGGTTGGGCCCCGGGCCTGTACTACATGATCGAAATTTGGTGGAAAAAAATGGTTTTCCCCACTGCCAAAGAAATGCCAACGCGCCGTCCCATCTTTGTTAAAGACAGCCTGTTGATTTCAGCTTTTTCCCTGCTGTGGGTGGCGGGCACGGTGACCGCCGCACTTGTTACTGAGCAGTCCATTGCCTTGTTGTTGTTGTGCAGCGTGCTGGTGCCATTTTTATTTTGGTGTGCCATGATTGGTTTTGTGGTCTATGTGCACCACACCCATGTCAAAGTGTCTTGGCATGACGACCGAAGCGCTTGGGCCAAGGCTCAACCCTTTGTGTCCACTACCGTGCACCTTACCTTCCCTTTGAAAATTGGCGCACTCATGCACCACATCATGGAGCACACCGCCCACCATGTGGACATGAGCATTCCGCTGTACCACCTCAAGCAGGCGCAGGCCAAGCTCGAAACATTGCTGCCAGGGCGCATCATTGTTCAGCCCTTCTCTTGGCGCTGGTACTTTCAAACCGCACGCGACTGCAAGTTGTATGACTTCACCCGCCAATGCTGGACAGATTACAAAGGGCGGGCTACCAGCCTGCCCGCCATGAACCCCGTCTGATTTAAGCCGCGCGCTTCATCAATATTTCAAATGCAGGAAGGGTTTTACCTTCCAGCACCTCTAGAAAAGCGCCGCCTCCGGTAGAGATATAGCCTATTTGCGGCTCGATACCGTACTTGGCAATGGCGGCCAAGGTGTCTCCACCGCCAGCAATACTGAAAGCCTGCGAGTCTGCAATGGCATGGGCCACCACTTTGGTGCCGTTCTCGAAAGCCGCAAACTCGAACACGCCCATGGGCCCATTCCACACAATAGTGCCTGCTGCCTTGAGCTGTGTGGCCAAACGTTTGGCGGTGTCGGGGCCAATGTCCAAAATCAAGTCGTCGTCGGCCACCTCGGTGGCTTGCTTCACCGTGGCGACAGCGTGAGCACCAAAGCTTTTGGCGCAGACCACATCGGTGGGAATGGGCACCTCGGCGCCGCGTGCTTTCATGGCTTCAATCACGGCTTTGGCTTCGTCCACCAAATCGGGTTCGGCCAAAGATTTGCCAATCTTCATGCCGGCAGCCAGCATGAAGGTGTTGGCAATGCCGCCGCCCACAATCAGTTGGTCCACGTTGTTCGCCAGCGCTTGCAAAATGGTCAGCTTGGTGCTGACCTTGCTGCCCGCCACGATCGCTGCCAAGGGGCGCCTAGGGTTTGCCAAGGCTTTGGTGATGGCATCAATTTCCGCCGACAACAAGGGGCCTGCGCAAGCAATGGGCGCGAACTGCGCGATGCCGTAAGTGGTGCCTTCGGCGCGGTGGGCAGTGCCAAACGCATCATTCACATAGATGTCGCACAGCGCGGCCATTTGGCGCGCCAAGTCTTCGCTGTTTTTCTTCTCGCCCTTATTTACGCGGCAGTTCTCCAGCATCACCACTTGGCCAGGCGCCACTTGTACACCGGCCACCCAGTTGGCCAGCACGGGCACTTCGCGGCCCAGTAATTCGCCCAAGCGCTTCGCAACAGGTGCCAAAGAGTCTTCAGGCTTGAATTCGCCCTCGGTGGGGCGGCCCAAATGGCTGGTGACCATCACCGCCGCGCCTGCGGCCAGCGCCATTTGTATGCAAGGAACGGATGCGCGGATGCGGGTGTCTTCGCTGATCTGGCCTTGGTCGTCAAACGGCACATTGAGGTCGGCACGGATAAAGACGCGTTGGTCTTTGGCACGCCCTTGGGCGCAAAGATCGGCAAAGCGGATGATGTTCATGGGCTTGTCTCTTTATTGTGTTATTTGCGGGCATTCTAGGTGGGCATCTTGCCCCGTGCAAGCCGCACGGACTGGGGAGCTTTTGCCAGCGAAGAGCGCAGCAAAAGACTCACCATTACGGGCGGCTTTGCTACCAGCCTAGGCCAATATGCAGCGGCAAATACACCGCCATACCCACGATGATGGTCCCTAGCACCGATTGGCCTTTGCCTCGGCGGTAGGTGTAATAGGCCACGCCGGCCGCTGCGCCCAATAGACGTGCATCCAGCCATGTGCTGACCAGCTGCCCATGTGTCACCAAGACCTCAGGCACCACCACGGCCGCCAGAGCGGCGATGGGCGCGTATTGCAAGCCGCGCTGCGCCCAAGCAGGAAAAGGCAACTCGCGGTTCAAGATAAAGAAAAAGCAGCGCGCCAGCACCGTCATGGCGGCCAAGCCCAGCAAGGTGAGGAGTTCAAACACATCAATCATGTGGTGGCCTTGTCCATACCAGCAGTTTTTTCAATCACCAAGCACATGGCCACAGCCGCAGCGATGGCCACCAAGATATTCAAGCGCAAGGGCAAGGCATAAGCCGCAATCGCCGCTGCGCCCGACACCACCAAGGACACGGTGCGCATGCGTGAACTGGCCAGCGAGCACAAAATGCCCACCAAAGCCAACACACCCGCAAAGCCCAAGCCCCATTCCAGCGGCACTTGGCTGGCCAACACAATGCCCAGAATGCTGGCGATTTGCCAGCCGGCCCAAGTTAAAAAACAGTTGCCACACAAGTAGGCCATTTCGGCGCGTTGACCGGCGGCGTCTGTGGCGGGGGTGGGGTGGTTTTGCACAAACTGCACATAGTTCAAATCAGCGATCAGGTAGCCAATGGTCAGGCGCTGCCAGCGCGGCCACGCCATCAAGTAGCCCCGCAAATGCAGACTGAATACCGCAAAGCGCAAATTGACGCAAAACGCGGTGGCCAGCACCACCCATACCGGCGTGCCCACCGCCATCAAAGGCGTGACGGCCAGTTGCGCACTGCCGCCATACACCAGCAAAGTCATCCATGTGGACATTACCGGCCCCAAGCCGGCTTGCACCATGGACACGCCGGTCATCAAGCCCCAAGCCCAAATGCCAGGCGCGACTTTGAAGGCGTCAGCCATGCCGGTGCGAAAAGCGGGATGGCGAAAATTGGCGGGGTCTAGAAACATGGGCGAGGTTTCACTGGCCGAGGACTGCGCCTTGCCAATCCGATTGGCTGCGCAAGAGTTCGGCAAAGGCCAATCGTTTACCTCCGGGTTTTTGTAACTGCAGCAAGCGCAGCACACCCTCGCCGCAGGCCACGTCCAGGCCTTGCTCGCTGGCTTGCACCACAGTGCCCGGGGCAAGATGAGCGGCTTGGAGCAAAACTTGCGCCGACCAAATTTTCAAGGGTGTGCCATGGCGCAAAGTGTGTGCGCCAGGAAAGGGGTCGAAAGCGCGGATACGCCGCGCCAACACCGAGGCGGGCAGCGACCAATTGATCAGCGCTTCTTGCTTGTCGATCTTGGCGGCGTAAGTGAGGCCGTCTTCTGTTTGAGGGATGACAGTCAAGTGTGGCAGTTGCGCCAAGGTTTGCACAATGCCTTTGGCGCCCAAGTCGGCCAGCTTGTCATGCAAGCTGGCACTGGTTTCATCTTCAGACAAAGCCAAGGCTTGACGCCACCACACGGGGCCGGTGTCCAAGCCTTCTTCCATTTGCATGATGCATACGCCGCTTTGCGCGTCGCCGGCTTCGATGGCGCGTTGAATCGGCGCGGCACCGCGCCAGCGCGGCAGCAAAGAAGCATGGATATTCAAGCAACCCAAGGGCGCGCTGTGCAGCGCCCAAGGGGGAAGCAACAAACCATAGGCCACCACCACCATGGCGTCTGCTTGGGATTGTGCGATGGCCGCTTGGGCGGCAGCAGCTTCGTCGGGGTATTTGCCGTCTAAGCGTAAGCCGCTTGGCTGGCACACGCGCATACCGTGTTCAAGCGCATATTGTTTGACGGCGGAGGCTTGGAGTTGCATGCCGCGACCCGCGGGGCGGTCGGGTTGGGTCAGCACCAAGGCGATGTCGTGGCCGTTGGCGTGCAAAGCAGCCAGCGCCTGTTGGGCAAAGACCGGCGTGCCGGCAAAGACCAAGCGCATCGCTTAGCGCTCGAGTTCGCGTTGGGCTTTAACCAGCTTGCCGCGAATGCGGGTGCGTTTGAGCAAGGACAGGTATTCGACAAACACCTTGCCCATGAGGTGATCCATCTCGTGTTGTATACATACCGCCATCAAGCCGTCGGCCTCATAGGTTTGCATTTCGCCGTGTTCGTCTAAGGCCTGAATCTTCACTTGCGCAGCGCGCTCAACCGCATCAAAAACCCCAGGCACCGACAAGCAGCCTTCTTCGCCTTTGATGCGCTCCTCACTCTTCCACAGCAGCTCGGGGTTGATCATCACCAAGGGTTGGTTGTGCTCTTCGGAGACATCCATCACCACCACGCGTTCGTGCACATCCACTTGGGTGGCGGCCAAGCCCACACCTTTGGATTCGTACATGGTCTCGATCATGTCGGCCGCCAAAGTGCGGATGCGCTCGTCCACCACAACCACGGGCTTGGCGACGGTATGTAAGCGAGGATCGGGGAAGGAAAGAATAGGAAGTAATGCCATGGGGCTGTATTGTCGCTTTTTTGGACGGCAAGGTGAAGTTTGGCTAAGGAATAAGCACAGCGTTGCTCGCCCCATGGTTGAGGCGTGACTTTTAAGCTGATCTCCCCCTGTTTTGGAGACCTCGCTATGACCTATTCTCAAACGCCCTCAGCCAAGCATATTTTTCCCCAAGCAAATGAGGCGCATTGGCCGCTGGCCATGCGCTTGTTGCTCACCCCAGGGCTGGGCGCACGCGGCGCGCGCCAGTTGTGGAATATGTGCGGGTCCTTAGCGGCCATTTGGGCAGAACCTGTGGCCAGGTTGGCGCAAGAGCTGGGCCAAGAGTTGGCTGTGGCGATTCACAGCGAACCCCCCGGATGGGCGGCACATTGTGAGCGAACCCAAGCTTGGTTGGAAGACGCGGGTCAAGGGGTGTTGCATGCGGTGTGAAGTTGGGACGATGCAGCATTTCCCCAAGACTTGATGGCCTTGCCCGACGCGCCGCTGCTGCTGTTTGCGCGCGGCCAACTGCATCGCCCTTTGGGGCCGGCCATGGCGGTGGTGGGCAGTCGAAACCCCACCCACCAAGGGCGCGAAAACGCCCGCGCATTTGCCTACAGCTTGTGCGCTGGGGGTTACACTGTGGTCTCGGGCATGGCCATGGGCATTGATGCCGCGGCACATCAAGGTGCCATGCAAGTCATGGAGACCGCGAATTGCCCAACAGTCGCTGTGGTGGGTACGGGTCTGGATTTGGTCTACCCGCGCCAGCATCTTGGTCTGTCGCAGGACATTGCCGCTTGCGGCTGGGTCATCAGCGAGCTGCCCTTGGGCAGCCTTGCCAAGGCCCACCATTTTCCGCAGCGCAACCGATTGATTGCGGGCTTGAGCCAAGGTGTCTTGGTGGTTGAGGCCGCGCTGCAATCTGGCTCTCTCATCACGGCGCAACAGGCTTTAGACCAAGGCAAAGAGGTGTTTGCTATTCCAGGCTCGATTCACTCGGCGCTGTCACGCGGCTGCCACGCCTTGTTGCGCCAAGGCGCCAAGTTGGTGGAAAACATCCAAGACATTGCCGAGGAAATGCCGCCTATCAGCGGCTTGACATTTAAGCCTTTGAAGCCGAGCTTGCCCGCGGTCTTGCAAGACCCCCATGCATTCGCACTGTGGCAAACCTTGGATGTGCTGGTCATGCACTGCCATTTGCCGGTGGCGCAGGTTTTGGCCTTGCTTCAACTCATGCAAAACCAAGCCTGCGTGTCCATCACCGCCGCCGGAACTTACCAACGCTTGCACCAAAGCAGCATCAATTAACTGGGCGCAAGGCGGTGCGATATTGCTATACAAATAGGCAGGTAAAAAGGCGAGAAGAAGGGCTTTGAAAACAAGGTATATTCTCGCCATATGTTCGATGTTCTTGTGTATGTGTACGAACACTACTGGCGAGGCGAGGCTTGTCCTGAGTTGCCCCTTTTGGGACGCAAACTCAGTGCGGCCGGCTTTGATGCCGATGAAATAGAGCAAGCGCTGTCTTGGCTCGCTGGACTACACACCGCTGCGCAAAACGCAGAAACCATACGCATTGACGCACCTAAAACCGCTTGGGAAATCGCCTATGTGCAGTCGCCCACCAGCATGCGGGTGTATTCCATTTCAGAGCAACAACAACTCGGCTCCGCAGGATTGGGCTTTATCACCTTCATGGAAGGTGCGGGTGTTTTGCCGCCGCAAGTGCGCGAAATCGTGGTCGACCGCGCCATGGCGGTCAGCACCCATCCCATCAGCTTGGATGATTTGAAAATCATTGTGTTGATGGTCTATTGGAGTGCAGGCATCGAACCAGACGCCTTGGTGCTCGATGAGTTGTGCGATGACGTGAGCGACCGTATCGCTCACTGATTATTTAAACCACGGCGCCCGCATTGGGGTCGTTGGGGTCTTCGTCAGGACCGTCTTTTTTCACCGATTTAATGAGGTCTTCGCGGCGAATACCCAACCACATGGCGATGGCCGCGGCAACAAACACCGACGAGTAAATACCAAACAAAATACCAATCGTCAGCGCCAAAGCGAAGTAATGCAGCGTGGCTCCACCAAACAGCAACATAGACAAAACCATGAGCTGGGTGCTTCCGTGGGTGATGATGGTGCGGCTGATGGTTGAAGTAATGGCGTTGTCGATGATCTCAACGGTGTTCATCTTGCGGTAGCGGCGAAAGTTCTCGCGCACCCGATCAAAAATCACCACCGATTCGTTCACCGAATAACCTAGCACCGCCAGCACCGCAGCCAGCACGGGCAGCGAAAACTCCCACTGAAAGTAGGCGAAAAAGCCCAAGATGATGATCACATCATGCAAGTTGGCAATGATGCCGGCCACCGCGTATTTCCATTCAAAGCGTATCGCCAAATAAATCATGATGCCAATGACCACACAGGCCAGGGCTTTGAGGCCATCAATGGCCAACTCGTCGCCCACTTGCGGCCCGACAAACTCGGTACGTCGCAACTGTGCGCTGGGGTCCATTTCTTTGAGGCTGCCCATGACCTTGGTGCTGAGCTCGGCCGCGTTGCTGCCTTTGGCCGCAGGCATGCGGATGAGCACATCACGCGAAGAGCCAAAATTTTGCACTTGGACATCGTTGATGCCCAAAGCGGCGATGCGCTCGCGCATGGGGTCAAGTGCCACGGCTTGGGAGAAGCTCACCTCAATCAAGGTGCCGCCGGTGAATTCCACCGACAAATGCAGACCTCGGCTGAAGAGGAAAAACACCGCCAATAAAAAGGTGATGAACGACACGGCGTTGAGCACCAAAGCATGGCGCATGAACGGAATGTCTTTGCGGATTTTGAAAAATTCCATGGCAGGCTTTCTTTAATCGGCTTTGGCTTTGGCGATCACTTCTTGGGTGGCCGTGTCGGGTTTCCAGACTGTGCCAATCGAGACGGTTTGCAAACGCTTTTGACGGCCATACCAAAGATTGACCAAGCCGCGAGAGAAGAACACCGCTGAGAACATGCTAGTGAGAATGCCTAAGCAATGCACCACCGCAAAACCACGCACAGGCCCAGAGCCAAAGGCCAACAACGCCAAACCGGCAATCAAGGTGGTGACGTTGGAGTCCAAAATGGTCGACCATGCGCGGTCGTAGCCCATGTGAATAGCGGTTTGCGGGGAAGCGCCATTGCGCAATTCTTCGCGCACACGTTCGTTAATAAGTACGTTGGCGTCAATCGCCATGCCCAAGACCAGTGCCATGGCCGCCATGCCTGGCAGGGTGAGCGTGGCTTGCAGCATCGAGAGCACCGCTACCAGCAGCAGCAAGTTGATCGCCAGCGCAACGCTTGAAATCACGCCGAACAAAGCGTAGTAAATGCACATGAAGACAGTAACAGCGACAAAGCCCCAAGTCACGCTGTCAAAACCTTTGGCGATGTTTTCAGCGCCCAAGCTAGGGCCAATCGTGCGCTCTTCGATGATTTCCATGGGCGCTGCCAAAGAGCCCGCGCGCAACAACAGCGAGGTGTCCGCCGCTTCCATGGTGGTCATGCGCCCCGAGATTTGCACCCGACCGCCGCCAATTTCGCTGCGAATGACGGGCGAGGTCACAACTTCGCCCTTGCCTTTTTCAAACAGCAAAATGGCCATGCGTTTGCCCACGTTTTCACGGGTGACTTCTTTAAAGATACGCGCACCCTTGGCGTCCAAGGTCAGGTGCACCGCAGCTTCTTGGGTTTGGTTGTCAAAGCCGGGTTGGGCGTCGGTGAGGTTTTCACCTGTCAGCACCACTTGTTTTTTCACAATCACCGCTTGGCCACTGCGGTCCAGGTATTTTTCTGCTCCAAAAGGCACGGGGCCGCTGCCCAATTCAGCTAATCGCGCTTCGCTGCTTTCTTCGACCATGCGAATTTCAAGGGTGGCAGTGCGCCCCAAAATGTCTTTGGCTTTGGCGGTGTCTTGCACACCGGGCAGTTGCACCACGATACGGTCTGCACCTTGTTGCTGAATGACGGGCTCAGCCACACCCAACTCGTTGATACGGTTATGCAAGGTGGTGATGTTTTGCTTGAGCGCTTGGTCTTGCACCCGTTTGGCGGCTTCGGGTTTCAAGCTGGCGCTGAGTTTGACTTCGTCGCCTTGGGTTGAAAGCTCAGAGACAAGATCGGGAAACTGCTCGCGCAGCAAAGCCACAGCAGCATCGGCGGTGGCTTGATCGCGAAAGCCCATTTGTATGGTTTCTTTTTCGCGTGAGATGCCGTTGTGGCGAATGCTTTTTTCACGCAAAGCACTGCGTAAATCGCCACCTAAAGAATCGATTTTTTTGGTCAACGCCGCATCCATATCGACTTGCAACATGAAATGCACGCCGCCACGCAAATCGAGGCCCAAATACATGGGTGCGGCGTTCAGAGCCGACAACCAAGTGGGTGTGCGCGGAATCAAGTTCAGCGCAACCACATACCCAGCGTTGGCCGCATCGGGGTTGAGCGCATTTTGTATCGCGTCTTTGGCTTGCAGTTGTTGCTCGGTGGTTTCAAACCGCGCTTTGAGCGAATTGTTTTCCAAGCCAATCATCGATGGGCTGAGGGACGCGGCTTTGAGCGCCTCTTCTACCTTGCCCAGCGTGTCGGTATCCACCTTCACGCTGGCGCGGGCGGCAGACACCTGAACCGCTGGCGCCTCACCAAAGAAATTGGGCAAGGTGTACAAACCACCCACGCAACAAGCGACAAGGATGACCAGGTATTTCCAAAGGGCGTAACGGTTCATGGCGCGGGCGTCAGGGTTAAATTATTTGATGCTGCCTTTGGGCAGGACTTGCACCACCGCTGAGCGCTGCAGTTGCACGGTCACGCCGTTGCCAATATCTAGGCCAATTTGGCTGTCACTGATGTGAGCAATTTTGCCGAGGATGCCACCTGAGGTGACCACTTCGTCGCTCTTGGCCAATGCGTCGAGCATGGCTTTGAGCTCTTTTTGGCGCTTCATTTGCGGGCGGATCATGACGAAATACAGCACCACAAACATCAGCACCAAAGGCAGCATGCTCATGAGCGAGGAACCGAGGTCACCACCAGCAGTGGCAGCGGGTGCGGATTGGGCGTAGGCAGATGAAATGAACACAGTAAATTCTCCAAATTCGGGCAACCGGCGATTGTATGCGCTCAGGTTTTTTGTGGTCTTTGTGTGGCGGTGTTGATCCTCGCTGTTGAAATACCACATTGGGGGCTGCCCGAGCGGGGCGGGCTCGAACGCCGCTCACCGCCGCAAAGCGACGATGCTCGCCGACGTCCAAGCCCGCCCCGCTCGGGCAGCCGAAGTGATAGGTTTGGGCATGCAAGTATCAAGCAAATAAAAATCACTATAAAAGTTAAAATAAAGCCTAAATATTTATATTAAATAGTTAATATATCGGGCCGCACTGCTCCTATAGATATGCTGCCTCAGCCCCCTCAACCCGACTTACACCAAGCCATCCGCGCCTTGTTGCTGGCCGCTCGCGCACAGGTGCGGCAGACGGTTAACACCGCCATGGTGCAAACCTATTGGCATATTGGCCGCATGATTGTGGAGGATGAGCAAGGCGGGCAAAAGCGAGCAGCCTATGGCAAGCAGGTGCTATCCGAACTAGCCAAGCGCTTGAGCGATGAGTTTGGCGCGGGCTTTGAAGTGAGTAATTTGCGCAATATGCGTCAGTTTTTTCAGTATTTCCCAATTCGCGACGCACTGCGTCTTGAATTGACGTGGACTCACTACCGCAGCCTCATCCGTATCGAGAACCCCCAATCCCGAGACTGGTACGCCAAAGAATCCGCCGAGCAAGGCTGGAGCGTGCGGGCGCTGGACAGACAAATTTCCACCCTTTATTACGAATGGCTGTTGAGTTCGCAAGACCAAGCCACAACGCAGCTGAAAGACGAGGCGGCGCAAAACATCGCCAAAAACGCCGCCCCCGACCCGCGAGATTTCATCCGCGACCCCTATGTGCTGGAGTTCTTGGGCGCACCCGCCGTGCCAGCCCTGTACGAAAAAGACCTGGAGCAAGGCCTGCTGGAACAGTTGCAAACCTTTTTGTTGGAGCTGGGCAAAGGCTTTGCGTTTGTGGCGCGGCAAAAGCATTTGCGCGTGGAGG
>Ga0187844_10000637_pt1 | contig 27331 bp, 27 predicted proteins | sample SpaLakP09_SKY_50_FD_134517 | JGI IMG/M metagenome (GOLD analysis project Ga0187844, IMG submission 134517) | Oligotrophic lake water microbial communities from Sparkling Lake, Wisconsin, USA - SP09_SKY_50 | ecosystem: Environmental > Aquatic > Freshwater > Lake | place: USA: Sparkling Lake... | reverse complement strand
GATGCTGACCAGCATCCACAACCTGCACTACTTCCTGAACCTGATGCGCGAGATGCGTGAGGCACTGGACGTCGGCCGCTTCGAGGCCTGGCGCGTGCAGTTCCACGCCGACCGCGCGCGCGGCATCGAGTAGGTGCGGCGATGAGCCGGCTGCTGCGCGCGCTCAAGGCTTTGGGCGGCTGGTTGCTGGCGCTGCTGATACTGTTCGAGGAGTGGGGTTGGGCGCCGCTGTCGCGACTGATGGCACGCATCGGGGTGCTGCCGCTGTTTCGGGAGATCGAGCGCTGGGTCGCCGGCCTGCCGCCCTATGCCGCACTGGCCCTGTTCATCGTACCCACGCTGCTGCTGCTGCCGGTCAAGCTCCTGGCCCTATGGCTGATCAGCATCGGCCGCGCCGGCCTGGGCTTGTCGGTGATCGTGCTGGCCAAGTTGCTGGGCACGGCCGTGATGGCGCGCTTGTTCCAGTTGACCCAGCCGGCGCTGATGCGACTGGCCTGGTTTGCCCGGCTTTACACACGCTGGTTAGACTGGAAGACGGCTTTGCTGGCCCAGGTTCGGGCCTCCGAAGCGGGGCGTGCTTGCCGGCGGGCCCTGCGGCTGACCAGGCGGACGCTGCGGCGCCAATGGGCGCGCTGGCGTCTGCTTTTTGCTTGACGGACCCTGCGCTAGGATCGCGCCGATCGACGCGGCACAGACCGCAGGATCTGCATCCAGGGGAGAGTTTCATGAGTCATAGTCCAGCTTCGGGCCTGCGCCCGACGGCGCTGTCGGCTTCGCTGTGCGCGTTGCTGCTGGCGGCCTGCGGCGGCGGCAGCCCGGCTATCACTGATCCGGCCATTCCGCCGCCGGTGGTCGTCGTGCCGCCGGACCCCATCGTCGCGGCCAAAGGCCCGGGCGAATTCAAGACGGCGACCAAGCTGAACAGCATCACCGCCGCCGACATCTCGATCGCGCTGCGTGAGGCCGGCGCCAAGGCGCCCGACGTCGTGCCCAAGTACGAGGTCAGCAACTACCGCATCGAGTACCTGACCATCGATGCCGCCGGCAAGGAGGTGCTGGCCTCGGCGCTCGTCAGCGTGCCGGTCAAGCCCGCCAATGCCGTCAGCCCGGTGCTGGCCTATCAGCACGGCACGACGATGCGCAATGCCGAGGTGCCCAGCAATCACGCGGTGGCGGCCGAGGCGGCCGTGGTGATGGCCTCGGCGGGCTATATCGTCCTGGCCACCGACTATGTGGGCTATGGCGCATCGAGGGGTGTGCCTCATCCCTATCTGCTGGCCGCGCCATCGGCCGCCGTGGTGATGGACCTGCTGACCGCCACCCGCTACTGGCGCCAGACGGTCAATGTTCTCGACAACAGGCAGCTCTTTCTCGGTGGCTATTCCGAGGGCGGCTATGTGACGATGGCTGCGCACCGCGCGCTGCAGCAGAGCAGCAGCCCGCTGCGCAGCCAGTTGGTCAGCGCGGTGACCGGCGCAGGCCCCTACAGCGTCGAGGTCACGATGGACCAGTTGCTGGACCGCGTGCGCACGGCCGTGCCCAAGCTTGCGCCGCTGCTGCAGCCCGGCCTGTTCAAACTGCTCAGCGACACGGTGCGCCGCGACGTGCGCGACCTGCTGCTGAAGGAGCTGATGAGCGACGATGCCGACGTCACGTTCACGCCGCACTTCATCGACAACTACCTGGCCGACGACAGCGCCGCGATGAATCTGCACAGCAATGTGCACAGCTGGAAGCCGGCCGTGCCGACCCGGCTGTATCACGGCCGCGTTGACCGCACCGTGCCCTACCAGACGGCCGTGGCCACCTTGCAGGCGATGCAGGCGCAGGGCGCTGGTGGCCTGGTCACGCTGACCGATTGCCCGGCCCAGCCAGCGGGCCATCTGGAGTGCGTGAAGCCGTTCTGGAACTTCATGCTGGCGCAGTTCGCCACACTGGCCAAGGACCTTTGATTCTGCTGAGCGGTTCGGCGCTCATGGCGCGACGATAGCGCCGCCACCCCAAGCGGCGCCCAAGCCGGTCTTTAGCCGTGCTCAGTGGTTCACATTGCTGGCCAGCTCCAGGTGCCGGCGCATCAGCGCGGCGGCCACCTCGCTCTCGCCGTTCTGCAGCCGCGCCAGTATCTCCAGATGCTCGCGGCAGTTGACCTGCACCCGCTCGGCGCCATAGGTCCAGTGCACATTGACGAAGCGGCGCAGCCGGTTCTGCTGGTGGATGGCCATCGCGAAGAAGCGGTTGCCGGAGGCGGCCGCCAGCCCCTCGTGGAACTCGGCGTTCAGTTCGAACAGCGCCACGCTGAAGGTGTCCTGCCAGGCCATCGCCCGCATCGCCTCGTGGCGCTGGCGCATGTCTTCGCACCAGCGCAGGTCGAGCTTGAACTCGGGTTGCAGCAGCGCCGCCGGCTCGATCAACATGCGGAAGCGATAGCTCTCGGCCTGCGCGTCGGCGTCGTAGCCCAGGGGCAGAAATGCCCAGCCATGGCCGGTCTTGCGCTCGACATGGCCGACCTCGGCCAGCCGGCTCAGCACCTTCAGGACGGTGGGTCGCGTGACCTGGTAGCGGCGCATCAGATCGGCCTCGGACAGCTCGTTGGGCAGCTTGCCCTCCAGCCGGTCACGGGCGATGGCGATGAACAGCCGGTCGGCGTCCGACACCGGCGGCGCCGCATCCTGATGCGCCAGCGTGGCGGCGTCGCGGCACAGTCGGTAGCCGGCGCCATACTCGCGCTGCAGCAGGCCCTCGCCCTCCAGCAGGGCCAGGGCCGCGCGCACCGGCGTGCGCGACACCCCCAGCTGATTTGACAGCCCCAGCTCGGTCAACGCGGCACCGCTGGGCAGCTGCTGCGCGCGCGCCCATTCCTTGATGCGCGCGGCCACGTTCAGCTGCAGTGCCGAAGGTTTGGCGGGGGGCGCTTGCTCAGGGTTTGTCCGTACCATCGACGCCTCCGAATGCGTTGCATGTGATCACAAAATACATCATGATTGAGTTCATAAATGCAGCCGATGCTAACCCAATCAAGGATGAATCATGGTCGAAGCATGTCCACTTATAGAGATATCAGGTACTCCACGCGAACGGGGTCGGCAATACGGTGAACAGGCAGCTGCGCGTATTCGCCGTGGCGCTCATCACTACATGGAACAGCTGAAGCGCTCCTCCTTCGAGTTTGACGATGTGCGTGCCGCGGTGGTCGAGTTCCTGCCCATCATCGAAGCCTTCGACGCCACTTTTGTTGAAGAAATGCGCGGCATCGCAGCGGGCGCCAACATCGATTTCGAGGCTGTGGTGCTGCTCAATGCGCGCACCGAGATCTTGCAGATGGCCACCCGCCGCGCCCGTGGCGAGGAGCCGATGAAGGACGATGACCCCGATGGCTGCACCGGCGTGGTCGTACAGCCATCGGCGGCGCGCGAGGGCCGGCTGATCCATGCGCAGAACTGGGACTGGAAGGCCGAGTGCGCCGAGACCTCGGTGGTGCTGAAGGTGCGTCGCGACGACGGCCCCGATGTCCTGACCTTCACCGAGGCCGGCGCGCTGGGCCGCCATGGCTTCAACTCGGTGGGCATTGCCATCACCGCCAACTACCTCGAATGCGAGCGCGACTACCGCGACCTGGGCGTGCCGCTGGCCCTGATACGCCGCAAAGCGCTGGAGCAGGAGCATCTGGCGCTGGCCATGCGCTCGGTCTATGTGACGCGCAAATCAGCCGCCAACAATATGATCATCAGCCATGCCCAGGGCGTGGTGATCGATTTCGAATGCGCGCCGGACGAGACCTTCCAGGTCCATCCGGTCGATGGTCTGCTGGCCCATGCCAATCACTGGCAGAGCCCGGTCGCGCTGGCCAAGTTGCGCGACACAGGCGTGGCTAGCACGCCCGACAGCCTGTACCGCGACCTGCGCGTGCGCGAACTGCTGGTGCCGCATATTGGCCAGATCGACCGCGAGGCGGTCAAGGGCGCGCTGTTCGACGACTTCGGCACACCCTGGTCGGTGTGCCGGCCGCCGCGCACCGGCCGCTCCAGCAACTTGAGCGCCACCGTGGCGATGATCGTGATGGAGCCGGCGCTGGGTGTGATGGAGGTGGCGATGCTGCCGGCCATCAACCGCGAGTTCACGACCTACACGCTGGAATCCAGCTTCAAGGCCACCGCCTCGCAAGTGCCTGCGCGCCGGGCTGCCTGATCAAGATCTGACCCCTGTCCATCGACTCTTCTCCAAGGAGACGCCGTGATCGCTTCGCTCTGTCATTGTCTGGCCCTGTCCTGCAGCCTTGCTGCCCTGTGTTGCGCTGCACTGCCGGCTGCTGCACAGGGAGGCATGCTGCGCGTGCAGCTTAACTCCGACATCCGCTCGACCGACCCCGGCACCAACCGGGACGACAACACCGACGGCGTGGTGCTGCACATCGTCGAGGGCCTGGTCGCGCTGCGCGAAGACACCTCGATAGGCCCGCTGCTGGCGTCCAGGGTCGATGTCTCGCCCGATGGCCTGAGCTACACCTTCACCCTGCGTGATGGCGTCAAGTTCCACAACGGCGCGCCGCTGACGGCCGAGGATGTGGTCTGGACCTGGAAGCGCTATCTGGACCCGGCCACCGGCTGGCGCTGCCTGCCCGAGCTGGATGGGCGCGGCATGACCAAGATCACCGCTGTCGAAGCGCCCAATGCCAAGACCGTGGTGTTCAAGCTGGAGCGCGCGGCGGGCCTGTTCCTGGCGACGATGGCGCGTGCGGACTGCGGCGCCTCGGCCATCTACCACCGGAGCTCACTGGGGCCCGATGGCAAGTGGAAGGAGCCGGTGGGCACCGGCCCGTACAAGCTGCTGGAGTGGAAGAAGGGCCAGTACGTGGACCTGCAGCGCTTCGACGGCTATGCCTCGCTGCCCGGCCCGCGCGATGGCTACACCGGCGGCAAGAAGGCTGAGGTCGAGAAGGTGCGCTTCATGGTCATCCCCGACGAGGCGGCGGCCAAGGCGGCGCTGTACAGCGGCGCCATCGATGTGTTCCCCGAGGCGCGCAGCGCCGATGTGGCCGAGCTCAAAGCCAATCCGCAGGCCAAGGTGGACGTCGTGCCGGCGATGGGCATGATCGCGCTGCTGATACAGACCCGAGACCCGCTGCTGAAGGATGCGCGCATCCGCAAGGCACTGGCGCTGGCCCTGGACATGCCCGAGATGGCCAGCGCGGTGACCGATGGCCTGAGCAAGCCCAATAGCTCGGCCATTCCGAGCAGCAGCCCCTTCTACAGCGCCGTGCATGCGACCGGCTTCAAGCGCGACATCGCGCAGGCGAAGAAGCTGCTGGCCGAGGCCGGCTATGCGGGTCAGCCGATCAAGATGCTGACCAACAAGCGCTACACCGTCTGCTTCGATGCCGCCGTGCTGGCCCAGGCGATGGCCGCCGAGGCCGGCATCAAGATCGATCTGGAGGTGCTGGACTGGGCCACCCAGCTGGACCGCTACACCAAGGGCGACTACCAGACCATGGCCTTCACTTACTCGGCGCGGCTGGATCCGTCGCTGAGCTACGAGATGATCTCCGGCCCCAAGGCCACGCAGCCGCGCAAGGTCTGGGACGACGCCTTTGTGCAGACGCGCCTGGCCGAGTCGATGCAGACCAGCGACCGGGCCCGGCGCCAGACCCTGTTCGACGAGCTGCACCGCAAGATGATGGATGACGTGCCCATCATCGTGTTGTTCAACGGCACCGACGCGGTGGGCATGCGCAAGAGCTTGACCGGCTACAAGAGCTGGGCGGCCGCCAAACCCCGGCTGTGGAACGTCAAATGATCGGCTATATCGCGCGCCGCGTCGCGATGGCGCTGCCGACCCTGCTGTTGGTGGGCATCGCGGTGTTCACGCTGATGCGGCTGATCCCCGGTGATCCGGCGCAGCTGATGCTCGGCGACGCCGCCGATGCCGACTCGCTGGCCCGGCTGCGCGAGCGCCTGGGCCTGGACCAGGCGCTGCCGCTGCAGTTCCTGCGATGGCTGACCCAGGTTGTGCAGGGCGACTTCGGTCACTCGATCACCAATGGCCTGGCCGTGCTGCCCCTGGTCTGGGAGCGCTTCCAGGTCAGCGCCGGCATCGTGCTGATCGCCGTGGCGCTGGCTGCCCTGGTGGCAGTGCCGGCCGGCCTGCTGGCCGCCTGGCGCCAGAACCGCCCGCTGGACGTGATCATCGTCGCCGGCGCGACCCTGCTGCTGTCGATCCCGAGCTTCTGGCTGGGTCTGCTGCTGCTGCTGCTGTTCGGCCTCAAGCTGGGCTGGCTGCCGGTGGTCGGCTATGTGGCGATGGGTGATGATTTCGGCCAGGGCCTGCTCTATGTGCTGCTGCCCATCATCACCCTGGTGATGATAGAGACCGGCGTGCTGACGCGGATGTCGCGCGCCAGCGCGATCGAGGTGCTGCGGCTCGAATACGTGACCCATGCCCGCGCCAAGGGCGTGCCCGAGTGGCAGGTGCTGCTGCGCCATGTGCTGCCCAATGCCTTCGCGCCGACCCTGACCCTGATCGGCCTCATCCTGGGCAATCTGCTGGGCGGCATTGCCGTGCTGGAGACGGTGTTCACCCTGCCGGGCCTGGGCCGGCTGCTGGTCGACGCGATCTATGCCCGAGACTATCCGGTGGTGCAGGGCGTGATGCTCTTCACCGCGTTGATCTATGTGCTGATCAATCTGATTGTCGATCTCTGCTATCCGATCTTCGACCCGCGGGTGGCCGCCCAATGAAGCTGCGCATGAATGCCCTGATCGGCGGCGTGCTGATCGCCACCATGCTGAGCCTGGCCCTGCTGGCCCTGGTTTGGACACCCTTTGACCCGATGCAGCTGAGCCTGCGCGCCAAGCTGCAGCCGCCCTCGGCCGCGCACTGGCTGGGCACCGACGAGTTCGGCCGCGATGTGCTGAGCCGTGCGATGGCGGGTGCTGCCACCAGCTGCCTGGTGGCCGGGCTGACGGTGCTGTTCGCCGTTACCACCGGCACCCTGATCGGCGTGCTGACCGGTTTTGTACGCGGCTGGACCGACCGCATCCTGATGGCCTTCAATGATGCGCTGCTGGCCTTTCCCGGCATCCTGCTGGCGCTGGGCGCGATGGTGGTGGTGGGGGCCAACAAGTACGGCATCATCATCGCGCTGGGCTTGGCCTATGCACCGACCGTGGTGCGCGTCGTGCGCGGCACGGTGCTGTCGCTGCGCGAGAAGGAGTACGTCGAGGCCTCGCGGATGATAGGCAACCCCGAGTGGCTAACGATGTGGCGCCATGTGCTGCCCAACTGCATCGCCCCGGTGGCGGTGCTGACCACCAGCATGTTCGGCTGGGTGCTGCTGTCGGAAAGTGCCTTGAGCTTTCTGGGCCTGGGCGTGCCGCCGCCGGCGCCCACCTGGGGCAATATGCTGGCCAGCGGCCGCCCGTACATGCAGAGCGCCGTCTGGCTGGGCCTGGTGCCCGGTCTGTGTATCGCCCTGACCCTGCTGGGCATCAATCTGCTGGGCGACGCCGTGCGCGACCGGCTTGATCCACGGATGAGCCGCGCATGAAGCCTGAAAATGCTTTTATCCAGATCGAATCGCTGCAACTCAGCGCCGAGGCCAGCGGCAAGCCTGTCGTCGATAACGTCTCCTTCGAGCTGAGTCGCGGCGAGTTCCTCGCCATCGTCGGCGAGTCGGGCAGCGGCAAGACCATGGTCGCCCGCGCCATCCTGGGCCTGCTGCCGCCCGGCATTCGGCAGGACGGCGGGCGCATCCTGATGGACGGCAGCGATCTGCTGCAGGCCTCGCCGGCCCAGCTGCGCGCGCTGCGCGGCGCGCAGATCGGCATGGTCTTCCAGGAGCCCATGGTGTCGCTGAACCCGGCCATGCGCATCGGCGCGCAGATGGCCGAGGGGCTGAAGCTGCACACCTCGCTGCAGCCGGCCGAGATCGAGGCCCGCTGCCTGGCGATGCTGGAGCGCGTGCAGATCCGCGACCCGCAGGGCTGCCTGAACGCCTTCCCGCACCAGTTCTCCGGCGGCATGCGTCAGCGCATCATGCTGGCCAGCGTGATGCTGTTGAAGCCCAAGCTCCTGATCGCCGATGAGCCGACCACGGCGCTGGACACGCTCACGCAGGGCGAGGTGCTGGACCTGATGACCGAGCTGGCCCGCGAAGAAGGCACGGCCGTGCTGCTGATCACCCACAACCTGGGCCTGGTGTCGCGCTATGCGCAGCGCGTGGTGGTGATGAACAAGGGCGTCGTCGTCGAGACCGGCGAGGTGCAGCAGGTGCTGCATGCGCCGAAACACGCCTACACCCGCCAGCTGGTCGATGCACTGCCGCGCCGCGGTCCGACGGTGCCGAGTGCCGATACACCGAAGCCGCTGATCGAGGCGCGTGCACTGAGCGTCAGCTATGCCGGCAAGTCCAGCAGCTGGCTGCGCCGCGCTGCCATGCACAAGGCCGTCGATGCAGTGGATCTGACCGTGCATGCCGGCGAGACCGTGGCCGTCGTCGGCGGCAGCGGCTCGGGCAAGACGACCTTGGGTCGCGCGATGCTGAAGCTGCTGCCCAGCTCGGGCGGCGAGGTGCGCTTCGGGGGCCAGGCCGTGCCCTCGGGCGGCGCCGGCCTGCATCAGTTCCGCATGGCCTGCCAGCTGGTGTTCCAGGATCCCTACTCGTCGCTGAACGCGCGCCAGCGCGTCGGCGAGATCGTGCTCGAGCCGCTGAAGCTGCTGCGCGAGATGACGGCCGCACAGGCCGCCAGCCGCGTTGACGAGGTGCTGGGCGAGGTTGGCCTGAGCGGCTTTGCACGGCGCTATCCCCATGAGCTGTCGGGCGGCCAGCGCCAGCGCGTGGCGATTGCGCGGGCGATCGTGCGCCGGCCCGCCTTTGTGGTCGCCGACGAGCCGGTGTCGGCGCTGGACATGAGCATCCAGGCCCAGGTGCTGGCCCTGTTCCAGAGCCTGCAAAAGCAGCACGGCTTCGCCTGCCTGTTCATCTCGCACGACCTGGCGGCAGTGGAGCAGATCGCCGACCGCGTGGTCGTGATGGAGGCTGGCCGCATCGTTGAGCAGGGCACGCGCGACGCGGTGTTCGACCGGCCGCAGCATGCCTACACGCGGGCGCTGCTGGCGGCGGCGCCGGTGCTTTAGGCGCTCACCAGAACTGCCACTGTCCCGTCAGCACAACCCAGATCCCCAGCGCGCCGTTGGTGACTGCATGGGCGATCACCGCCGTCCACAGCTTGCCGGTGCGGCGGTACAGCCAGGCATAGGCCAGACCGGCGACGATGGCGCCCAGCCACAGGGTGTGGGCGAGCATGAACAGAAAGGTCGAGATGACGATCGCCCTGAGGCCGACGCGCCGCGGATCGACGGTCTCGAACTGCGGTGACTCGATCCAGCGCATCAGAAAGCTGCGCCAGAACAGCTCCTCCATCACCGGCACCAGCAGGGCCGCGCCGACCCAGCGCACGACGATCAGCGGCCACTGCAGCGTGCCATCGGCATCGACCGGACGGAAGGTGGCGGTGGCGTCACCCAGCACCATCCAGGGGGCATCCAGCCGTATCCACAGCGCGAACACCACCAAGCCCAGAACTATGGACAACAGCGCCTCGTAGGCCGTAGGCAGGTTCTGCCGTGCCAGCTAGCCATAGCCGCGCCAGTACCAGGCCAGCAGGCCACCGACCACTGCCACGCTCAGACCATAGACCCAGCGGGGGTCAAGACTTGCCAGGCCGGCATCGCCCAGCGCCCCGCGCAGCCCCAGCAGCAGCATGAAGGCCAGGAACGGCACGATGCGCGCAAGGGCGGCTGGGCTGAAGTTGAGGTTCATGCGGGCGAGGTAGTTCGGTGGGTCGCCCTAGGCTAGCGTAGAAATGCTGCAGTTCCATGAGGGCCGGCACTGGGGCGCCGGTCCGTCGTGCGATTCGCCACTCAATTGAGGCGTGCTAGACGGTGCGCTGCTCCAGCACATAGTTCGCGCCGTCGAACTGTCCCAGCTTGTCCACCAGATAGGGCAGCTCTGCGGCCAGCATGTCGTGCAGCACGAAGGGCGGGTTGGCGATGAACAGGCCCGAGCCCAGCATGCCGAAGCCGCGTTCGTCTGGCTGGGCGACGGTCAGGCGCACATGGAGCCAGCCCTTCTTGGCCATGGTGTCGCCCGTGGCCTTCAGGCGCTGGGGCAACTGGGCCGCTTCCAGCAGCTGGATCTGCGGGTACCAGACGATCAGCACCGTCTCGGCGAACTTCTGCAGGCCCTCGCGCACGGCGGTCAGCACCTTGGCGTAATCGCTCTTGATCTCGTAGGACGGGTCCATCAGCACCACGGCGCGGCGCGACGGCGGCGGCAGCTCGCCTTTCAGTGAGGCGAAGCCGTCCTTGTCGCTGACCTGGGTGTTGGGTCTGTCCTTCATGTACGACTCGACGATGCGGAAATCGGTCGAATGCAGCTCGAACAGGCGCATGCGGTCGTCGGGCCGCAGCAGGCCCTTGGCTATGGCCGGCGAGCCGGGGTACTGGCGCAGCTGGCCGTCCTCGTTGAAATCCTTGACCTGCTGCACATAAGCGGCCACGCCGGGCGGCATGTCCTTGCGGTCGAACAATTTGCCCACACCCAGCGCATATTCGCCCTTCTTCTGGGCGTAGCGGCCTTCCAGCGAATAGCCACCGGCGCCCGCATGGGTGTCGATCAGGGTATAGGGTTTGTCTTTTTCCCCCATATAGCGCAGCACCTGGCCGAGTACGAGGTGTTTGAGTACATCGGCGTGGTTGCCGGCGTGAAAGGCGTGTCGGTAAGCAAGCATGGGGGCAATGTAGCCGTTGTTTGACCTAACACGAGCCTCGGCACGGTGCTGGCGCGTGGTTTTATCAAAACTGCGTACGCTCGACGACATACTTTTTTCGAAAGCAGTCTCATGACCTCCCTGTTCGACCCGATCCGCCTCGGCGCCCTAGAACTGTCCAACCGCGTCGTGATGGCGCCGCTGACGCGCAACCGCGCCACCCACCAGCTGCCCAACGAGCTCCACGTCGAGTACTACCGCCAGCGCGCCAGCGCCGGCCTGATCATCAGCGAGGGCACGCAGATCAGCCCCGATGGCCAGGGCTATCTGGACACCCCGGGCATCCATACGCCCGAGCAGGTGGCGGCCTGGCGCAAGGTGACGGACGCGGTGCACGCTGCGGGCGGCCGCATCGCCGTGCAGCTGTGGCATGTGGGGCGTATCTCGCTGAAGGCCTTTCAGCCGGGTGGCCAGGCACCGGTGTCCTCAACCAACAAGCCGGCGACGACCAAGACCTATGCCACCGAGGGCTTTGTCAATGTCGATGCCCCGCGTGCGCTGCGCACCGACGAGATCCCGGGCCTGGTGCAGGCCTATGTCCATGCCGCCTGCTGCGCGATGGAAGCCGGCTTTGACGCGGTCGAGGTCCATGGCGACAACGGCTATTTGCTCGACCAGTTCCTGCGCGACAGCGTCAATGACCGCACGGATGCCTACGGCGGCACGATCGAAAACCGCGCGCGCCTGCTGATTGAGGTGATGACGGCCATCGCCGGCGCCGTCAGCCCCGGCCGCACCGGCCTGCGGCTTAGCCCCGTCACGCCCAGCAACGACATCGGCCAGGACAGCAATCCCCAGGCCCTGTTCAACTATGTGGCCGAGCAGCTGGCGCCGCTGAAGCTGGCCTTTTTGCATGTCGTCGAGGGCGCCACCGGTGGTCCGCGCGATGTCGCCCCGTTCGACTTCGAGGCGATGCGCGAGAAGTTCGGCGGTTCCTGGATGGTCAACAACGGCTACAGCCGCGAGATGGCGATGGACGTCGTCGCCAAGGGCCTGGCTGACACGGTCGCCTTCGGCCGCGCCTTCATCAGCAACCCGGATCTGGTCCAGCGCCTGCGCGAAAACAGCGAGTTACAGGAGTCGAACCGCGCCACCTACTACGGTGGCGGCGCCGAGGGCTATGTCGACTATCCGACGCTGGCGCAATCCGCTGCCTGAAGACAGTCAGTTGGGGCCAGAGCGCTTCGCGGTCTGGCCCGCAATGAGCTATCGCTTCGAGCGGCTGCGGAACAGCTCGCTGATGCCGACCTCGCGTGGGCCCGGTATCAGCTCGAAGGTCTCGCCGGGCCGCAGCACGCCCGGTGAGCGCACGCTCAGGTAGAAGCCGCACCAACCGCTCTGCGTCATCATCTTGACGGCCTGGTTGAAGCCCATCACCGCGTTGAACTTGAAGCAGGGAAAGCGCGGTTCGCTGACGGCCAGCTCGCAGCCGGTGAAGCGCAGCACATCGCCGATCCAGACCTGGTTCTCCAGCAGGCCGCTCAGCGACAGGTTCTCGCCCATGCTGCCCGGTGGCAGCGGCGCGTCGGGCTCGGCTGCCTTGGCCTGGGCCCGCACCGTTTGCCAGAACGGGTAGTGCTCTACTGGATAGGCATAAACCGCCTTGGCCAGGCCGCCATGGACGCTGAGGTCGGCCTGCTCGTCGCCGGCCAGGCCCATGGGGCGAACCTCCACCGGGCCAGCGACCGCTTGCTTGCGAATGCCCGACATGACGGTCTGGCCTTCAGCCTGCAGCGCTTCGGCGCGGCCCACGTTGATATGCAGCAGTTTCATTGGGGTGACGAAAGTCAAGGATTTGTGACGGATCTTACGAGCTCGTCAGCACCTAATCGTCGCTTGCATCACCTTATTCCGGAATTGCATGACCCCCGGGGATGCGGTAGTTACGGCGTGGTTACATTGGGGTGACAATCGCTTCCCCGCCGGACGTTTGGATCAAAAACGCCCGGATGGCCGGCCCACAACGCCGGCCAGGCGCCGGACCTGCGCGACCCGCAGCGAAGGCGGAATTGGGCCAGCCCCGCAAGAGGTGCCTTGCCATGGCCCTTGCAGCGAGGTTTGCCCAATTCTGCTTTTTGACATTGATTGGGACTCACCATGAATCGACCCGCCATGGAAGGGCTGCGCTTGAACGTGCCCGCCTACGTGAAACACGCCCGGCTGATCGCCTGGGTCGCGGACGTTGCCGCTCTGACCGAGGCCAGCGACGTCTATTGGTGTGACGGCAGCCAGGCCGAGTACGACCGGCTCTGCGCCCAGCTCGTCGAGGCCGGCACCTTCAAGCAGCTGAACCCCGAGCTGCGCGCCAACAGCTATCTGGCCTGCAGCGACCCCAGCGATGTGGCGCGCGTCGAAGACCGCACGTACATCTGCTCCGAGAAGAAGGAAGACGCCGGTCCGACCAATAACTGGATGGCCCCGGCCGAGATGCGCCGGCTGCTGCAGTCAGGCGACAAGGCTTTGTTCAAAGGCGCGATGCGCGGCCGCACCCTCTACGTCGTGCCATTCAGCATGGGTCCGCTGGGCTCGCCGATCGCGCACATCGGCGTCGAGCTGAGTGACAGCCCCTATGTGGCCGTGAACATGCGCATCATGACCCGTATGGGCCGCGGTGCGCTTGACGTGCTCGGCAATGACGGCGAGTTTGTGCCCTGCGTGCACACCGTCGGCGCGCCGCTGGCCGAGGGCCAGAAAGACGTGGCCTGGCCCTGCAACAGCACCAAATACATCGTCCACTATCCCGAGACGCACGAGATCTGGTACTACGGCTCCGGCTATGGCGGCAACGCGCTGCTGGGCAAGAAGTGCTTCGCACTGCGCATCGCCTCGACGATGGGCCGAGACCAGGGCTGGCTGGCCGAGCACATGCTGATACTGGGCGTGACCAACCCGGCGGGCAAGAAATACCACGTTGCCGCAGCCTTCCCCAGCGCCTGCGGCAAGACCAATTTCGCGATGCTGATCCCGCCCGCTGCCATGCAGGGCTGGAAGGTCACGACCATCGGTGACGACATCGCATGGATCAAGCCGGGCCAGGACGGCCGCCTCTATGCGATCAACCCCGAAGCCGGCTATTTTGGCGTCGCCCCTGGCACCAACACGCTGACCAACTTCAACTGCATGGCTAGCCTGACCCGCGACGTGATCTTCACCAATGTCGCGCTGACGGATGATGGCGATGTCTGGTGGGAGGGCATGACCGACACGCCGCCAGCGCACCTGATCGACTGGCAAGGCAAGGACTGGACGCCGGCCATTGCCAAGGAAACCGGTGCCAAGGCCGCCCATCCGAACGCCCGCTTCACCGTTTCCGCGATCAACAACCCGGTGCTGGACGCCGAGTGGGACAACCCCGCTGGTGTGGCCATCGACGCCTTCATCTTCGGCGGCCGCCGCTCGACGACCATTCCCCTGGTCACCGAGGCGCGCAACTGGCAGGAAGGCGTCTATATGGCCGCCACCATGGGCTCGGAAACCACCGCCGCCGCCGCCGGCCAGCAGGGCGTGGTGCGCCGTGACCCGTTCGCGATGCTGCCCTTCTGCGGCTACAACATGAGCGACTACTTCCAGCACTGGCTGGACATGGAGCAAAAGCTGGAAGCCAGCGGCGGCAAGCTGCCAGCGATTTTCTGCGTCAACTGGTTCCGCAAGGGCACGGACGGCAAGTTCGTCTGGCCCGGCTACGGCGAGAACATGCGCGTCTTGAAGTGGATGCTGGAGCGCGTCGAAGGCGCCGGCCAGGCGCAAGAGCATCTGTTCGGCCTGAGCCCGGAATATGGCGATCTGCAATGGGACGGCCTGGACTTCAGCCCCGCCCAGTTCGAGCAGGTCACAAGCATCAACAAGGCCGCCTGGAAGGCCGAACTGGAGCTGCACACGGCCCTGTTCGAGCAACTGAGCCACCACTTGCCGGCCCAGCTGCAAGCCACCAAGACCCAGATCGAGGCCCGCCTGGCCGACTGATCCGTCGCCCACAGGCGCAAAAAAGCCCGCTGCGAAAGCGGGCTTTTTCAATGGCGAACCGAAGTTCTCAGTTGCGGCGAGCGTTCGCGGCGCGCAGTTCGGCGGCGAACGACGGCATGCTCATTTCGTACTGGTCGGCGAGGTTCAGCAGTTCACGTTCGGCGGCGCGGTCGGCAGCGGCGGCGCGGTAGGCCTTGACGCTGGCCAGCAGGCTCAACCAGGCGCGGGCGCCGATCGAAGAGAACGAACCGCTGTGACGGACAGCGTGACGGGTCGGCAGACCGAAGGTTTGGGATGCGATGCTCATGGCGTTTCCTTGACTGTTGGGGGACTCTTTTGGAGTCGATGGCGAGAGTTTAGGGTTAACCCTAGACATAAAGCCAATGAAAGATGCGCATTGAAGGTATAAACAGATCGCATACCTTCTGCCATCTGTCATGAACTTCCGCACCCTCGATCTGAACCTCTTGCGCGTGTTCGACGCCGTCATGGCCGAAGGCAATCTGACCCGCGCCGCCGAGCGCCTGGCGATGACGCAGCCGGCCGTCAGCCATGCGCTGAAGCGGCTCAAGGAGGCGATGGGCGAGGACCTGTTCCAGCGCCAGGCCTTTGGCGTCAAGCCGTCCTCCCATGCCGAAAGCCTCTGGCCCGAGGTGCGCGCGGCGTTGAACCGCCTGCGTCTGGCCCTGGACCCGGCCGATTTCAATCCGCAGGCCGACGAGCTGACCGTCCATCTGGCCATGGCCGATGCCACCGCCGCGATGCTGCTGCCACCGCTGATGGTGGAGTTCGAGCGCCTGGGCGTGCTGGCCAATATCCGCGTGCTGCCGCTGACCACGCGCGACCCGCGCCGCTTGCTGGAGCAGGGCGAGGTCGATTGCGCGCTGGGCTATTTCCCGAACGCGGTGGCGACCCTGACCTCGCAGGCCAATATGGCGCCGATCCGTCACCACCGGCTGTACGAGAGCGAATACGTCTGCGTGATGCGTCGCGGCCATCCGCTGGCCGATCAGGAGTTGACCCTGGACAACTACTGCGCCGCCCGCCATCTGCTGGTCAGCTTCTCGGGCCGGGCCCATGGTTTTGTCGATGAGTCGCTGGGCGCGCTGAACCGCAGCCGCCGCATCGTCCTGACGGTGAACCAGTTCTTCACTGCCGGCCGGGTGGTGGCGCACTCCGACCTGCTGACCGTGCTGCCGGCCTCGTTCATCGAGGCCACCGGCTACAAGAGCGAGCTGGTCGAGCGGCCGCTGCCGATGCCGCTGGCGCGCGTCCATGTCGAGATGCTGTGGCATCTGCGCAATGACGACCATCCGGCCCAGGCCTGGCTGCGCCAGCGCCTGATCGCTGCCGCCATCAATGCCCAGGCCTTGCCTGAAGCGCCCCGTAACCGACGACAATCGGACCTATGAAACACGCACCCCCCGACCAAAGCCGCCCGCTGACCCGCGACCTCACCGACTCCGAGTTTGCCGAGCTCGATGAGTTGCTGGCCCAGACGCCCGCGCCGCTGCAGGCGCTCGATCCCATCATGCTCGACGGCTACCTGTGCGGCGTGCTGGTGCAGCCACGGCTGATTCCGCGCGAGGAATGGCTGCCGCTGATCTTCGACTACGAAGGCGCCGTCTTGCCGGACGATATCGACGCCGCATGGCTGGAGCGCGTCACCGCTCTGGTCACACGCCGCCACACCGCGCTGGGACGCACCCTGGCCGAGAACGGCTGGTTCGACCCGCTGGTGATGGATCTGGAAGCCGAAGAGGCCGCCGGCGACGCGCCGTCGGACGAAGAAGCGGCCGTGCTGGCCGGCCTGAACCCGCTGTCGCGCTCGCTGATGCCCTGGGTGGCCGGCTTCCAGCATGCGACCCTGTCCTTTCCCGACCTGGCCGATCTGCCCAGCGAGGCGGTGATGTCGGCGCTGGCCCGTCTGTACCGCCACTTGCCGGCCGAGACCGACGAAGAGCGCGAGCTGCTGGCGACGATGGAAAAGGAGTTCCCGCTGAAGGACATCGATGACGCCGTCGAAGAAATGGTCGCGACGGTGGCCGAGTTGAACGACCTGACCCGCGAGCAGCGCTACAAGGTCGAGGCGGTCAAGCGTGAGGCACCCAAGGTCGGCCGCAACGACCCCTGCCCCTGCGGCAGCGGCCGCAAGTTCAAGGTCTGCCACGGGGCGAACTGACGCCTGAGCATGCGGTTTCAATTGCTGTCCGATCTCCATTTGGAGACGGAGCCCTTCGACCCTGTGCCCGCGCCTGAAGCCGAGTTGCTGGTGCTGGCCGGCGACATCGATACCACCTGGGCCAGCCTTGAGCGTTTTCGCGGCTGGCCGGTGCCCATGCTGTTCGTGCCCGGCAATCATGAGTTCGATGGCCGGGACCTCCACGAGGCCCGCGCCGGTCTGCGCGAGCTGACCGCGAGTCTGGGCATGACGATGCTGGACTTCGACAGTTGTGTGCTGAGCGACCGCGAAGGCCGGCGCGTGCGCTTTGTCGGCAATACGCGCTGGAGTGATTTCGAGGTCTTCGGCGCCAAGCAGCTGGACCGGGCGATGCGCGCCGGGGCCTACTTTCAGCGCGTGATGGGGGCGACGCGCAATGGCGCGGTGTTCGATGCCAAGGCGGTGCGGGAGGAGGGCTTGCTGTGCCGCGACTGGCTGGCGAAGACCCTGGCTGAACCGGCCGAAGGGCGCTGGGATGCGCAGGTCGCGATCACCCATTTCGCGCCCAGCCTGCGCAGCGCCGACAGCCGCTATGGCAACCAGCCCGGCACGGCGAGTTTCTGCAACAACGATGAGGCGCTACTGCCCCTGGTGGACGTCTGGCTGCACGGCCATCTGCATTGCCGGCACGACTATTGGTTCGCCCATGCGGGTGGCGCGACGCGGGTGCTCAGCAATGCCCGGGGCTTGGTGCGCAAGGGGGAGGCCGAGGGGCATGACCCGGTGAAGACATTCGAAGTCTTTGCGGGTCAGACCTTGCCGCTTTAGGCAAGCTCTGACCTCAATCGACTGGAGTCTTTGCGGGTCAGACCTTTCCGCTGTAGGCAAGCTCTGGCCCCAACTGACTGGACTAGCGGCGCGACAACCAGGACATCGGCGCTTCCTGCTTGTAGGCCTCGACGCCGGCCGCGTCCTTGACCGGCCAGTAGTCCATCTCTTCATCGAGGCTGGCCTCCATGCCGAAGGCGGTGCCCAGATCGGCGGGGTCCTGCTCATGGGGCGCGCGCGCGCGGTCGGAGGAGCGGCGGAACTGGAGCATGGCGGGCAGGAATCTCATGGTGGCCTCACTGCGTACATCGGGGGGTGCTTGTAGTTTCGTCCCCGTTGTAAAAAAGTGAACACCCCAATTGGGTGGAGAACAACGGATTAATGGGCAAAACACACGCCGCATCCCTAAGCGTGGGGGTGTCGTGGAGTGGCCCATGCAGCGAGCGGTATCCATGGCTTGCGCGCTTGCCGCGCGGCGCTTGCGACTTGTTGCGATTTCGCACCGATTGGGGATGGTGCTCAGGTGTAAACCCTATATGCTGCGCTCCTTGTCCCGGCTTTGTAACTCTCGTTTGATCCCTCACTTCGCAATGAAGCAGCAGCTCTTCAACTGCCTCACCTGGGGCGTGGTCGGCAGCGCGGTGCTCAGCTCCGTGTGGCTGGCTGCGAATGTGCCGGTGACGGATCTGCGGGCTGCCAAGCTGGTCGATCAGGACACTATCCTGATGCCTCTCCCCGCAGAGCCTACCGCTGCCGGGCCGGCCGCTTCTGCGCCTGTCAGCAAGCTCTGAGCCACGCCTATTCCGGGGTCAGCGCATGGCGCGCACCTTCGGCCAGCGCCCGACCCACCTCGGTCAGCAGAGCCACGCTGGGCCCTTGACCGATGCTGTCGGGCAGCAATTTCCACTGATGCCAGAACAGGGCAACATCCAACGTGACCTCCGGCCGCAGCACCACCAGCGCGCCGTTGGCGATCAACGGCCGCAGCTGCAACTCCGGCGCTACGCCAATGCCCCAGCCCATTTGCACGGCATGCACATAGGCCTCCGATGACGGCACATAGCGCTCCTGCAAAGTTGGCGCACGCAAACCAAAGGCCCGCGAGACCCATTGCACCTGCGTGTCGTCCTTGCGATTGAAGACCAGAAACGGCAGCTGCGAAAAGTTGATCGGCGTCAGGCCCTCCGGAAAGCGGCTCGCAATCAGCGCCGGGCTCGCCACAGCGATGTAGCGCATCACCCCCAGTGGCTGGACCAGGCAGCCGCGCAGCGCCTCGCGCACGGTGCTGACGCAGCCCAGCACGGCACCCTGGCGCAACCAGTCGTGGGTGAAGTCCTGGTCATCGACGACCAGCTCCAGCCCGTAACCGGTTTGCAGACCCTGCTGCACCAGGCCGTCTAGCGCCGGCAGCACCCAGGTCGCCAGGCTGTCGGCATTGACGGCAATCGGCAGCCGCTCGATCGCGGTTTGCTGCAAGCCCAGCTCGCGGCCCACATCGCTGCTCAGCGCCTGGATCTGCCGCGCCAGCCGCAGCAGAAGCTTGCCTGGCTCGGTCAGGCGCAGCGGCCGGGTGCGCACCACCAGCAGCTGGCCGACCTGGGTTTCCAGCGCGCGTAAGCGCTGCGACACGGCGCTCTGGGTGATGTTCAGGCGCTGGGCGGCGCGCTCGAAGTTGCCCTCGTCGGCCAGCGCCGCCAGGCATTGGAGCGCGGCCAGGTCCAAGTCTTTCATAAGCAGCCCTAATGTTGCGAGAGAAGTATGAATGTAGCTTCAATAACTAAGGGAAGCTGCCGACAATGCGGGCACTGCCGCCAGTCGCGGCCAAGGCAAGACCTCGCCCCATGGATTCGCACGTCGCCACAGCCCTGACCCAGGGCTGGCTCACCGGAGCCAGCCTGATCATGGCCATTGGCGCGCAGAACGCACTGGTGCTGCGCCAGGGCCTGCGCCGCCAGCATGTCGGGCCGGTGGTCTTGCTGTGCAGCCTGTCCGATGTGGCGCTGATCTGCCTGGGCGTGTTCGGCCTGGGCGCCGCGATCGCCAGCTCACCGCTGGTGATGGAAATCTTCCGCCTTGGCGGGGCCGCCTTTCTTCTCTACTACGCCGCACGCTCGGCCTGGCGCGCCTGGCAAGGCGCCGACAGCCTGCAGACCGCCGGCACCGGGCTGGGCCTGCAAGCGGCCCTGGGCGCCGCGGCCACGATGACCTTTCTGAATCCGCACGTCTATCTGGACACCGTGGTGCTGTTGGGCACCGTCGGTTCGCAGCAGCCGGCCGGGCTGCGCTGGGCCTTTGCCGGTGGCGCGAGTCTTGCGTCGGTGATGTGGTTCGGATTGCTCGGATTCGGCGCGGCCGCGGTGGCCACCCCCTTGCAAAAGCCGGTGGTCTGGCGTGTCATCGACGGCTTGATCGCCGTGCTGATGGCCAGCCTGGGCCTGCAACTGCTGATGCGCCCGCTGGTGGTGCAGTCGTGATCAATCGAAAGAATGCCGACGGCGCTGCCGTCAGAACGGGAATGCTGTGAAAGTCGTCGTCTTGGGTGCAGGCATCATCGGTGTGAGCACCGCCTGGTATTTGCTGGAGGCCGGCCACGAGGTCACCGTCGTCGATCGTCAGGCCGAGGCCGCGCACGAGACCAGCTTTGCCAATGGCGCCCAGATCTCGGTCAGCTTCTGCGAGCCCTGGGCCAATGCCGGCGCACCATTCAAGGTCGCCAAATGGCTGTTGCGCGACGACTCACCGCTGCTGTTCCGCCCCAGCCTGGACCCGCAGCAGTGGCGCTGGGGCCTGAGCTTTCTGACCCAGTGCACGACGGCAGCCTTCGAGCGCAATGTTGAGGAGCTGGTGATGCTGGGCCGCTACAGCCATGAATCGCTGAAGAGCCTGGTCGCGCAGACCGGCATCGAATACAACCGGCTCGAGCGCGGCATCCTGCACTTCTTCTCCAGCCAGCATGATTTCGACGCCGGTGTGGCCGGTGCCGAGGTGATGCGCCGTCATGGCGTCGATCGCCGCGTGCTGAACCGCGACGAGGTGCTCAAGGTCGAGCCGGCGCTGGCCAGCTTCGGCAGCAATATCTTCGGTGGTACCTTCACGCCCAGCGATGAGTCGGGCGACTGCGCCGTGTTCACCCAGGAGCTGACCAAGCGCTGCGTGGACCGCGGCGCGACCTTTCTGTTCGAGCACGACATCGTGGCGCTGGAGCGGGCCGGCGGCGGCATCAGCGGCGCGCGCATCGCGGCCACACGCACGGGCGCCACCCGCACCTTGCAGGCCGATGCCTTTGTTGCCGCCATGGGTTCCTACACCGCACCGCTGCTGCGCACCGTCGGCGAAGACCTGAACATCTACCCGGCCAAGGGCTACTCGACGACGATGCGGCTCAAGCATCCGGATCGCGCCAGCGTCGTCAGCCTGCTGGACGACACCCGCAAGATCGCGATTTCGCGCCTGGGTGACCATGTGCGCATCGCCGGCACGGCCGAGCTGGTGGGCTACGACACGCAGCTCAACAACGCCACCTCGCGCGTGCGCTGCGAGGCCCTGGTGCGCCGATACGAGGAGCTGTTCCCGGGCGTGGCCGACACCAGCGAGACGAATTTCTGGACCGGCCTGCGCCCCAGCACGCCGACCAACATCCCCTATATCGGCCACAGCAAGAAGCACAGCAATCTGTGGATCAATGCCGGCCACGGCACCCTGGGCTGGACCCATGGCGCGGGCTCGGGGCGTGCGCTGGCGGAGCTGATGAGCGGCAAGCGGCCGGACACGAAATTTGCCTTCTATGGGATGGCAAAGAAGTAGACGACAAGTCCACTGGCGCGCGCTGCATCGCCACATCGCTACAATCCGCGCCCCGCTCCTCATTCCACAGGGCCTGGCGCATGCCGGGCTCATCGCCATGCCCGTGCCCGCTTCCGCTTCCGCTTCCCGTTCGTTCTGCGCCATTGACTTCGGCACCTCAAACTCGGCCATCGCGATTCCGGACACCGGCAAGCGCATGCGCTTGGTGCCACTGGAGGGCGGCAACACAACGATGCCGACGGCGGTGTTCTATTACGCCGACCTCGAGCATGACGAGGACGGCCCGGCCCGCGCCTTCGGCCGCGCCGCCGTGGCTGCCTATGTGGAAGGCACCGACGGCCGGCTGATGCGCTCGATGAAGAGCATTCTCGGCTCGGGCCTGGTGGAGCAGAGCACCGATGTGGGTGGCGGGCGGGCGGTCAAGTATTTCGATGTGCTGGCCGGCTATCTGAAGCGCCTGCGCACCTGCGCCCAGGCCGAGCACGCCGAGACGAATCTGCACCAGGTGGTGCTGGGCCGGCCGGTGTTCTTTGTTGATGAAGACCCCGAGCGTGATGCCGCGGCCCAGGTCACCCTGGAGGCGGCGGCCCGTGCGGTGGGCTTCGACGAGGTGCATTTTCAGTTCGAACCGATTGCCGCGGCCTTCGACTACGAGCAACAGGCGCAGACCGAGCAGATCGTGCTGGTGGCCGACATCGGCGGCGGTACCTCTGACTTTTCGCTGGTGCGCGTGGGCCCGGACCGCATGCACCGGCTGGACCGCCGCGACGACATACTGGCGAACCACGGCGTGCACGTGGCCGGTACCGACTTCGACCGCCGCGTCGAGCTGAGCAGCATCCTGCGGGAGTTCGGCTACCAGGCCATGGGCCCCAGCATCGCCGGCTCGACGCCGCGCGAGGTGCCCAGCGCGGTCTATTTCGATCTCGCCACCTGGCATCTGATCAACACCGTCTACAGCCCTGGGCGGGTGATGGAGTTGCGCGGCATGAAGGGCTTTTACGGCCAGCCGCGCCACCACCAGCGGCTGATGACGGTGATCACCGAGCGCCTGGGCCATGAGCTGGCGGCACGGGCCGAGGACGCCAAGATCCAGGTCTCGGGCGGCGGCGACACCGAGATCGATCTGGGTCTGGTCGAGTCCGGCCTGCTGGTGGGCCTGACCGAGACGACGGCGGTGGCGGCGCTCGAAGCCGACATCCAGCGCATCGTGCAGACCGCCCGCGACACCGTGCGCGAGGCCGGCCTGAAGCCGGAACAGGTCAATGCGTTGTACCTGACCGGCGGCTCCACTGGTCTGCGGCTGCTGGCTGACCGCATCGCGGCCGAGTTCAGCCAGGCCCAGGTGGTGCGCGGCGACCGTTTTGCTTCGGTCGCCACCGGGCTGGCGCTGCACGCCGCCCGTCTTTACGCCTGATCGGTCAGCGTTTGCGCGGGCCGGCGCCCGTCGGCGAGACCTGTTTCCGAGCGATGCGCCGCGGCACCTCGGCCACCGGCTTGGGCTGGGGCCGCGAGATATCGGCCAGCTGCAAACAGCTGCGCACCAGGCCTTCGACGGCCTCGCTGAGGTCCTCCGGCGGCTCCAGGGTCTCGATCTCGGCCAGCAGCGCGTCGGCGTCTTCCAGATCGTCGGCGTCCAGGTGCATGTAGATCGTCGCCAGCGGCTCCAGCAGATCGGCCGCGGACAGACCCATCAGCGCGGTGAACATATCGGCGCCCAGTGCGAAGCCGGCCACCCAGGGGAACACCGTCTCGGACGGCGTGGCCTCGTCATCCATCTCGAACACCCAGGGGTCGAACCATTGGCGGTCGGTGATCGCGGCCCTCAGCTCCTGATGGCGGCGCAGCACCAGCGCGTGCAGCGCCTCGGGCTTGTAGCGCGGGGGCAGGGGCCGGGCCTCGATGTCGGTGACATAGGGCAGCCACTGGGCCGGCAGCAGCGGAATCGGTTGCAGGAGCACGGCACAGAGATAGCCGTCCAGCATGCTGACGTCCAGCGGCTCGAGCGGGGCCGGCACCTTGTCCAGCAGTTGTTCCAGCGCCACGATTTCGTCTTCGCCCATCGGCGCCGAAGGGGTGGCGGCAGGGCGCTCGGGCGCAGCGGTGTGGCTGCGAGACGGAGTTTTGGCGGGCGGGCGGTGCGGGGGCTTGGCGGAATTCATGCCCGATTGTGACCGGGAGTCCGCGCCGAGACCACCCGGCGCCGGCAGATCCGTCAGTGCTTGGCTGGCGGGCAAATTTGCAGAACCGGCAGAAAGTCAAGATCAACCAGGACTTCAATGTTAGGGATGGCCCGGGTGAACCCTGATCCCTACAGTAAGAACCCTGCCTGGCGATTTTTGCCATGCTCCGTTCCCAACGACGTCCTTCCAAGGACTTGTACACGCCCATCCGGTTTACCGGGTGGGCGTTTTTTTTGGTCCTCAGCGGCAGGCCTCGTCGTCGATGATGCGGGCTACCGCGCGAAGGGCCTTGCCCAGCAAGCCGACATCGATGGAACCCAGTGCCAGGCGCAGGGCGTGGGGCACCTGGGCGGTGGTTGCGAACGGCTCGGCCGTGGACACCGAGATCCGTTCGCGCATCAGGGCCATCACCACCCGGTCGGCGCGCGCCTCTTCCGGCAGCGCAAGCCAGACGAAGTAGGACGCGGGGTGGCTCGTGCGCTTCAGCGAGCCGAGCGCCTCGGCGGCAATTTGCTGGCGCCGCCGGGCGTCATGGCGCTTCCCGGCTTCTAGGCGGGCCACCGTGCCGTCGTCGATCCAGCCACAGGTGATGGCCGTCATCACGCCGGGCGTGTTCCAGGTCGTCACACGTATCGCCCGCTCGATCTTGGCCACCCAGGCCGGCGGCGCGGCGACGCATCCCACCCGCAGGCCGGTGGCCACGCTCTTGGAGAAGCCCGAGACATAGACCGTGATGTCAGGAGCCAGCGCCGCCAACGGGGACGGCGGGTCATCGGCGAGGAAGGCATAGGCCGCGTCCTCGATGATCAGCAGGCCGTGGCGACGGGCGATGGCCACCAGCTCCCGGCGCCGGCGCGCGCTCATCACCCAGCCCAGCGGGTTGTGCAGGGTCGGCATGGTGTAGAGCGCCCGCACCCGGCGGCGCTTGCACAACGCGTCCAGCGCCACCGGATCGGGCCCCTGGCCGGCGGCCGGGATGGGCACCAATTCCAGGCGGCTCGCCTCGGCCAGCAGCTTGAAGCCGGGGTAGGTCAGCGCATCGACGGCTACCACGTCGCCGGGCTGCATCAGGGCCATCACCGTGGTCGCCAGGCCGTGCTGGGCGCCATCGACCAGCATCACCTGGTCCGCAGTGACCGACAGCCCCCGTGAGGCCAGATGGCGTGCCACCGAGGCCCGCTCATGCTGGCGGCCGCCATGCGGCTGGTAACGCAAGAGCGTGTCCAGGTCACCGGCCGAGGCGAGTTGGCGCAGGGCCGCCCTCAGCAGCTCGGCCTGGCCCGGCAGCGACGGGTAGTTGAAGTTCAGGTCCAGCATGTCCGCCGTGACGGCACGCTGGTCGACGCCATGCCCGCGCGGCAGCGCCGTCTCCTTGACGAAGGTGCCGCGGCCCGTCTCGCCGCTGACCAGGCCCATGGCCTGCAGTTCGGCATAGACACGCGAAGCCGTCACCAGGGCCAGCCCTTCCCGGACGGCGAGCTGCCGGTGCGTGGGCAGGCGCGTGCCGGGCGGCAGGCGGCCTTCCTGGATCTCTGCCGCCAGCGCGTCGACGACCTGCTTGTACCGGGCTTGGACCATGGGTCAGTGTATCCATGACAATCATTTGATTGTCCTGTTTGCCATGCTTAGGATGGCGTCACACCAACGCGGCAACGGGAGCCACCATGCACATCGCCATCCTCACCTTCGAGGGCTTCAACGAGCTTGACTCCTTGATCGCCCTGGGCATCCTCAACCGTGTCAAGAAGCCGGGCTGGCGTGTCTCCATCGCCAGCCCGACCGCCAAGGTCCGCTCGATGAACGGTGTGGTGCTGGAGGCTCAGGCCTCGCTGCGGGACGCCTGCGACGCCGACGCCGTGATCGTCGGCAGCGGCATGCAGACCCGTGAGGTGGTCGCCGACACGGCCTTGATGGCCCAGCTCAAGCTGGATCCGGCGCGCCAGCTGCTGGGCGCCCAATGCTCCGGCGCCCTGGTGCTGGCCAAGCTGGGCTTGCTGAATGCGGTGCCGGCCTGCACCGACCTGACTACCAAGCCCTGGGTCGAGGCGGCAGGTGTGAGCATCCTGAATCAGCCTTTTGTGGCCCACGGCAACGTCGCCACCGCTGGCGGTTGCCTGGCCTCGCAGTACCTGGCGATCTGGTTGATTGCGCGGCTGGACGGACTGGATGCCGCCATCAGCGCCATCCACTATGTCGCCCCGGTGGGCGAAAAGGAGGAGTACGTTGCGCGCGCGATCGGCAATGTCAAACCGTATCTGGACGGGCCGGCCGCGGTGAGATGAGCGGCGCGGCGGTGGCCTCGAACCCGTTCTGCAGCGCCTCGCGCAAATGCTCGACCAGCAGCCGCACCGGCCGCGGCGTGGTACTGCTCCAGGTGTGGATGGCATAGATGCTGTCGCCGAACACGCCCACCGGCCGCCAATCGGGCAGCAGCTCGCGCAGGCGGCCGGCACGTTGGGCGGCAGCGGCGCTGAAATCGGGCAGCAGGGCCAGGCCCAGGCCGGCCAGCGCCGCATCGCGCAGCACCTCGCTGTTGCCGGCGCGCAAAGGGCCGCTGACGCTGACGCGGTGGCGTTCGGCATCCAGCCCGTCGGCCACGGGCCCCTGGCGTTCGAACAGCCAGGACACAGGCCCGGGCCGCAGATAGGTCAGGCAGGCATGTTCGGCCAGTTCAGACGGATGCTGGGGCAGGCCGCAGCGTTTCACATAGGCGTTGCTGGCCAGCAGCAGCGTGCGCGAACCGCAGAGCTTGAAGGCCACATGGCTCTCGGGCGGTGTGCTGGTGTGGCGTATCGCCAGATCGAAGCCCTCCTGGGCCAGCGGCATGATGCGGTCGCTGAGATCCAGCTCGATGCGCACCTCGGGGTATGTGCGGAAAAAGCCCTCCAGCTGCGGTGCCACGTGCTGGCGGCCCAGGGCCACCGGCGCGGTGACGCGCAACAGCCCGCGCGGCTGGCCGGCGGCGTCGCGGGCTTGGGTCAGGCTGCTGGCGATCTGGGCGAAGCTGTCCGAGCTGTCGTCCACCAGGCGCTGGCCGGCGTCTGTCAGCCGCACCGTGCGGGTAGTGCGCTGCACCAGGGTCTGGCCTATGGCCCGCTCCAGCTCGCTGATGCGCTGGCTGATGGCGGCCTTCGACTTCCCCAGCCGCTGCGCCGCTTTGGTGAAGCTGCCCAGCTGGGCGATCACGGTCAGTGCGTGCAGCTGGCTCCAGAGCAGGTCATTGCGATTGTCCATTGTTCACATTGTCGAACAATGTGGTCGGCAAAAGTGGATTGGCAAGCGGCCACCCGCGGCCTAGACTGAATTTTTACCGGAGACACCTATGGCCGCATCCGCCGCATTCACATCCAGCAACGACATCACCCACTTCATCAATGGCAAGCCGCAGGCGGCCACCAGCGGTCGCAAGCAGGCGGTCTACAACCCGGCCACCGGCGAGGTGGCGCGCCAGGTGCACCTGGCCAGTGTCGAGGACGTGAACGTGGCGGTTGCCGCCGCCAAGGCCGCCTTTCCGGCCTGGGCCGATGCGCCGCCGTTGCGCCGGGCGCGTGTGATGTTCAAGTTCCTGG
>Ga0187844_10000629_pt1 | contig 27541 bp, 24 predicted proteins | sample SpaLakP09_SKY_50_FD_134517 | JGI IMG/M metagenome (GOLD analysis project Ga0187844, IMG submission 134517) | Oligotrophic lake water microbial communities from Sparkling Lake, Wisconsin, USA - SP09_SKY_50 | ecosystem: Environmental > Aquatic > Freshwater > Lake | place: USA: Sparkling Lake... | reverse complement strand
GTTCTTCTTGTGGTGTTTCTTTTTCGTGTGTTTCTTGGTGGTCGAGCTGCCCGACATCGGCTGATCCTGCGCGGTCGCGCTGCTGCCCGACGACGAGCCGGTCTGCGCCTGCGCGTTCACCGTGCCGAACATCGCCACCGTGACGGCAGCACCAAGCAATCCCTTCAGTAACTTATTCATTTTCATATCGCTCTCCTCAGAGAATGGATTTGGGGCAAAAAAGCTCTGCAATATCAAGAAGATACTGTGGAGGCGGAGTTTAAAGACATCACCGGGAAGGGCGCGCGCGTTAGCCGCGCGGAAACAAGCGTGTCAGTCTGCCCCGGCCGCCTGCGCAGCAAGCGTGCCCATCCGCGTATACAGGTCGAGGATGTTGCTCTTGTCGTCCGGATAGACGCGGTTCGACAGGAACACGTAGAACGATGTCGATTGCGGATCCACCCACAGGATGCAGCCCGTGAACCCCGTGTGGCCATAGCTGCCGACCGGGTACACGGTGCCGCGCGGGCGTTTGGCGTACGGCGAGTCGATGTCCATGCCGAGGCCGCGTTTGACCAGGCCTTGCGGCGATTGCACCGTCGTCAGCAGGCGCACGCTGTCCGGGCTCAGGATGCGCACGCCGTCCAGCACGCCGCCGGCCAGCAGCATGCGGGCGTAGCGCGCCACGTCGCCGATGGTCGTGAACACACCTGCCGATCCTGCCACGCCACCCATGCGGCGCACGGTCGGATCGTGCACGACGCCGCGCAGCACCTGTCCCGGTTCGACGTCGCCGTGCGCGCTTTTGCCATCTTCACTGCCTACCTGGGTGGGGGCGATCGTGTTGACATCGACGCGGCGCAGCGGCAGGTAGCCCGTGTCGCGCATGCCCAGCGGTGCGAAGATATGGGACTGCGCGTAAATGTCCAGCGGCGTGCCCGTGACCTTTTCGATGACCTGGCCCAGCAGCACGTAATTAATGTCGGAATACCGGAAGAACGTGCCGGGGGCGTGCGTGACGACCTGGGCACACGCAAGCTTGTGCGCTTCCGCGCGGCCGCGCCAGGCGGGCGTCGAAGGCAGTCCGGCGGGTAACCCGGAACTGTGCGTGAGCAATTGCCGGATAGTGATCGTTTCCTTGCCGCCGCCCGCGCATTCGGGGAAGTATTTGACGAGCCTGTCATCGAGGCCGATGCGCCCCTGCTCGGCCAGGATTAGCACGGACGGCGCCGTGGCCAGCACCTTCGTCAGCGACGCGGCGTCGAACGTCGTCGCCGTGGTGACGGGCGCCGCGTCCGGTTCATAGGTCAGGCGGCCGTAGGCGCGTTCGTAGACGGCGTCCCCGTGCTCCAGGTGGAGTACGGCGCCGGGCAGCTTGTGCGCGTCGATGGCGTCCTCGATGGCCGCGTCGATCTGCGGGAAGCGCCGCACGTCCAGACGGGGAACGTCGGCAGCGGGCGCGCGCGGTGCACGGCCGGGCAAGGTACAGCCGGCGGCGAGCACGGCGATGGAGGCGGCGGCCAGAAGCGGGTAAATACGCATGATGGACAAAAAAGATGCCGTGGGGACATTGTTCAACAGGCCATCATATGCCGTTCCGGACCGTCGCGCACGCGAAAAATTCGATCGGCGTATCATTGGCCGATGACTGCACCGATGATTCCCTTCTCGATACTCGACCTCGCCCCGATCACCGAAGGCAGCGACGCTGCCGAATCGTTCCGCCGCACGCTCGACCTCGCGCAGCACGGCGAACGCTGGGGTTACCACCGCTTCTGGCTGGCCGAACACCACGGCATGCCGGGCATCGCCAGCGCGGCGACGGCGGTGCTGATCGCCCATGTGGGCAACGGCACCTCCACCATCCGCCTCGGCGCCGGCGGCATCATGCTGCCGAACCATTCTCCGCTCGTCATCGCCGAACAGTTCGGCACACTCGAATCGCTGTTCCCGGGCCGCATCGACCTGGGCCTCGGCCGCGCGCCCGGTTCCGACCACGCGACGGCACGCGCCCTGCGCCGCAATCTCGCGTCCGACGCGGACGAATTCCCGCAGGACGTCGTGGAACTGATGGATTATTTTGCGGACGCCCCGCGCCGCCACGTGCGCGCCGTGCCCGGCGCCGGCCTCAAGGTGCCCGTGTGGATCCTCGGCTCCAGCCTGTTCGGCGCGCAACTGGCCGCGATGCTGGGCCTGCCGTACGCGTTCGCGTCGCACTTCGCGCCGCAAATGATGATGCAGGCCATCGAGATCTACCGCACCAATTTCCGCCCCTCGGCCCAGCTCGACAAGCCGTACGTGATGCTCGGCTTTAACGTGTTCGCCGCCGAGACCGATGCGGAGGCGCAATGGCGCGCGACGTCCATGCAGCAGGCGTTCGTGAACCTGCGCAGCGGCCATCCGACGCGCCTGAAACCGCCTGTCGAAGGCTATCTCGACCTGCTCGGTCCGGCGGAACGGGGCATGCTCGACGGCGTGCTGTCGTGCTCGGCGATCGGGTCCCCGGAGACCGTGGAACGGCAGCTCAGGGACTTCATCGCGCGCACGGGTGCGGACGAGCTGATGATCACGTCGCAGATCTACGACCACGCGGCGCGCCTGCGCTCGTACGAGATCGCGGCGGCGATCCGGAAGAACGGCTAATCCACATTACGGTCGGCCGCAACGGTGATCTGGCGAACATTCAACCGGCGCGGCCGCGGTCACACTTGTCATCCATGAACGGCATACGGCCGTTGATTGCATAACCAATGGAGGACGTATGAACACCAAACTGATCGCCGCAACCCTGATGCTCTCGCTCGCCTCGACGGGCGTCGCCTTTGCCAAACCCAGCTGTGCGAAAGGCGCCATCGTCGGCGGCGTCGGCGGGCACGTGGCCGGCAAGCACGGCTTGCTGGGCGCTGCCGCCGGCTGCGCCATCGGCCATCACATGGCCAAGAAACAGGAGAAGGAGCAGCAGCGGCAGGCGCAGGCACAGCAGCAGGCTGCCAACAGCCAGCAAGCGGCGCCGCGCAAGTAAATTAGTCCGACGTTTGTGCGCTAACTAATCGGCTTCACGCATCCCCTGTCCCCGCCTGCAGCGCGTCGATCACATGCCGCGTCGAGCGCACCTTGCCCATGACGGGGAAGACGTGCCCGCAGGCGAACCGGTGCATATCCGCCGTCATGCTGCTCATCGCATCCTCGACGAAGACGACTTCGTAGCCGCGGTCCAATGCGGCGCGCGCCGTCGACTCGACGCCGAAGTTGGTGGCGATGCCGCCCAGGACGATCGTCTTGATGTGGCGCCGGCGCAGCAGCTGGTCCAGCTCCGTGCCGTAGAAGGCACCCCACTGCCGCTTCGTCACGACGATGTCCTGCGCCTGCACCTGCGCGTCCGGCGCCAGCAACGATGCGTCCGGCGGCGGCGCCGGCGTGCCCGGTTTGCGCAGCGGCGCGTCGGCCGGCGGCAGCTGGAGCTGGTCGACGAGCACGCGCACGAAGATCACCATGCCGCCGCGGTCGCGCATTTCCCCCGACAGCAGCACGCAATTGCCGACGACCTGTTCGGCCGTGTAGGGCGCCAGGTCGCGTTTCACATTACTATTCTGTAAATCGATCAGCACCAGGGCGGTGCGGGCAAGATCAAGGTCGAGATCACTCATGGAAAATCCTCCTCGCCGCGCAGTATCCGCCAGCGGCGATTTGCGTGGCGCCGGTTTCCGCTGTGATAAATTCTTGGCATCATGCAAAGAACCGCCATCGCCGCCTTGTGCGCCCTGCTGGCAGGCTGCGCCAGCCAGCCCGCCCTCACCGATTACACGGTCAATTCGGGCGCCCGGCGTCCTCCCGCACAGCAGGCGCTGTCGTTCGACCATGCCGACCTGGGCCTGCGTATCGACCCGGACAGCCGCAGCCTGCGCGGCGACGCGACGCTCACGTTCAGCACGAGCGCGCCGCTGGACAGCATCGAACTCGACCTGGACCGCAACCTGCCCATCGATGCCATTACCGTGGACGGCCAGCCGCTCGCGGCCGACAGGTGGCGCAATCCGGACGGCAAGCTGACCATCGATCTGCCGCGGCGCCTGGAACCGGGCCGGCAAACCAGGGTACGCGTGACGTACCACGGCGAACCGCACGTGGCGAAGCGCGCCCCCTGGGATGGCGGCTTCGTGTGGGCGCGCACGCCGGACGGCAAGCCGTGGGTCGCGAGTGCCGTCCAGGGCGAAGGCTGCGACCTGTTCTGGCCCTGCATCGACCATCCGATGGGCAAGCCGAAGGCGGTCGACGAACACATCACCGTGCCGGCACCGCTCGTGGCCGCGGGCAATGGCGTGGCCACCGGCATGACGGAAGCGAACGGCTGGCGCACGTGGCACTGGCACGCAAAACACCCGAGCACCTACGGCATCGCCGTCAACGTGGGCCCGTACGAGGTATTGTCCGGCGAATACCGCAGCCGCTACGGCAATATCATACCGCTGCGATTCTGGTACCTGCCGCAGAACAAGGCGCATGCGCAAGACCTGTTCGCCGAATTCCCGCTGATGCTGGATTTCTTCGAATCGACGATCGGTCCGTATCCGTTCGCCGACGAAAAGATGGGCGTCGTGGAAACGCCGCACAAGGGCATGGAACACCAGACCGTCAATGCCTACGGCAACAAGTACGTCAAGACGCCGTACGGCTACGACGACCTGCTGCAGCACGAATTCGCCCACGAATGGTTCGGCAACCAGCTCACGAATGCCGACTGGGACGACATGTGGCTGCACGAAGGCCTCGGCTCCTACATGCAGCCGCTGTACATGCAATACCTGCACGGCGACCAGGAATATTTCGCCGCACTGATGCAGCAGCGCGCGGGCATCCGCAACAAGGCGCCGCTCGTGTCCGGCAAGCACAAGCGCGAAGAAGACGTCTACGACCTCAAACGCGGCGGCCCCGGTGGCGACATCTATTCGAAAGGCTCGCTCGTGCTGCACACGTTGCGCGGCCTGATCGGCGACGACGCCTTCTTCCGCGCCGTGCGCGAACTCGTGTACGGCACGCAAGACCCGCGCCCCGGCAACTTCGCGCCCCGGTATGCGACGACGCCGGACTTCATCGCCATCGCCCAGCGCACGAGCGGACGCGACCTCGGCTGGTTCTTCCAGGCCTATATGTACCAGGCCGCCCTGCCCGAGCTTGTGGCCACGCGCCGCGGCGACACGCTGGACCTCGCGTGGAAGACGGCCGCCAACACGCCGTTCCCGATGCCGCTCGACGTGCGCGTGGACGGCCGCATCGTCACCCTGCCGATGGCGGACGGGCACGGCAGCGTCGCGCTGCCGCCGCATGCGACGGTCACGTTCGATCCGCATTCGAAGATTTTAAGGCGCGAACAACGGTTCGAGGTGTTCCAGCGCTAGTAGGGTGGGCACCCCGTGCCCACGCGTGACGTTCGCGTGATGCCGGCTTCCGCGTGGGCGGAGGGCCGCCCACCCTACGCTTGATGCTTCAGCGCCTCGCGCCGTGACAGCGGCGACAGCACATCCTCGTGCGCCGCGACGAACGACCGCACCGCCGCGCCATCCCAGCGGGCGTAGTCGCGCAGCGCCCAGCCGATCGCCTTCCGGATAAAAAATTCCTTCTCGGGGGCGAGGCTCGCCGCGTAGCCGAACAGGCGGTCGCGATCCGTGTCCAGCCGCCAACCCAGCTGGTGCAGCATGGCGGCGCGCCGTACCCAGAAGCTGGCATCGGCAATCCACGCGTCCATCATGGCCTGCCCCTGCGCGGCGAACAGGACCTCGCCGAGCACGCTCGTGAGGCCGTCCACCGTGTCCCACCACGGGTCCGTCTCCAGCAGCGCGCGCAGGACCGTCACGTGTTCCAGCGCCAGCAACCGGCGGTGCCGCGCCAGCAGGTCGATGGCCGTGTAGCGGTATTCGCGCTCCGGCCGTTGCCACAGCTGCCCGGCCGCGACCAGCAACGCCTGCGGCGACGCCCACGGCCGCGCGACGAGCGGCTTGACGGCCGCGCGGCGGACGGGCGCCGGCAAGCCCAGGAAAGGGAACTGGTCCAGCATGTAGGCGCGCATGGCGACGGCCCGCGCCGGGTCGGCCAGCGGCGCCAGGACGCCGGCGATCTCGGCGTCGAACGTCATTGCAGGGCCTTGCCGTCGACGTCGATCCGGCGCACCTCGCCCAGGTTCAGCGCGCGGATGGGCGCTTCGATCTTGCTCATGTCGCCGACGACGATCCACACGGGCTGCTGCGGCAGCACGACGCGCGCGGCCAGCGCGTTCAGCTGCGCGGGCGTGACGGCCAGCGCCGTTGCCGTGTACGTGTTGTAGTAATCCTCGGGCAAGCCGTATTGCAGGATCGTCGCGTAGGCATTGCTCAGCTGGCCGACCGTTTCGAACGAACCGGGCAGCCCCAGCGTCTCGTTCGCCTGTGCATCCTGCAGCTCGCGCGGCGTGACGGGGCGAGCGCTGCCCAGCTCGGCGTACTGGCGCGCCAGCGCGCGCAGCGCGTCGGCCGTTTTATCGGTCTGCACCGGCGAATCGCTGACCAGGATGCGCTGCCCGCGCGCCGCGACGAGCGACGAGCCGACGCCGTACGACCAGTGTTTATCCTCCCGCAGATCCATGTTCAGGCGCGAACTGAAGGTGCCGCCGAACACGTCGTTCAGGAGGTTCAGCGCGACGGTATCGGGCGTGTTGCGCGGCGGTGCCAGCTGGGCGCCGACGATGTCGCTCTGCAGCGCGCCCGGACGGTCGATCAGGTAGATCGTCGTGCCGGCCGGCTGCTCGACTTTGGTGATCTCATGCGCGGGCACGGCGCCGGCCTTCCATGCGCCGAACGCGCGTTCCAGCTGGGGTGTCAGTTCGGCCAGGGTCGTGTCGCCGACGACGAGCAGGGTCGCGTTGTTCGGCTTGAACCATGTGCCGTGGTAGCCCACGAGATCCGTTCGCGTCATGCGCGCGACCGCGGCTTCCGTGCCGGTGCCCGTCAGCGGCAGCGAATACGGATGGCCGGGGCCGTACAGCAGCGGCGGCAGCACGCGCAGGGCCATCAGGCGCGGCACCGTCTGCTCGCGCTGGATTGCGGCCAGCCGCGTCTTGCGCACGCGTTCGAAGTCGGCCTGCGGGAAAGACGGACGCAGCGCGAGGTCGGCATACAGCCCCAGCGCCTGCGCCAACGTCGGCTTGAGCACGTTCATGTTGACGAACGCGCCGTCCAGGTTGATCGACGTGCCGAACGATGCGCCCAGCGCTTCCAGTTCGCGGCTGATTTGCAGGGCGCTGCGCGCGCTGTTGCCCGTTTTTGTTCCCTCTTCCAGCATGCGCAAAGTGAGGCTCGCGAGACCCGGCAGCACCTGCGAATCGGAGGCGAAGCCGCCCCCGAGCATCAGCGACAGATTGATCACGGGCGCACCGTGGCGCTCGGCCAGCACGACCTGCATGCCATTGGACAGCGTCGTCTTCTGCATCGGCGGCAAGGTCAGGGTTTCCGGGTGGCCCGGCGGCGGGCCCTTGCTGCGGTCCACCGTCGACGCGCCCGCCGCGAGGCCGGTCGGGAACGGATCCACTTCCAGCACGTAGTCGCCGTCGGCCAGCCAGTCGAGCATTGCCTTGCGCACCGCGGCCGGCGTCGCGTCCTTGATGCGCTGCAAGTACGGCTTGTAGCAGTCCGGATTGCCCGTGTACGTGGTGCAGCGCGCCAGCACATCGCTCTTGCCGCCAAAGCCGCCCACGCGCTCCACGGCGCGCGCGTGCTGCGCGAGGATCGTTGTCTGCGCAAGCCGCAGCTCGGCCGCAGTCGGCCCGGTCTTCATCAGCGCGCGCAATTCCTCGTCGGCCAGCGTTTCCATGCGCGCGACGTCGGTGGCGGGCGCGCCGGGCTTCGCGGTCAGGTTGATGCCGAACTGGCCGGCGATCTCGTTCGAATCGTTGCCGGTGCCGACGGAGGTTGCCAGCTGCTCCTTCACGACAAGGCGCTGGTACAGGCGCGACGTCTTGCCGCCGCCCAGCACCTGCGCGGCGAGGTCGAGCAGTGGTTCTTCCGGCGTGTCGGCGCCGGGCACGTTCCACAGGCGATAGATGCGGGCCTGCGGCACGCGGTCCTGGACTTGGTCCCGGTGCGTGCCGCTGCGCTTCGCGACCCACGCCTGCTGGTGCGCCTGCGGCGGGCCGGGAGGAATGTCGCCGTAGTATTTTTCGACCTTGTCGCGGGCCTGCTGCGGCGTGATGTCGCCGGCCAGTACGAGCACGACGTTGTTCGGGCCGTAGTGGCCCTTGAACCAGTCGGTGACGTCGCTCATCGACGCGGCGTCGAGGTCGGCCATCGCCCCGATCACGGTCCACGAATACGGGTGATTGGCCGGCCACGTGTTCTCCGTGACGATCTGCTCGACGATGCCGTACGGCTGGTTCTCGCGCTGCCGTTTCTCGTTCTGGACGACGCCCCGCTGCAGGTCGAGTTTCTTCTGGTCGAGCACGTTCAACAGGTGCCCCATGCGGTCGCTCTCGGCGAACAGCGCGTAGTCGAGCATCGAAGTCGGCACGGTCTCGAAGTAATTCGTGCGGTCCTTGTTCGTGGTGCCGTTCAGGTCGGTGGCGCCGATGCCTTCCAGTGCCGACAGGAACGTCTTGTCGAAGTGCGCGCTGCCGGAAAACATCAGGTGCTCGAACAGGTGGGCGAACCCCGTCTTGCCGGGCTTTTCGTTTTTCGACCCCACGTGATACCACGTGTTGACGGCAACGACAGGCGATTTGTGGTCTTCGTGCACGATCGCCGTCAGGCCGTTCTTCAGCACAAATTTCGTGTACGGAATATCAGGGATCGGGATGTCGATACCGGCATCGCGCGCGGGCGCCGGCCCGGCCAGTCCCAGCATCAATACAAACGACGAAACGAAGACAAAACGCATGCGGATCTCCTGATGGGATGGACGGCCGCCTCATTCTAAGCCAGGAAATATTGCAGGGCTTGTCGGCCTGGACTGACAAACGGTCCGGGCATGGTCCGCTGCAAGAATCATGCATGAGGCGTATCATTGAGGCTGGCAATCAGCAAGGAGAAGCTCATGAATCAGCGACGCTCTTTCCTCAAAAGTTCCGCCGTCCTCGCATCCGTACTCGGTGCCCCCGCCATCCGGACCAGCGCCAAAACCCTGCCGGATGCACCCGTCACGCCGGTCGCCCCGAACGAGCGCATCGTGCGCCTGTACAACACGCACACGGGCGAAAGCCTGCGCACGATTTTCTGGACCGAAGGCGAGTTCATTCCCGAAGCGATGCAGGACATCAATAAACTGCTGCGCGACCACCGCAACAACAAGATCTCGTCTATCGATCCGAAACTGCTCGTCTTGCTGGACCGCATCAGCGCCCAGTACGGCAACCACCCGACCGTGCACGTGATCTCGGGTTATCGCTCGCCGGAAACGAACGAGATGCTGCACGAAAACACGAACGGTGTGGCCAAGCACAGCCTGCACATGGAGGGCAAGGCGATCGACGTGCGCATTCCCGGCCAGGACCTGGCCAAGCTGCACAAGATCGCGATGGCGCAGAAAGCAGGCGGGGTCGGCTATTACCCCGATTCGCAGTTCGTGCACATGGACGTCGGCCGCGTGCGTTACTGGTGATGAGGCACCGGGCGCTTGCGTGCGTGTTGTCCGCGCTGCTGGGTGCGCCCTCAGCGTGGACGGCGCACGCGCAAACGGCACCGGCCGAAGGCATACAAACCGTCACGGTCACCTACACCCGCGACCCGGTCGACAAGTCCTACCGCAAAATGATCCGCGGCATGGAACGATTCGAGCACGAGCATGCGCTGGCACCGCAAGCCACGTTGCGCTTGCGCCTGCTGCCCCGCGCGCCGACCGTGGACATGCATGGCATCACATTGCGCGTCATCGGCGACCACATCACAGTGCCCGTGACCGTCGCGCCGGACAACAGCTTTACGTTGCTGCGCAATGAACAGGCGCTGCAGGAAGACGCGGCCGTCGTCGCCAACCGCAAGACGACGAGCATGACGTGGCGCGCGCAAGTGATGACGCCGGGCCTGCCGCCCGGTACGCGCCGGCTCGGGGATTTGCGCCTGGAATGCCTTGTCGGCATGGAAGCGGGGCTCGTGTCGAACAGCTCGCCGCTGTTCGGCTGGATTTCCAACGCCCTCACGAGTGCCGAACAGGTGTGCAACAGCCCCGACGGCAATTTCCTCTTCTTTACCGAACGTCCCGTGTTCGCCGTGACCCTGCACGCGGGCGACCGCACCGAAATCCTGCCGTTCCGCTACCTGTACGCGGGCGGCGACCAGACGCGCGACATGCTGCCGTTCTGCGACTGCCAGGTGCTGCTTGACCGCACGTACTATGCGCCGATCTGGGACCGCAGCTGGCCGGACGATACTCTCGTCACCTTCGACTTCATGGACGACGCCCCATGAACCTGCGGCCCATCCTGCTGATCGCCGTATTACTGTCCGGCTGCGCCACCCGCGCACCGGAACCCGGCACGAGCGTGGCCGAATCCCGCTTCGACCAGCTTGTCGTCCCCGGTCGCACGACGCGGGCCGAACTGCTGGCCGCGTTCGGCCCCACGAAGACCGTCCAGTTCGACTCCGGTCTGGAGACGTGGCTCTACACGACACCGGCGGCGGGCGGGCACACGGAACTGGTGCTGCTGCTGGGCCGCGACGGCATCGTGAAAAAAATGCGCAAGCGTCCGCCCTACCCGACCGACCCGCAACCGCGCTGAATCGGTGTACAGTTGCGCATCATTGTTTTGAGAAAGATAACGATGCGCAAGATGACCGGGGCGCTGCTGGCGCTGACAGCACTGGCGTGTGTACAGACGGCGCGGGCCGACGGGCTCGATCCGACCGAGCAGAAGATCGTCGCGGAGGTCAGTGCGCATGCGCCGCAAGCCCTCGCCCTGCTCGAGCAGAGCGTCCTCATCAACAGCGGCACGATGAATGCCAAAGGCGTGCGTGACGTGGGCGCGCTGTTCCGCAAGCAGTTGGACGAACTCGGTTTTACGACGCGCTGGATCGACCTGCCGCCCGAGATGCGCCGCGCCGGCCACCTCGTCGCGACGCGCGACGGCAACCGCGGCAAGCGCCTGCTGCTGCTCGGCCACCTCGACACCGTGTTCGAGCCCGGCTCTTCGGTGCCGATGTGGCAGCGCGACGGCGACAAGGTGCGCGGCCAGGGCGTCTCCGACATGAAGGGCGGCGACGTGATCGTCATCGAAGCCTTGCGCGCGCTGCACCGCGCAGGCGCCCTCGACGGCACCCGCATCGCCGTCATGTTCACGGGCGACGAGGAAGAAGCGGGCAATCCGAAGAGCGTGTCGCGCGGCGACATGGTGGAACTGGCCAGGCGCAGCGACGTCGCCCTCAGCTTCGAGGGCAGCATCATCGACAAGAACGGCCAGGCGACCGCCACCGTGGGCCGGCGTGCGACGGCCACGTGGGAACTCGAAGTCAAGGCGCGCCAGGGCCATTCGATGGCCGTGTTCGGCGCCAACGGCTACGGCGCCGTGTACGAGACGGCGCGCATCCTGGACGCGTTCCGCCAGCAGGTGATCGAACCGGGCCTCACGTTCAATCCTGGCCTGATCCTGGGCGGCACCGAGGTCGCGTTCGACGACGCCACCTCGCGCGGCACCGCGTTCGGCAAGACGAACGTGATCGCCAACACGGCCACCGTGAAGGCCGACCTGCGCTACCTCGATTACCCCCAACGCGACCGCGCCCAGGCACGCATGCGCGCCATCGTCGCGCAGAACCTGCCCGGTACCAGCGCCACCATCGCGTTCCACGATTCCTATCCGCCGATGGCCGTCACAGCCGGCAACCTGAAACTGCTGGATCTGTATTCGCGCGCCAGCCAGGATGCCGGCCTCGGGACGATCGGCGCCGTGCCGGCGGAAGCGCGCGGCGCGGGCGACATCCAGTTCATCGCACCGATGATCGACAGTCTCGACGGCCTCGGCGCGAGCGGCAACGGCGCCCATTCGCCGAACGAAGACCTGGACGTCGGCTCGATCGAACGGGGTGCCGTGCGCGCGGCATTGCTGATCTATCGCCTGACCCGATGATTTGACGCGCATCGAATTCCCTCAACCGAATCCAATACCCACAGCGGGTAGAATCCACTCATGGCACGCCTGATACTTTCCTTCCCTGAAGACCAGTACTACTACACGACCTTGCTGACGGTGCGCGTCACCGACATCAACGCCGGCAACCACCTGGGCAACGACTCGATGATCTCGATGATTTCCGAGGCACGGGCCCGCTTCCTGTTCGAATACGGCGTCTCGGAGACGGAGGGCAACGGCACGGGCATCATCGTGACGGACCTCGCGACGACGTACCGCGCCGAGGCGCATGCGCGCGACCAGCTGCTGTTCGAAGTCGGCGTCATGGACTTCAATAAATATGGCGGCGACATCATCTTCCGGGTCACCCGTCCCAAGGACAAGACCCTCGTCGCGATGGCCAAGCAGGGCTTTGTCTTCTTCAACTACAAGACGAGCCAGGTCGTCGCCATGCCGGAAGACTTCCGCGGCAAGTTCGAACGGGTGAACTGGATCGACTGAAAAGCTGCAAAAAAGCTGGAACTTTCTCCTCCCCCCGCTGGAATATGGGTAAAGACAATGACCCATGACCACGACCACTTCTGACACCGACCTGCTGCGCCAGATGCGCAGCGGCGCCGCCGACGCCTTCGCGGCCTTGTACCGGCGCCACCAGGGTCCGCTCTACCGCTTCGCGCTGCTGCGCTGCGGTTCGGCGGACACGGCCGCCGACGTGGTCCAGGAAACGTTCATGGGCCTGCTGACGGACCGGTTCCGCTTCGATCCGCTGCGCGGACAGCTGCCGCATTTCCTGTTCGGCGTGGCGCGCAACCTGATCCTGAAAAACGAGACGGCGCACCAGCGTCACGTGGTCCTTGCCGGACCGGACGAGGACGACGGCGACGACGACCTGCCCGACGACGCGGCCTGTCCGCTGGCGCGCCTGCTGGACAACGAGGCCGCCGAGGAAGTGCGGCGCGCGCTGGCGCTGCTGGCGCCGCACTACCGCGCCACCGTGATCCTGTACGAGATGCACGACTTGTCGTACGCCGAGATCGCCGACATCTGCCAGGTCGACATCGGCACCGTGCGTTCGCGCCTGTCGCGCGGACGGGCGGCGCTCGCGAAGCGCCTGGCCTGCATGAAAGGATAGCCATCATGGACACAAGCAAAACGAATACGGACCGCGATCCCCTGTTCGATGCCCTGCGCGCGGAGGTGGACAAGCTGGACGCCCCGCGCGGCGTCGAAAAGGAATTGCTGCAGGCGTTCGCCAGGCTGCACCCGCCGAAGCGGCGCTGGTATCACAGGCTGGCCGTGCGTCCCTTCGCGCTGGCCGGCAGCCTCGCGGCCGCCGCGCTCGTGCTGGCGTTCGCCGTGCGGGCGCCGCATCCGGTCGACGACGGCCGCGCCGGCGCGCTCGTCGCGCTCGACGGCAACGGTGTGTTCATCGCACTGGATTCGGCCGAGCGCATCGCCGCGGAACCGGCGCCGCGCATGGTCGCCACGGAGGTGCCGCGCACGAGCCTGACCGCGCTGGGCATGCCCCTGACACCGGAAAACGCGGGCGATTCCGTCCGGGCCGAAATGCTCGTCGCGGCCGACGGCCAGCCGCTTGCCCTGCGCGTGAGCGCGATTCAATAATCAACGAGGATGCCATGACCACCCGACACCTTTTGCTCGCCGCGCTGCTGGCCGGCCTGTTCGCCCCTGCCCTGGCCGAGGAAGGCCAGAGCCGCGCGTCCGACGGCGCCGTGACGTTTCACTTCGACCGGATGGACTTCGACGCGCGCAGCGGCGTTGCCGTGATGCGCTCGAACACCGTCAAGAATGCACCCTACAGCGCGCAGATGGTGACCGAGCGCGCGCAGGCGCTGGCCGACGGCAACCAGATCGCCACGCGCCGCACCACGATGACGTACCGCGACAGCGCCGGCCGCACGCGCCAGGAAATCCGCGACGACAAGGGCGACGTCGTCACCGTCACGATCAACGACCCGGTGAACGGTACGAACCTGGTCCTGCACCCGCGCGACCGCACGGCCGTCAGGATCAACCCGGCGGCGACGGCAAAGGCGGCGGCCGACGCCGCCAAGGCCAGGATCGACCAGATGCGCAAGGACGGCACGCTGCCCGACGGCAGCCAGGACATCATCGTGAAACGCGTGCAGGGGATCGACGACGCCGAGCGCCAGCGCATCCAGCGCGACGTGCGGATCCAGGTGTCGAAGGCACTGGCGGAGAACGGCACGGCGCTGCGCGACGTACAGATGCAGGTGGCGCCGCTGATGAACGGCGCGTTCGCCGACGTCAAATGGTCGGCGAAGGCGACGACGAAGGACCTGGGCACGCGCGACTTCGGCGGCATCAAGGCCGAGGGCAAGCTGCGCAGCTACGAGATCCCGGCCGGCGCGATCGGCAACCGCAATGCGATCGTCGTGGCCGACGAGACGTGGACGGCGCCCGACCTGCAGGTGACGGTCTACACGAAGCACAGCGACCCGCGCAGCGGCGACGTCGTGTTCCGCCTCGAAAACGTCAAGCGCGAGGAACCGGCGGCCGCCCTGTTCACCGTGCCGGCGGATTACACGGTGCGCGAAGCGGGCGGCCGCTGGCGCGACAAGGCGCGCTGACCGCCCCCTGCCTTACACCATCGGCGGATCCGTCTCGCGCGCGAACGCGCGGTGGCCGGCCAGCGCCTCCTTGAAGGCGTCCAGCGCGCCGTCGACCAGCAGGCCCGGATCGCTTGACCCGTCCGGCAGCGTCGGCGGAATCATCGCCTTCGTCAGCAGGCCGGCGCCGGCGCCCAGTGCGAGGATCGGCTTGCAGTGACGGTACTGCTCACGCACGAAGTCGATCGCATGGGCGTTGCGCGCCAGCGCCTCGGCGGCCGCGGCGCCATCCGGCACGACCATGCCGTCGTACAGGACCGACGGTCCGGCTTCCAGCGACACCTCGACGTCCAGCGCCTTGCCGCCGGTCGCCTTGACCTTGCCCAGCATGGTGCCGACGATGCGCGGCACGGCGCCGTCCTCCAGCAGGCCGGCATAGATGGCGCGTACCTGGTCGGCGTCGACGCCCGGCCCCACGAGGATCGCCACGCGGCGCGTGCGGATACCGGTCTGGCCCGGACGGCTCAGCAGCGACAGCGACGGTGACGGCGGATAGGCCGGCACCGGCGCGTCGCTGGCGCGCGGGAGCGGGTCCGGCACGTCCATGCCCAGGCCTTCGGCCACCTTGGCCGCCAGCGCGTCGTCGACGTTGGCCAGCAGCGCCAGGATGCGGCGGCGCACGGCCGGGGTCTGCACGCGGGTCAGTTCGAAACGGAAGGCATTCGCGATGTGGGCCTGCTCGACCGGCGTCTGGCTCTGGTAGAACAGACGCGCCTGGCCGTAGTGTTCGGCGAACAGTTCGGGCTTGCCGCGCACCTTGTCGACCGTCGCGAACGGCTCGGGGAAGCTCGTGAAACCCATGCGCCCGGCCTGGAACGGACAGCCGCCGCCCAGCGAATTCGGTTCGTAGTTCACGCGGCCGCGGTGGATGGCCTGGCGGTGCATGCCGTCGCGCTGGTTGTTCTGCACCTGCACGATCGGGGAATTGATCGGGATCTCGTGGAAATTGGGGCCGCCCAGGCGCGAGATCTGCGTGTCCAGGTACGAGTGGTTGCGGCCCTGCAGCAGCGGGTCGTTGGTGAAGTCGATGCCCGGCACGATGTGCGCCGTGCAGAACGCCACCTGCTCGGTCTCGGCGAAGAAATTGTCCGGATTGCGGTCCAGGACCATGCGACCCACCGGCGTCAACGGCACCAGTTCTTCCGGCACGAGCTTGGTCGCATCGAGGATGTCGAACGGGAACGAGGCCGCCTGTTCCTCGGTGAAGACTTGCAGGGCCAGCTCCCATTCCGGGAAGTTGCCGGACTCGATGGCTTCCCACAGGTCGCGGCGGTGGAAGTCGGGGTCGGCGCCGGAGATGCGCACCGCCTCGTCCCACACGAGCGAGTGCGTGCCCTGCAGCGGCGTCCAGTGGAATTTCACGTAGCGCGATTCGCCCTGCGCATTGATCAGGCGGAAGGTGTGCACGCCGAAGCCCTGCATCGTGCGGAAGCTGCGCGGGATGGCGCGGTCCGACATCGCCCACATCAGCATGTGCGCGATTTCCGGCGACAGGCCGGCGAAGTCCCAGAACGTGTCGTGCGCGGTGGCCGCCTGCGGCATGCCATGGTGCGGTTCCGGCTTGGCGGCGTGGACCAGGTCGGGGAACTTCATTGCGTCCTGGATGAAGAACACGGGGATGTTGTTGCCGACCAGGTCCCAGTTGCCCTCGTCGGTATAGAACTTGACGGCGAAGCCGCGCACGTCGCGCGCGACGTCGGTCGAGCCGCGTTCGCCGGCCACCGTCGAAAAGCGCACGAACACCGGCGTGCGCTTGCCCTTGGCCGCGAACGGCGCGGCGCGCGTCAATCCGCTGAAATCGTCGTAGGACTCGAAGAAGCCGTGCGCGGCCGACCCGCGCGCATGGACCACGCGCTCGGGAATGCGCTCGTGGTCGAAATGGGTGATCTTCTCGCGCAGGATGAAGTCTTCCATCGCCGTCGGTCCGCGCAGGCCGATCTTCAGCGAATGCTGGTTGTCGGCGACCGGCACCCCTTGGTTCGTGGTCAGGTGGCGGTCGGACGGGTCGACGCGCACGCGGTCGAGCGGCGCCACGGTCGGATTCGCGCCGACCGGCGGCTGGCCGCTGCCGACCTTGTCGGAGCTGGCGATCTCGCTGCTGGTGCTGCCGGTGGCGGCCGGCGTGGACGGCTGGTGATGGTCGCCTTCGGCCGGCACGCGCGCGGCATCGCCGTATTCCTTGGGCTTGTTCGGGTTGAACGGCATGTCGGCCGCGAGGTCCTTCTCGGCGGCGGCCTTCTCGAACAGCCGCGCCTCGACGGGATTGGCGCCCTGCGGCGCGGCGGGCGGCTTGGTGCCGGAAGGTCCGGCCATGGTGCTCAGGGTCGAGCCGGCGCCGTCGGCGCCGTTATTCTTGCTGGATGCGGTCATCCTGTCCTCACTCGTCGGGTTGGTATCAACATCCCAACATAGCGGGGCACGGCCATGGTCACGGTTAGCCCACTAACATATGGGCCATTACGCCATCAAATGATTTTTATCGGCCCGATAGATATATGCAATCAGCGTACCCGTTTCTTGATCGGCGCGATGGTCTTGTCGAACCAGTCGTCGATCATCTGCTTCTCGTAGCGATACGGCTCCGAATCGAAGTAGTGGCTGAACGTCTGCTGGTAATTCATGTCCTGCAGCTGCGACTGGCCGCTCTTGATCACCTGGCCGTTCTGCTCGATCGCATAATTCAGCTCCATGCGCGGCCAGTCCGCGCGGCCGGTCAGCACGCGCAGGTCGCGGCCAAGCCGGGCGCTCGGGATCAGGCGGCCGGCCGGGTCGAAATCCGTGATTTCGATGCGCAGGTCCTCGCCCGGCGGCAGGTTCGCGCCCAGTTTCACGAAGTGGTCGGTGATCTGGTCCAGCATCTCCTTGCGTTCCCAGCCCGCGAACGGCAGGTCATGGAAATTCTCGGGGTGGACCCACGTGACGTTGACCGCCGCCGACGCGCCGCCCGCGGCCAGCGCCAGCAGGCCCGCGAGGGCCATCGTTTTCATGAACGATTTCATGATGTCTTCCTTTCTTTCGTCATCCAGTACAACCGTTTATACCTCATTCTTATACGCCGGTTTCAATGCGCGGTCCGTTATGAATTCGTCCAAGTTTGTATCGAAATGTTAGTCCGCGCACAGGGCTGCGAGCGCTTGCCCGGCACAATCCCGAACGGGACATTGCAAGCGAGGACGCATCATGCCGGAAGGCCCGTCGCTGGTCATCTTGAAAGAGCAGACGGCCCAATTCGTGGGCCAGGACATCGTGCGCGCCGAGGGCAATACCTGGGCCATCGACACGACGCGCCTCGTCGGCCAGCCCGTCGTCGCGCTGCGCACGTGGGGCAAGCATTTCCTCATCCAGATGCCGACGATGGTCGTGCGGATTCACTTCCTGCTGTTCGGCACCTACCGCGTGAACGAGGGGCGCGACAAGCCGCCGCGCCTGTCGCTCGGCTTCGCGGACGGCGGCGTGCTGAATTTCTACGCGTGCTCCGTGAAGGAGATCGATTGCGACATCGACGCGTACTACGACTGGGCCGCGGACGTCATGTCGGATGCCTGGGACCCGGCCAAGGCGCGCAAGAAGTTGAGAGCCGCGCCGGATACCCTCGCCTGCGACGCCCTGCTCGACCAGGACATCTTTGCCGGCGTGGGCAACATCATCAAGAACGAGGTGCTGTTTCGCATCCGGATCGATCCGCGGTCGACAGTCGGCGCGCTGCCGCCCGCCAAGCTGCGCGCCCTCGTGCAGGAGGCGCGCCAGTACAGCTTCGACTTCCTCGCGTGGAAAAAGGAGTTCACGCTCAAGAAACACTGGCTCGCGCATAACCAGAAAATCTGTCCCCGCTGCCATATCCCCATCCACAAGGGGAACCTGGGCAAGACGAACCGGCGCAGCTTCTGGTGCGAGCGCTGCCAAAAGCTGCATCAATAAGGCACAAATAGCAGGGAAGCAACACGTTGCGACATTGTGACTTTTTGCACTGCGTCATTAATATTTCTTGTTGTTAATGGTCACTGCTCATACTACAATCATTTCGGACCGTGCTGCCTTACCTCAAAACCTCGTGAGATCGTCAAATGTCCTTCCTGTCCTCAGCCGCGCCGAAGCTTGCACCATGGAAAGTACTGCTCGTCGACGACGAACCGGACATCCATGACATCACCAAGCTGACGCTGTCCCGGTTCCGCCTGGACGGCCGCAGCCTCTCTTTCCTGCACGCCTACAGCGGCGCGCAAGCCAAGGAGATCCTCGCGCGGGAGAAGGACATCGCGCTGGTGTTCCTCGACGTGGTCATGGAACGCGAGGACAGCGGCCTGGAAGTGGCGCGCTGGATGCGCCGGGAGCTGGACAACCAGTTCACCCGCATCGTGCTGCGCACGGGCCAGCCCGGCCAGGCGCCGGAAGAGCGCGTGATCGTCGACTACGACATCAACGATTACAAGGAAAAAACGGAGCTCGACCGCACCAAGCTGTTCACGACCACGTTCGCCGCCCTGCGCGCCTACCGCGATATCATGAAGGTCGAGGACGCCCGCCGCGTCCAGCAGAATTACCGCGAAGGCCTGGAACGCGTGATCTCCGCGTCCACGCACCTGTTCCGGCAGCGCAATCTGAAGGACTTCGCCAGCGGCCTGCTGCAGCAGGTCGTCGCCCTGCTGCGCCTGGAACAGAGCATGCTGCTGCGCGTGGCCGGCGCCAGCGTGATCACGGGCGAGAGCCAGTACGAGATCCTCGCACGCATCGGCGACGTGGGCGACCACGACATCGGCCCGGAACTGATCGCCCAGCTGGACGAGGCGCGCCACAACCGCATCTCCAAGCTGCACGGCGACACCTATGTCGGTTACTTCCCCAACAACAGCGGCAAGGCGTCTCTGCTCGTGCTCAAGGGCGTGGAAGAAATCGACGAGGTCGACGTGCAGTTGCTCGACGTCTTTTGCTCGGGCGTCGCGGTCGCCTTCGACAACATCCTGCTGAACCAGGAGATCACCGACACCCAGGCCGAGCTGATCCTGCGGCTGGGCGACGTCGTCGAATCGCGCTCGAACGAAGCCGGCAACCACGTGCGCCGCATGGCCCAGGTGTGCCACCTGCTGGCCCAGGAATCGGGCATGCCCGACGACGAAACCGCCGTGCTGATGCATGCGGCGCCGATGCACGACGTGGGCAAGATCGCCACGCCGGACGCCGTCCTGTTGAAGCCGGGCCGCCTCACGCCCGAGGAATGGGACATCATGAAGCAGCACCCGACCATCGGCCTGCAGATCCTGGACGGCTCGCAGCGCCCCATTTTGAAGGCGGCCGCCGTGATCGCCCACCAGCACCACGAGAAATGGGACGGCAGCGGCTACCCGCAGGGCCTGAAGGGCGAGGACATCCACCCGTATGCCCGCATCGTGGCCGTGGCCGACGTGTTCGATGCCCTCACCCACGAGCGCGTGTACAAGAAGGCGTGGCCGATCGACCAGGTGCGCGACTACCTGCGCGAGGTGGCCGGCCAGCACCTCGATCCGCACTACGTCGACATCCTCATCCGCAACCTCGACAAGGCCGCCGAGATCAACGAGCGCTGGCCGGACTGAAATCGCGCGATGAAACCGCTATCATCGGCCGGGACAAGCAAGGCATAGTCCGGTAGTATGCTGAGCTTCGAGGCAATATTGTCCCGACTGCCCACCGGCCCATGCGTATCCGAACCCGACTGCTGATCCTGATCCTCGCGATCCTGGTACCCGCCTTCCTCGCGGCGGTGCTGGCCGTCTGGTATGTCTATCAGGAAGAGCGGCGGGCCCAGGAAACGAGCGTCAAGGAAGCCGTGCGCGCCTTCACCCTCCTCGTCGACAACGAACTGGAGATCAGGGAAGGCATCCTGCGCACGCTGGCGAATTCCCCGGCACTGGCCCGCGGCGATCTCGACACCTTCTATCGCCACGCCCATGCAGTGGCACCGCGCGGCGAGACGGCGATCCTCCTGCTCGACCGGGATGGTCACCAGCTGCTCAACACGCGGATCGCGCCGGGCGCACCGCTGCCGCCCGGCCGCGCCTCGAACCTCGACGCACTGATGAAACGGGACGGCGCCGACCGCACCCTCGTCTCCGACCTGTTCGTCTCCTCGGTCAGCCAGCGCCATGCGGTCGCCATCCAGGTACCGGTGCACGTGGACGGCACCCTGCGCTACTTCCTCGCCATGAGCATGAACGCCGCCCAGCTGCAGGCGCTGCTGGGCGAACAGGGGTTCCCGCCCGAATGGCAGGCGGCCATCGTCGACCGCACCGGCCGGCTGATCGCCCGCTCGGTCGATCCGGACCTGTACCGGGGACGCTCGGTGAGCGGCGTGGCGCTGGCACAGTTCGCCGCCCACCGTGAAGGCGTGTTCTCGAACAGGAACCTGGCCGGCATCCCCGTGCAGGCCTTCTTCAGCACCGTGCCCTCGTCGAACTGGAAAGTCCTCGTCAGCATTCCGACGGAAGACCTGCGCCGCGTGCCGTCGCATGCCGCGGCCTTCCTGGCCGCCATCATGGCCGTCATGCTCGTGCTGGCATCGGTGGCCGCGCGCTGGTTCGCGCGCCGCGCCGCCATCCCGATCGAATCCCTGGGCCGCAGCGCCGCGGACCTGGGCGCCGGACGCGAAGTGCATTACCGGCCGCAGGGCATCGTCGAGATCGACGCCGTGGCGCAGCGCATGGCCGACGCGAGCCGCCAGATCCTGACGGCCCAGGCCGACCTGGAACAGCGCGTGGCCGAAGCCGTGGCGGCCAGCGAGCGCGCCCAGAGCGCCCTCGTGCGCGGCCAGAAGCTCGAAGCCCTCGGCCGGCTCACGGGCGGCATCGCGCACGAATTCAACAACCTGCTGCAGACGCTGACGACCGCGCTGCAGATCGCATCCCTGACAGCGAACCAGCCGAAGGTGCTGAGCCTGATCGATACCTGCAAGCGCACCGTGAGCCGCGCCACCGCGCTGACGACGCGCCTGGGATCGTTCGGCCGCTTGCAGGATGCACGCCTGCTGACGGTCGACCCGGGCGAGCAGGTGCGCGGGTCCGTCCAGCTGCTGCGTGGCGTGCTGCGCCAGGGCACGCACATGGAAGTGCAGTGCGCGGACGACCTGTGGCCCGTCACCGTGGACCCGGTGCAATTCGACCTGGCCCTGCTGAACCTGGCGATCAATGCGCGCGACGCGATGCCGGACGGCGGCCGTCTCGCCGTCGAGGTGCGCAACTGCACCCTCGAACCCACGCTGGAACGCACGGGCGGCGACTACGTGCGCGTGAGCGTGACGGATACGGGCACCGGCATGCCGCCCGACGTGCTGGCGCGCGCACTCGACCCGTTCTTCACGACGAAACCGGCGGGCCAGGGCTCCGGCCTCGGGCTGCCCCAGGCCTACGCGTTCGCCACGCAATCGCGCGGCTGGCTGACCCTGTCGAGCACGGTGGGCGCCGGCACCACCATCGAGATCTACCTGCCGCGCTCGCTGCAACCGCTGTCGGCCGTGGCGGCGCGCGCCGACGGCGAGGCGCCGGGGCGCGGCAGCGGACGGGTGCTGTTCGTCGAGGACGACCCGCTCGTGCGCGAAGCCGTGGTGCGCGGCCTGGAGGATTGCGGTTTCGACGTGATGGTGGCGGCGGACGGCGACAAGGCGCTCGCCATGCTCGAGGCCGGGCTCGATGCCGACGTCGTGTTTTCGGACATCGTCATGCCCGGCAAGGTCAGCGGCATCGACCTGGCCGGCATCCTGCACGAGCGCCGCCCCGGCCTGCCGGTCGTGCTCGCTACCGGCTATACCGACCAGCGCGCCGTCATCCCGGGCGTGCAGGTGCTGGCCAAACCCTACGAGATCGACCAGCTGGTCGAACTGCTGGCCAACCTTTCCGGCGGCCGTTGATGCGTCTTACAGCGTCAGCGTGACGCGTTCGCCGGCCACGGCGACCGTGCACCGGGTGGCGCCCGTCATACGTTCTGCCGCCGTGCTGCAGTCGGCGCTGACCGGCTTGCCCTGCCAGGTGCCGTCGAACTTGCCGTCGCCGCGCACCAGCGACACGTGGTCGTCGATGACCTTGTCGCCGTTGACGAAGATGCGGACGTCGGAGCTGTCGACCAGTTCGCCCTTGATGTCCAGCTTGCCGTCGCGGCTCGTGTATTGACTCCCGGTTACCGGCGCGAGCACGGCACAGCCGGACATTGTGACGGCCAGCGCGGCCGCGATCATGAACTTCGTTGACATCTTTGTGTAATTACCGTCTAACTTCGCGGTTCTCTTCAGGAAAAGCGGGAATCATAACCGTTTTTTCATAGCAACGAATATTCAAAAATAGCAATTGCCATGCTTTTTTTAGCAATGCAAAGTCCCGTTACTGGTGCTGTTGCAATTGCCTTATAGAAACTATTGGTTGCAGCGCTGCTGGCGTAGAATGACCGCATCAAGGAGACCACCATGCAGACTCTGCCTTTAAGGATCGGCGCCGGCCAGGACCTGCGCGCCGTGCTCGACACCCTCGTCGCGGAGCACCACGTGGAAGCCGCGTTCGTCCTGCAAGGCATCGGCAGCCTGTCGGTCGCCCGGTTGCGTTTCGCGGGCCGGCCGGAATTCACGGAACTGCGCGGCGACCTGGAAATCCTCACCCTGGGCGGGTCGTTGTCGCCGGACGGTCCGCACCTGCACGCGAGCGTGGCCGACGACGGCGGCCGCGTCATCGGCGGCCACGTCGGCCCCGGCTGCATCGTGCGCACGACGGCCGAGGTGCTCGTGGCGCTGCTGCCGCGCCACCGCTTCCGGCGCGAGTTCGATCCGGCGACGGGGTTCGACGAGTTGTTCGTGAAGGTCTAATGTCCGTTTCCGCACTGAACGGTTTAGTGTGTGGTCGTAGTCTGGCGGTAAATACCCTTGCCGAGACCGATCATGACTACGCACTTTCCGGACGAAGACCCCGCCCAGCCCAGGCCCGCGCCCCTGTCGCTCGCTGCATGGAAACACTTCGTCAACGTCGCCAAGCCCTACTGGCTGGGCAATGAAAAAGGCAAGGCCTGGACCCAGCTGCTGCTGTTGATCGTGCTGATGCTGGTCGACACCAAGCTTGCCGTCATGCTGAACAACCAGACCGGAGAATTGACGTCGGCGCTGGCCGGCAAGGACGCCGACCGCTTCTGGACGTCGGTGCGCGCGTGCTTGTTCATCCTCGCGTTCGCCGTGCCCACCTACGCCTTTTACTATTACATGCGCGACGTCTTCGCGAACCAGTGGCGCCGCTGGCTCACGGGACGGTTCCTCGACGGCTATCTGGAAGACCGCAAGTACTACGCGCTGGGCGCCAGCAACGAGATCGACAATCCGGACCAGCGCATCAGCGAGGACATCAACACGTTCACGGGACGGTCCATCAACTTCCTGCTGATCTTCCTCGGCTCGATCATGCAACTGGTCGCCTTCAGCACCGTGCTGTGGTCGATCTCGCACCTGCTCGTGGCCGTGCTCGTGGCGTACGCGGTGACGGGCAACATCGTCGCCCTGTACTTCTTCGGCAGCCCGCTGATCCAGTTGAACTTCTGGCAGTTGCGGCGCGAGGCCGACTTCCGCTTCAGCCTGATGCGGCTGCGCGAAAACGCCGAATCGATCGCGTTCTACCGGGGCGAAGCGCAGGAGCGCACGCACATCGACAGCCGGTTCGACAAGGTCATCCGCAACTTTGCCCGCCTGATCAGGAAGCAGCGCGCGCTGAATTTTTTCCAGCGCACGTTCAGCCAGCTCACCGTCGTGCTGCCGTACGTGCTGCTGGCCGGCGGCGTCCTGTCGGGCGAGCTGGAAGTGGGCGCCGCGACGCGCGCCGCCGGTGCTTTCACCGCCGTGCTCGGCGCGGTGGGCGTCATCGTCGACAACTTCGAAAGCCTCAGCCGGTTCGTCGCGGGCATCGGCCGTCTACAAGCGCTCTCCAACCTCGTGCTGCCCAATGCGAAGGCCGCCGCTGAAGAACAACACCCGCGCATCGCGATGCGTCCGGGCACGCACTTCGCGCTCGAATCCGTGACGTTGCATCCGCCACAATCGGACCGCGTCCTCATCAAGGAACTGAGCCTCGTGCTGAAGCCCGGCGAGGCGCTGTTGATCACGGGCGCGAGCGGCTGCGGCAAGAGCTCGCTGCTGCGCGCGATCGCGGGGCTGTGGAACACGGGCAGCGGGACGATCCAGCATCCGCCGCGCGAAGACGTGTTCTTCCTGCCCCAGCAGCCTTACCTGCAGCCGGGCACGCTGCGCAGCCAGCTGATCTATCCCAGCGTGCATCGCGAGCTGAGCGACGAGCAGTTGCTCGACATCCTGGACCAGGTGCACCTGCCGGCACTGGTCGAGCGCGTGGGTGGCCTGGACGCGGTGCACGACTGGAGCAAGCTGCTGTCGGTCGGCGAGCAGCAGCGCCTGGCCTTCGGCCGCGTGCTGGTGCACGCGCCGCGGATCGTCATCCTGGACGAGGCGACGAGCGCGCTCGACAGCGCCAACGAGGCATCCCTCTACGCGCGCCTGCGCGCCGGCGGCGCGACGCTCGTCAGCATCGCCCACCGCGAAGCCGTGCTGCGTCACCATACGCACGTGCTGCGGCTGGTGGGTGACGGGTCCTGGGAAGTGGTCGAGGCGAGTGGGTTTGCGTTCGACAAGCCGGCTGCCGACAACGAGCCGACACCGGTGCGGCCGGCGGCCGTTGCGACCTTCGTGGGATAACTCAGCGGCCGATCCGGGACAGGATCGCGCCGAGCGTTTCCATGTCGACGGGTTTCACCAGATGATGATCGAAACCGGCAACCAGCGACCGGGCTCGATCGTCGTCCTGGCCATAGCCGGTGACCGCGACGAGGGCCGCACCGGCGGTTCCCGCCTGGCGGCGCAGCCGTCCAGCCAGTTCGTAGCCATCCATTTCCGGCAAACCGATATCGAGCAGGCAGAGCTGGAACGTCGTGTCCGCTGCGCGTGCAAGGGCCTGCCTTGCGTCGTGTTCAGCCACGACATCGTGCCCCATTGCCTCCAGCATCATGGCGAGCGTTTCCCCCGCGTCGCGGTTATCGTCGACGACCATGATGCGCAGGCTCGACGCCGAAGGCAGCAGGCGCGCTGCGGTACGCTCCTCGACGGGAGCGCCGGCAAGCAGGCGCGGCAGGCGGATCGTGAACCGGCTCCCCTCGCCCAGCCCGGCGCTGAAGCACGTCACCGTGCCGCCATGCAGCTCGACGAGGCTTTTCACCAGTGCCAGGCCAAGCCCCAATCCCCCCAGGGACCGGTCGGCACTGCGTTCGGCCTGGGAAAACAGCTCGAAGGCGTGCGCCAGCGTTTCCGCCGTCATGCCGATGCCATCGTCACCGACCTCGATGAGAACCTGCCCGTCGGCGACATCGACGCGCAATTCGATATGGCCGCCTTCGCTCGAACTTGGCGGCATTGCCGAGCAGATTCGTGATGGCCTGTACGAGGCGCTTCTTGTCGCCGCTGACGAACGCCGTCCCCGGGCACAGCCGGACGTCCAGCTGATGGCGACGCGACTGTATCAACGGCGTCACCTGTTCCACGGCGTCGTGCACGACCTGCCGGATGTCGAGCGGGACCCGGTCGAGTTCGATCAGGTTTTTCGAGACCCGCGACATGTCCAGTAACTCGTCGACGAGATTGGTCATGTGGCCGACTTGACGGCCGATGATCTGGCTGGTGTGAAGCACCCGTTCCGCGCTTACAGAGCGCAGCTGCAGCAGTTGTGCCGCGGCCTTGATGGGCGCGAGCGGGTTCCTGAGCTCGTGCGCCAGCATTGCGAGGAACTCGTCCTTGCGCCTGTTCGCTTCGCTGAGCTGCTCTTCGCTGACCTTGCGCGCCGTGATATCGCCGGCCATGCCGATCCACTCGCGTATCTCGCCGTCGGCATCGAGGATCGGGACCGCCTTCGAATACGTCCACCCGTGGCTTCCATCCGCGCGCAGGACCCGGTGTTCCAGCTCGAAGACGGCCTTGTCGCGGATCGCGTCCGCAATCGCCGTCCGCGCGAGATCCAGGTCGTCCGGATGCACGTATTCCTCGATCCTGTATTCGCCCATTCCCGTGGTGGTCTTCAGAAAGCCGCGTCCATCGAGCTGATGCATGTATTTCCAGTCGGGACTCATGCGATAGACGACGTCCGACGTCGCATTCACGAGCGCCCGGAAACGCATCTCGCTTTCCGTCAAGGCGATCTTGGCGAGCTTTTGTTCATGGATGTCGGTCGAGGTACCGAACCACCGCTGGATCTCGCCGAGGGCATTGCGGTAAGGCTCGGCCATCACCAGGAACCACCGGTACTCGCCCGATCGGGAGCGGATACGGTGTTCGACACGAAAATTCCCTTCACGCGCGTAGGCGTCGTTCCACGCGCGCATCGTCTCCGCGCGGTCGTCCGGATGAACGAACTCGCTTGCGACATCCGACGGCGTCGTCGAATCGATCGGAACGCCGGTATAGGCCACCCACTGGCGATTGAAATAGACTGCCTGGCCGGACGACTCGACGATCCACACGATTTGCGGGATGGAGTCGGCCATGATCTGCAAATGGCGCTCGCTGTCGCGCTGCGCCTGCGTCGTCTGCGCATGGGCCGTCACGTCGCGCAAATAGACGAACAGGCCCGGCGCCGCCGGACACATCGTCACTTCATGCCAGGTACCGTCCACGCGATCCATGAACGTCGCCGCGACCTGATGGCCGTCGCACAGCGCCTGCGCGCAGGCCGCCTCGAACGCGCTGCTGTGCAAGGCAAAACGGAGGTCGCGGAGATCCTGGCCGATGAGCCGGGCGCGGTCCATCCTGAAGATACGTGCGGCCTGCTCGTTCGCATAC
>Ga0187844_10000628_pt1 | contig 27601 bp, 28 predicted proteins | sample SpaLakP09_SKY_50_FD_134517 | JGI IMG/M metagenome (GOLD analysis project Ga0187844, IMG submission 134517) | Oligotrophic lake water microbial communities from Sparkling Lake, Wisconsin, USA - SP09_SKY_50 | ecosystem: Environmental > Aquatic > Freshwater > Lake | place: USA: Sparkling Lake... | reverse complement strand
TACTGGAGCACAAGGTAATTCAGGTTCTCAAGGAGCAAGAGGTTCTCAAGGAGCAACTGGTTACCAAGGTAATACAGGAGCACAAGGTAATTCAGGTTCTCAAGGAATTACAGGTTCTCAAGGTTCAACAGGAGCACAAGGAATTACAGGTTCTCAAGGTTCAACAGGAGCACAAGGAATTACAGGTTACCAAGGAGCAACTGGTTACCAAGGAGCAACTGGTTACCAAGGAGCAACTGGTTACCAAGGAGCAACAGGAGCACAAGGTTCAACAGGAGCACAAGGAGCAACTGGTTACCAAGGAGCAACTGGTTACCAAGGAGCAACTGGTTACCAAGGAGCAACTGGTTACCAAGGAGCAACAGGAGCACAAGGAGCAACTGGTTACCAAGGAGCAACAGGAGCACAAGGAGAAACAGGAGCACAAGGAGCAACTGGTTACCAAGGGGATACTGGAGCACAAGGAGAAACAGGAGCACAAGGAGAAACAGGAGCACAAGGAGCAACTGGTTACCAAGGGGATACTGGAGCACAAGGATATACTGGTTCTCAAGGTGCTACAGGTGAAAGTTACTGGGTTAGTCAAAATAGCTCAACTGGACCAGGATATACCGGCATTGGTTACAGTAATGATGTTATTATTGGTGGTAAATTACATGTAACAGGAGGTATAGACCCAACATATATAGCTTTTAGTGATTCTAGTTCAAATCCGATGGACTCATTTTCTGGTTATGGTTTTTGGTTAGATAGTAGTAATAATCTAAATTCCACTACTAATTTAAATATGAACGGAAACAACATTTTGAGTGTCAACAATATTGCATTATATGATAGTTCTACTAATAATACTTCAACTCTCACTGCGAATTCACTTAGTATACCTACTGTAGTTTTATCTACTACATCTCAAACAGCAGTTTTTAGATTGGATAATGTATTAGGATTCGGAACATTAATAATTAACAATACATTAGGCAGTTCATTTGGTTCTTTTACTTATCCATTTGTTGATGTTTCAGATATAACTATAATAACAATTCAAGATTTTTCTTTTAATGATTTTGTTTTAAACGGTCAGTATAATATTACAGTGTTAAATACAACTACGCGCGGTATGAAATTAATTCTTAAAACTGGTACTCCAAATGTTTTAAGAAATTATACGGCGGATATAACTATGACTAGTACTCAAGGTTGTTTATTAACCGTTTTATATATTAGACTTAATTCTGTAAATACATATATTTTAACAGCAACAAAACTATACCCTCCACCAGTGGTTGGCGAATTAGACCCAGTATAGTACTTTTAAGTACTTTTACCATACAAATTTAATTCGCCAACTGCCACCCTCCACCATAATTTAATACTTTTATTTATAGACTAATAAACTATCAATATAAGATTTCTCATATATTGCTATTTTAGTTGTTCTATCCCATGTGCTATAACTCATAATTACAGTTTCTTTTTCAACAATCAATCCTAAACAGTATTCAATTGGTTCCCCTTCAAATTTAAAAGGAGCCGAATACGACTTTAAAACCATTTTTTCATCAAAAACAACTATTAAATGATAATAATGACGAGGTTCTTCATATGAAACCATATGTGTTACAAACCATATTTCAGAATCATCAAATTTGAATCCAGATGTGGACCCCCTACAGTGTGAAAATATCAAGGGCATTTCGTGTTTTTCTACAATATTTAATAAACTTGTTTCGTTATCTATCTTGCATATATGTAGTGGAAACCATTCGTATATTAAATGAGTAGAATGGTTGTAATCAAAAAAAACCCAATTTTTTTCACATGTGGAATCCTTAAAACTAGGTTTTATCTCTCTACTTACTATTTCGTCATTTAAAATGTCGTATTCGCCAACAACTATTCCGATTTTATTATTTGAATGGTAACCAGTTCCTATAAATAATAATTTATTTGTTTCAATATCAGTAAAAAGTTTAATATCTTCAATACCCACATATAAACGTTCAATAAAATTCAATTTAAACATTTTTTGTTGAATGATTTTAAAGTCGCTAGTAAATTCTACAAATTTGTTACCAGATATAATATGTTTATCACAATTTAAATATTTGCCTTCTTTATCAATATAGTAATTTACATATCTAACATTCATTAAATACCGGTCATTCGATTTTATTATACATCCAGACGAAGAAGTCAAATCAACCATTTTATTATTTATTAGAGTTTGTGTTTTATCTGATAAAAAAATAGTATTCTTATTTTTTAAAATATATTTATAAAATTTCATATTTTGAAACAAATAATTTATTATTACGGTATCATCACTACAATTATTTAAAATTTGAATAACCTCGTTATTTATATTTAGTATGTCAAAATATGCTGCAATAATAGTGAATTCAAAAAATATTTTATATGTATAAACATCATTATATAAAAACAAATATTTCTCTCTATTAAATCCTTGCTGAATTATATTTAGAGATATTATACAAAATTCCTTACAAAGTTTGCGTTTCGAGTTTATTCTATAATATTTAATAATCTCATATAAATTTTCTACTCTTTCAGGGAAAATCTCATACGCATCCAACCATGATATGATAGCTTTATCCATTTCCCCAATGTTTTTATAGCATAATCCCAATCTGTAATAACTATACCAGACTTCTTGTATCCATTCGCCAAATTCAATTCTTTTTAGATAATAGACAATTGCCTCAGAATAATTATCAAAATCATAATAACTATTTGCTAAGTAAAAATAACTTCTATAATTGTCTTTATTTTCTTCAATGTCATTTAATAAAAGTCTAATATCACGTTCAAATTTGTTACTTTTACAACCGCCATCTCCTATATCAATAATAAATACTTGACTTTTGGGTATATCTAGATTCATATTTTGTTTAGGACAGTCTATATATTCATGAGTGACACCAATGTATTTATATAAACCATTGTTTTTAACAATTCTTGTGTTTTGGTAAAAAAAATTGTGCGTTCCTTGTGAAAAAGTAAGTGTGTCATATTTAGAGATAATATTTTTATCAAAATCAATTATTTCTAATATCATATCAGCATCTAATAATAATACATAATCAGAAATTCCTATGCATTCTTGTAATGCAATGTTTCTATTATAAGAAAAATTGTGAAATTCATTTTTTATTATTTTACCAGATATTCCTTTGTTTTGAAAATAATTATCAATTATTTCAATTGTATTGTCAGTTGACCCAGTATCACAAATACAATAACAATCAATAATTGGTAAAACAGAATCAAATAATCTTGTAATAATTTTGGATTCATTTTTAACAATCATATTTAAACAAATAGTAGGAGTCTTATCTTTATTTAAAAGTAAATTCATTATATGTTTTTTTAATATAAATATTTTTAAATTAAAATGTAATTTATTTAAATTTGTGTAATAAAATATATCACATAAATATAAAATGGCTTGCACCAGATTTTATTATGATGACTGTAGAACAAAAAAACAACTACAACAATCTACAGATCCCGGAAGATGGATTTTAAATGTTCCTGGAAATGGTTCTGAACCTTGTTATATAGAAGATCCTCAAATTATTATACAAAAATGGGGAGGAAATTTAAGAACAAATACAATCAATTTAGAAAGCGACCTTTTAGGAGTGAATAGACGTGCGAGTAGAGATTGTTTAGGGAAAGATAACTACCAAAAATTTAATGTTCCTAATGAAGCGATTCAATATCCAAAATGTAATGCTTTATATACAGAACAATCAAGAGCTACGAATCCCGCATGGTGGTATCGTGACGTAGAGCAAGTAGATTGGTATTATCCCCCCTTGAATCCCCAAGAGAATACTTGTTTACCTTTTCAAAATAATTTAAGCACCCGAATTTTGGAAAAAGATTATTTTACACCAAAGAGGGATTGTGTAGTGAATGAGACTAAAAATTACTTACCATCTAGCTATAATTTGATTAGAGGATGATATGTCGCAGGACCGGTTACTTGCCAACAAACGAATTCTTGTGCTTCAGCTAAACAAGCATAAAATAAAATATTAAAAATTTAGATTATTATATATGAATAAAAATATAATACTCTATATATATAAATATGGAATTAGCAATACCTTTAATAGCATTAGGTGGTATGTATGTTGTATCAAATCAAAAACCATCTCAATCTTGTAAATCAGAAAATCAAAGAAGACCAGCAGAAAATTTTACAAATATGGGAATTGTAAGTAATTTAGCTACTAAAACAAGTGAACTGTTTGGTAATTATTTGCCAAATACAAATATACCACCACAAAATTATCCTGTTACAAATATAAATCAATTGGTAGACACTGTTCAAGAATATCAGAATCCAAATGCTGCTACTGATAAATATTTTAATCAAAATTTATATGAAAAAAAAGTTAGAAACCATGAGAAGGTTGGTCAAAACCCGCAACAGGTTTATTCATTAACAGGTAATTATTTAGATTCAACCCAATTTAAACATAATAATATGGTACCCTTTGTTGGCGGTAAACCAAGAGGGTATACATATGATTCAAATATAGCCGAATCAGTTCTAGATAATATGATTGGTTCTGGTTCACAAACGATAAAAAAAATAGAGCAAGCACCTTTATTTAAACCCGAAGCGAATATGCAGTGGGCTTATGGTGCGCCAAATAATAGTGATTTTTATCAATCACGCGTGAACCCTGGTATGAACAACAATAATGTTAAACCATTTGATTCCGTATTTGTTGGTCCAGGATTAGACAAAGGTTACACGGTAAATGGAACAGGTGGTTATAATTCAGGTATGGAAGCTCGTGACAAATGGTTACCTTATACAGTTGACCAAATGAGAGTTGCAACAAACCCTAAATTAGAATATGAATTAATAAACCACGAGGGACCAGCAAACTCTATTATTAAAACCGCAGCAACAACACAGATGATCGGACGTGTAGAAAAACAAAGACCAGATACTTTTTTTATTAATACACAAGACCGTTGGTTAACTACTACGGGTGCTGAAAAAGGTGAAACCTTAAGACCAATTCAAGAAATGGGAATTGTTAGGCGCAACGATATTAAGACAGATTATGCGGGTCCTGCTGGTGCTAGTGATATTAAAGCCGGTGTTGCTCCTGAAAATTTTGAACCATCCAGGCGAACTCAATTGCCATGTATGGATATTAGACCTTCTAATGCTATAGGCCGTGGTCCTCACACTGACAAAGATAAATTTTTGCAAAGTCATACAAATTATGAAAATCATAGATCTACAGTAAAACAACCTGACACATTAAGAAGCGGATTTAGTGGTGCTATAGGTGCTGTAATCGCTCCATTAATGGATATATTACGACCAACACGTAAAGACGAAACTATTAATAATGTTCGTATTTATGGCGAAGCTACTAGTGCTGTCCCTAGTAGTTATGTTATTAATCCAAATGATACAACAGCTACTACAGTGAAAGAAACCACATTGTATTCTCCTTCATTTAATATTAATAATCAGAAGGAAGGAATATATGTAAATAATTATTCTTCTCCTGATTTAACACAGAGAGATACTACAAGTTGTCAATATTATACCGCAGCAGGTGGTGCTGCTACAGGATATGGAGATATGAATTATGATGCCGCTTATAGACAACATAATAACGATATTAAATCTCAAACTATCGCCAATAGACCTAACCAAGGTGGAACTCAAATTTTTAATCAACAAATGCATTTAAGCAATATTAAGAGTGATAGTGATCGTTTAGATGGGAGAATGAATCCAGCCTATTCTAGATTATCTGGATTGCCACCATCTACTCAAACTTACGGGGCTATACATGCACCTCAATATTATAATGAATGTGCCGGGTGTGACCGTATAAATCCAGAAATTTTAACAGCATTCAAGTCAAACCCTTATACTCACTCATTAAGTACGGCTGTTTAAAAAAATAACTATTATATATTTATTATTAGATATAAATAATAAATATATAAAATACATAATAAAGATTTTTATTTATATTAAATAATTCAGATGTTAAACAAAAATATCTATCCTACATGTGCAAAAACATTTGCCTCTTGGTGTTCATCGAATAAAGTATTTAATAATTTTTATAACAAACTAAAACCACAATTATTCGATGTTACATTAAGAGATGGATTACAAGGGTTGACAATAGAACAGCAAAATCAATTAACATTTACAGAAAAAAAAAATTTGTATCATAAAATTATATCAAATCAAAATCCCATCAATATTGAAATTGGTTCTATTGTATCTGAAAAGGTTTTGCCAATATTTAAAGATACGTTACCATTGTTTGATTACATATTTAATTGTCAGTCAGAGAAATTGGTAAACAGTTATATAGTTGTACCTAATAAAGAAAAACTAAAAAAAATTATAAATAATACAAATATAAATAATTTTTCATTTATTACTTCCGTTTCTAATAGTTTTCAATTAAAAAATACTAAAATGTCCTTACTAGAATCTGATAACGACATATATGATATGTTGTATCAATTAGAAGAAGATAAATTCAGAACTTATAAACCAAATGTCAAATTGTATGTTTCGTGTATTAATGAATGTCCTATTGAGGGTAAAATTGATAATGATTTTATAGTATATAGATTGTTACAATTACATAAAATGAACGTAGACAATATTTGTCTATCGGATACGTGTGGTAGCTTAGAAATTGAAGATTTTGAATATATTTTTGACACCTGTCATTATTTCGGAATTCCAGCAAGTAAATTTTCATTACACTTGCACGTTAAAAATGGAAGAGAAAATATTGTTGAACAACTAATTCATATAGCTTTAGACCGTAAAATAACTAATTTTGATGTATCATTGTTAGAAAGCGGTGGTTGTTCTGTTACAATGAAAAAGGAAAATTTGACACCTAATTTGTCTTATGACTTGTATTATAAAGCATTATCTAAATATATTTTAAAAAAAAATATATTAATTTAATTAAAATAAAAATATATATTATATGCTAGGTCAAGAAGAAATTAAGCCAAATGAAAATAATTGTAAATCAATATGCTACAAATATAAGACAAAAAAAGGTTATTTGTGTGAAAAGCCTGGTAAACAAGGTTTAATAGATAAAAGAAAATGGTGTAAAATAAATGAAAATGATGTAAATATTGAGAATGAAATAAAGTTAGGTAAGCTTGATAAAAATAATGATGGTGATTATTGGGATTATATTAGTGAAGAAAACTCTGAAGGTTTGTGTTATATAAATAACCAAACATCAGGTAATATTTACAAAAATTGCACACTTGTAGATAGACGTGCAAATATAATTTATATGTTCGCTTTGTTTATATGTGCGTTAGTACCACCTTTGGCAGTAGGTTCCCCACATTTTATACAAACTATTCAACTAGCCAATATGTCTAATAAGGCTTTTTTACAATATTTATTAGGTAAATTTAATAACTTAATAAAAGAAAAATATGTAAATAACGGTTTATTAGATTCGAATGAGGTAGATACTATAATAAATGAATTTAGAGAAAAAATGAAAAGTATAGATGAAAGTGATACAAACGCTATTGGACAATTTATAAAAGATATATTTATAGAATCACGCGAATTAATGCAAAAAAACGCTGAAACATATGGTACATATGCGTTATCTGTAACAAATTTTTTAATAGAGAAAATTCCAACCCAACACTTATTAGAAGCTTTAAGAGGCGCTAATTTTGTGGTAGAGGACAATGGTGAAATTTATGAATATACAAAAAATGATATGTTAGGATACGCACGTTTTTCTAGTCACGCAAAAAATGAAACAGGTGTTCCGCATATTGGTAATACAGAATTATTAACAGATGCTTATTTACATCTATTATCAGGGACATTTAAGTATGAAGATGGAAAAGTAGTTTCTTGGTTTCAATTAGAAGGCGCGCCAATGCCTGCAGGGTTAACAACACCTGAAGTTTTTAGTAAATTAATAGGAGGACGAAATATAGCAGGAATGAAAGAATATATTGATCATTTTGTAGATTCAATATATTATTTTGGTTGTATGACAACCGTTTCTGTTATTGGCGGTCAAGCAATCAACTTAGCTTTAGGAAAGTCGTATCATACTGATAAAAACCCTATATATATATTCCCTTCTACAAATGAGCCTGTGGCAATTAATAAGTTGGAATTAAATGAAGAATTTAGTTATGAAATGTTAAATAATGCTTTTACAAGAACTGTAAATTCATCATATTCTATTCAAACTGCCCAATTTGTTCAAGGACAATTAAATAATAATACACAAATGAATTTACCAAGTAGTATAAATTCAACACGTACCAGCCCGCAAATCTTTTTGCCACGGAATAATGCGGTAAAACCTTTCATAAGGGGGCTGACAATGGGTGGTAAATATAAGATACAAACAAAAAAAATAGCAAAACACAGAAAACACAAAAATACAAAAATAACAAAAAAAATAGCAATACACAAAAAAAACCAAACCATTAAAAAAGACAAACATAGAAAAGATACAAAAAAACAAAAAAGTTATAAAAAGTTATAAAAGTTATAAAAAGAAATATAAGTTTATTTCAATTTAATTAATTACGTTATATTTAAATATAAAAACACTAATTTAAATATAATAACGTCTAAATGATATTAAATATTCATCAAAATATAAAAGAAAAATTGGAATACTTTCATTCTATACATAAGATACCAAACATAATTTTTCATGGACCAACAGGATGCGGAAAAAGAACAATTGTAAATGAGTTTATTCATAAAATTTATGATAATGATAGAGAGAAAATAAAATCATTTGTAATGCATGTTAACTGTTCACATGGAAAAGGTATTAAATTTATAAGAGAAGAACTGAAGTTTTTTGCAAAAACACATATTAATTCAAATGGAGGTAATACATTTAAAAGTATTGTCCTTTTAAATGCAGATAAATTAACAATGGACGCCCAATCAGCATTACGTAGATGTATTGAGTTGTTTAGTCATAATACAAGGTTTTTTATTATAGCAGAGGATAAATATAATTTAATGAAACCTATTTTATCGCGTTTTTGTGAAATTTATGTTCCAGAACCAATAATAAATGGAAATATTATAAATCTATATAAATACAATTTAAACGAAGTATTTAAAAACAAAGATATAAAAATTAATAGGCAAGAATGGTTAAAAAAAGAATTAATAAAAAGTATTAATAAAAAAACCAATATAGAATTTCTAATGTCTTTGTCTAGTAAAATATATGAAAAGGGTTATAGTGGCTTGGATATTTTAAAGTTGCTTGAAAACAATAAGTTTTTAGATACTATTATAACATTAGAAAAAAGATATGAACTTTTATTATGTTTTAATCGTGTTAGAAAAGAATTTAGAAACGAGAAACTGTTAATATTATTTATTTTGAATTTTATTTTTTTAAGTTCAGAATTGTCTTTAGAAAATATAAGTTTTATGTAAATGGATGATTTTAATGTTAGTTCGCTCCACGAATCTCGAAATGAATGGTCTTCAAGATTAGTTACTATTTTGACTCCTCTCATAATAGATGGATACAAATCAATTTTAGATGAATCACTTAAACTTTGCAAGGAAAATAATGAAATTGATAAATATTTAATGACATTTCAAAATTTGATATCTAGAGTTCCAAAATGGAATCCTACCATTATCGAAACAGAGAGAAAAAGAATTTGCGAAAAATCAGGGTGTAATTATTTAGACGATTTAGTTACGTGTGTTCATATAATTCAATTGAAAATATTAACAGCTATGCGTGTTGGTCAAAAACAAAAAAAAATAGATATAAATATTCCAAAATTAGACGATTTTATACATAAAAGTTATATTAATGCTGCTAGAAAAATATATAAAAATGTGTATTTGTTTGAAATAAATGTTCCTCCACTACAAGTACAAAAAAATCACAGAGAGTTAGAAATTATTATCCAAGAAGCAATATTAAATACATTAAGAGAAAGTATACCTGTAGAAACTATTCTAAAAGCCTATATGGATGAAACTATTGAAGAAGACATTACGGAGGAAATTAAGGAGCAAATTATTGAAGAACCTATTAAACAAAATCTTTTTAATGAAAATTCTATGACAGACAATTCGTTAAGACAAAGTTCTAAATTAAGTTTTAATGATATTGACTATGTTTCTTCTGATAATGGTATAGTTACCTCTGTAGTTGCTCCAAAAAATATCAATCGTCTTGAAGAAATAAGTGAAATGAGAGCAAATCAAAGAAGATTAGACACACAAGATGATGATAATGATAATGTGAAAATAACTATTAGTGACCAATTAATAAGTTTGGATTCATTAGATGTTCATAATATCGAAGAACCCAAAATAGATTTGTTACCAGATTTGTTAATTGATGATATTGAAATTTTAGATTAATTGCGTAAAAAAAATAATAAGAATCTGCTTTAGTATTTTAAATGGATAATATTTTTGTAATATCCGCAATTATATCTGTAATTTTTGTTATTGCAAAATTTATTGAAATGAGATTTATTGAAAAAGAAAGCAAACCACTAAAAATATTAATTAGAGATGGTCTTTTAGTATACTTTAGTGTTATTGTTGGTTATTTTATAATAGAACAACTAAAAACAGTAGTACAAAATGGCGGCGACAGTTCTAAAATAACTCCAGCTTTTACAGATAATCCAAATTTTTAACAACCACTCCATACTTTAACGACCCGTCCATACTTTAACTACTATTTTTGGAACCTTTTTATTTTTAAAATCTTTTTCGTATTGTTCATATGTGTAACCCCATTTATGATATTTCATAATATCTCCAAATAATGATTTTTTAGTGAGAATTTTTTGATTTTCTGTAAAAAATATGCAGCCAAGAATTCTCTCTAATGAACATCTATCTTTTCTACAATTAACAGCCGTTAACATATTTGTTATCTTATATTTGTTTTCTATATAAATTAGGAAATCATGATTTATAAAGCTTTGAACACCAAAACAACCATACCATTTCGAATGTGATAATTCTAATAAATTATCATTTAATGATAATTTTTGTTTAATAGATAATGAATTTATTAAATTATTCGTTATCCTTAAAGTATTATTAATATTTTCTTTATCAGGATAAAAAAACCATAATGGTATCACTTTTACTCCTATTAATTTTTCAAAATTAATTCTTTTGTGAATAAATACACTATCATGTAAAATAACAGCGTTATCAAAAAATTTATTTTTAAGAAAATAATAGTAAGGTAATAGTTCACCTCTACCTTTAAATTCAGATTGTATAATCTCTATATTTTTATAATTAAAATCATTTTTTATAAAATTATAATCACTATTATCGTCTATAATAACAATTTTTGTTAAGGGATATAATATCCTTAAACATTTAACAGAATGATTCCAATATTTATTTGTTTTTTCTGAATTAACATGTCTTGTTATGATAAAACCAAATGAATTCATAATATATATAAATATAATAGTATTATGAATAAAACACGATCAGTATTTTAAATATTTTAAATATTTTAAATATAGCTTGGTATATCATCAATATTTATTACATCTGTTGGAATATCACCTTTAAACTTTGAGAATTCATTAAATTCAGGACGTTCTAATTGAGATTGTGGTGTGTGGTTGTGTACACATCTTGCAATCATTTTATAAAGTTTAAAATCAGGATATCTATCCGTTCCGTTATTTTTATATAACATATTAATACCTTTGTCATCTAAACACCATTCAACGATTAAACGTTTTACCGGGTCATTACATTTGCTTAGGTCTTTAATTTCATCCATATCTTCGATTAAATAATCAAAAATAGAACAAGCCAAACGACATAAATCAAAACTGTAATTAGGTTCAAGCCTTGGCTTATTTTCATTAAAATATGGTTCGGTATTATATTGAGTAGAAGCATCACCTTCATTTTTAAAACTGTCACTGCAAAATATATTTCCATTGAATTTATAAATACTTCTTCCAAAATCAATAATTTTAAAAATTTTTCCATATGTTGGAACCTTGTAATATTTTTTCTTGTAACAATAATAAATATATTTTTTAGTAGTTTCATTGTACATAACATTATTGGTATGAAGGTCATTATGTGTAAAATGGAATGCCTTTTGATATGTTATAAGAATCATAATGATTTGCATAAAGGCAGAATACCATTCATCAGTTGTTAATTCTTCGTTTAAAATTAAATCATCTAATGTATTTTCACAATATTCCATTCCGATTACTTGAACTGGGAATTTTGGTATGATTGCGTTTATTCTTTCTTCGATAGATTCATCGTCGTCCTCTTCATCTTCGTTGTCTTCGTTGTCTTCATTGTCTTCGTTGTCTTCATTGTTTTCATTGTTTTCATTATTTTCGTTGTCTTCATGGTTTTCGTTGTCTTCATTATCTTTGTCATCTTCATTATCTTTGTCATCTTTACTATTATTTTGTTGTATTTGTGATCTTTCAGAATCTAAATTGTCATCACACTCATCACAATCTTCGTCAACATCCTCTTCGCAAGTATGAGATGATCTAGATGAACACGAAGAATTAGATTTTAATGTTACTTTATTATCTTCTTTATTAATCAAATTTAAATTAGTAACATCAAATAACTCCATTGACATCTCTTTTAAATCATTTAAATCTACTGTTGTATTTTTAGTGTCATCAAAAATATCTTCAAAAATATCACTATTAAACGATTTAACAGATATTTTTGAATTTACACTAGATGTATGTTGTATTAAAAGAGGTTTTAATTTTGTGTTTTCATGTTGAAACAAATGTTCATAATTATCTACTGTAAATAAAAGATTTTTATTTTTATTAAAAAAATCGGAATTATTTAAATAATCGATATCATCAAAAATATTTAATGTATAGTTATTTTTAATAGCTAAATAAGAACCATAATATTCCAATCCATGTATAAAATTATGTGAATGGTTCAAACTACTTGTCAAAAATATAAAAAAACCATCTACATATGCTGAATTATTCATATCTAATATTTTAGGATTTGTATTCGTATCATGCGAATCAATTTTAGGTAAATTAAATAAATTGGGTTCAGAAACATTGTACTTTCCAATTAAATATTTATAAGGGTCTAATAACGGAGCCATTTTAAAAAAAACCTCCTTGTCTTTTACTTTATTATTATTTATATTTTTAACACGACAAGTAAATAAATTATTGTTATATTGATTTTGTTCATTAACACCTGAAATATACCATTTGTGATTCAAGTTAACACTATTATAATTGTTATCATTCAATGAGAAAAATTTATTATAAATTGGTATATAATTTTGGGTATTGGAGAGAAAAATAGAGTTTGAGTTTTCTAAACTTTTAAAAAGTTCAGTGTTTTTTCTTTTCTGATAATTTAGGTTTATCATTATTACGTAATTAATATATAAATTATACGTCTTTTTAACTTATTATTATTATTTAATGTTATTTAATGTTATTTAATGTTATTTAATGTTATTTAATAATTATTATCAATATAATATTGCGTAAAATCAATAAAATAATAATTTCTAAAACTAATAATAATGACTTTAGAACTTAAAAAGTTTGATATGAAAAGTATAAGCTTTAAGCCAAATGAAAATAAAGGTCCTGTTGTAGTTTTAATTGGAAAGAGAGATACAGGCAAGTCTTTTTTGGTTAGAGATTTATTATACTATCAACAAGAAATACCTATAGGAACCGTTATTTCAGGAACAGAAGAAGGAAATGGATTTTATGGCAAAATGGTTCCAAAATTGTTTGTGCATAATGAATACAATACAGCTATTATTGAAAATATACTTAAAAGACAACGCACCGTTTTAAAGCAAATTAAAAAAGAAATGGAAACATATAAACGCAGCACAATTGACCCCAGAGCGTTTGTTATATTAGATGATTGTTTGTATGACAATACGTGGGCTCGTGATAAAATGATGAGACTTTTATTTATGAACGGGAGACATTGGAAGGTAATGTTAGTCATCACAATGCAATATCCATTAGGCATACCTCCAACCCTTAGAACCAACATTGATTACGTCTTCATTTTAAGAGAAAATTATATAGCAAATAGAAGACGCATTTACGAAAATTATGCTGGAATGTTCCCCACATTTGAGAGCTTTTGTCAAGTGATGGACCAATGTACGGAAAATTATGAGTGTTTGGTGATTAATAATAACTCAAAATCCAACAAGTTACATGACCAAGTCTTTTGGTATAAAGCTGATAACCACAATGACTTCCGTTTAGGTTCGAAAGAATTCTGGGAATTGTCTAAAAATCTAAATGACGATGATGAAGATGAAAAATACGACCCAAATAATATAAAAAAACGCGGAGCAGGACCTAAAATCAGTGTCAAGAAGGCGAATAAGTGGTAAAATATTTTATAAATAAAAGTAAAAAATATTATTATATCATAAATAATATTTTTATTTAATCAACCTCCTCTAAAACGATATTTTGTGTTGCGAATGGACCACTTAACAATTGGCTTTGTCCGTAATCTGTCTTGCCCACAACTACATTCTCTCCGTCAAATAATTCCATACAAATATCCGCAGTAGAAATGTTTTCTTGCTCCTTCAAAGCGAACTCGTGTGTGCTGGCATTATTTACACCAATAAGGTTTCCTTGTTCATCGATAGATTGAGACAATGTATTACCAGATTTTTCAGCATTCTTAATGTTTTCTTCAATAGCCTTCTTTTTGGTTTCTTTAATACGTTGGTCAAAAGCGGTTTTAGCGTTCGATTCATTCTTGGTCTTCTCGTGCATCAATTGATTTAATTCCTCTTCCATATATTCTATACGTCCAGTCTTATAAGCTTCCGGTTCCCACGGCATCCACATACCAACTGGCCCAACCATAATATCATGATTCGGGTCAATTTCTCTTAACATCTTACATCTTAATTCGGCTTCTTCAATAGATGGATAAGAACCTCTGATTTTTAGTCCTCGTGTAGATGTTTGAAAATTATGAAGACGATTAAATTCTTTCTCAAGCTCTTCTTCACGTGTGTCAATAAAAGTTTTATAATCATCTTCCATTGTGGTTTTAGCAAGTGTATCTTTTTCTTCTTTCACAAAATCTTTAAAATCATTGGAAACATCCTCAAAAGAAACATTGTATTTATAAGAAACAAAATTTAGGAATTGCACAAATTTTTCCATAGATTTATTAAATTCCCACTTCTTTAGGAATTCTTCAAAAAAGAATACGTTTTTCTGTTTTAATATATTTTCAGGGGAAACAAACGAAACACATACGAATTTTTGTCCAGCAATAGGTTTATCTTCTTCAAGCAAATCAACATATTTAGGATTATTTTTACCATTTACTTGTTTTCTTTCAAAACTAGACTTCTTGGAATTTTTATCTTTAGAACGTTCCATATTAATTAATTTACTTATTTAATTTTAAGTTTTTTATCGCATAATATATTTTTTTCTTATTATTTAATATAATGAACAGTTTAATTAACGTTGCTGAACTTGTTAAGAGAATTATCAAGTATCTTGTTGAAGGTTTAATGGTTGCTCTTGCTGCTTTTGCTATTCCTAAACGTTCCTTGAATTTTGAAGAAATTATATTGATTGCTTTAACTGCTGCTGCCACATTTAGCATTCTTGATACATATGTCCCATCTATGGGATCAACAGCTAGAAGTGGAGCCGGATTTGGTATTGGTGCAAATCTCGTGCGTTTCCCAGGCGGTTTTTAATTTTATAAATTAATTTAAATAATTATACATTAATTATTTAAATATGGAAATACCTTTTGACAGTTTTAAAATAATAGGTTTGTTATGTTATTTTGATTATCCCGATTATTTTAAAAAGACACATATCATATGTGTTGATGATATTTTTTATAAAATGGAAGAAAAAATTGAAGAAATTGCTATTCAAATAGACGAACTAGAAAAATATTATAAATTTATAAAAAATGAAAATGATAAAAAAATTGTTTTAGATAAAATAAATAATAAAAAATTTAAAATATTAGAAATGAAAAAACAATTGAATTTTATAAAAATATAATCATTTTATATATATATGTCAAAATCTAAAAAATATTATATTAAAAAAACTAAAAGAGCATATAAAAGTAGAAAAAATATGAAAGGCGGTGAATTAACAGAACAAGAAAAAGACACTTTACGAGGCCAAGGATTTAATGAACAGGAAATCGATCGTTTAAATGAATTACATATTCCTTTGGATATAATTACTCAGGCTATCGCGTATTATCATAATAATTCGCATCAATTAATTATAAATATAGCTGAAAGTTTGAATGGAAATGGAAATATGGGACAGGATATGGGAGATGAAGAAATGGCGCCTCTTAATTTAGAGGATTTACAAGGCGACGCCAACAATGATAATGGATTAAATAATATTCCTCAAAATCAAAATAATATTCATAATATGGATCTAAATGAAACAGGAAATACTTCATTTGCAGATGAATCATTTGGTGCAGATGATTCGTTTGGTGGTAAAAGATCTACAAAAAGAAAAAAACTTAAAAGTAGAAAAAATAAAAAGAGTAGAAAAGGTAGAAAGAGTATAAAGAGTATGTATAAAATAAAAGGCGGTACTACAGTATATGGTAACGGATATGGTTCTAATTGTAATGACCCAAATTATAATATTTACAATACTAATTTACTTAAATTATTTCCATATAATGCAAAATAAGTTAAATAGTAGGTATAAATTCCCAATCTAAGTCAACACATATTTTTTTCCATATTTCATCTTGTTCCATTCTTTTTTCAGGATCTTTTAACATTGGAAAATGTTGTAAATATTGTTCTTCACCCAAAAGCTCACAAAGCTTATAAGCAGTATAATAATAATTTAAAAAATTAACCCTATCATCTGGACAATATTTAGAATATGGCGATTGCAATTCAATAAAAAGATTGCATAATGTTTCTTCTAATTCAGGAGACATTATTGGAGGTTTAATTCCTAATTTATCTTTAATAAATGGTATGTGTTCATAATATTTATTATAGCCTAGTTTTTTAAGAATTTCTTTGGTTTTTAAATTTGTAATTTGTGACAAATCTATTCTCTCTTTTTTGATTTGTAATTTAATATTTTCAATTACATCTAAAGGTATTTGAGTTGTTTCTTTTCCTTGAAATTGTGCTAATATTTCTTTAAAATGATTAATTCTTTTATAAGCGTAAAAACATACTTCTTTAGGTGGTTCTTTATAAGAAGGTTTTTCATTTTCAATTAAATAAGATATAGTTCTTGAACAAACGTTACAAACTAAAATTCCCTCATCTTCGAGCGGTATTAATTCTCCTTTTTGGCAAAATTTACAAATATCAATAGGAGATATAAATGAACTAACGTCTAAGAATGTATCATCAATTTTACTCAAATATTTTTGAACAATATTGTTATTTTTATTTTCTGTTTTAAGGTCTTCGGTATCTTCCTTTTTAATTTTAAAAAAATTATTTAAAAGCTTATTTTTATTTGAAATAGTAGAACTAGTATTTCCATTAGAAATCCCTTTTTTATTTTCAAAATATTCAAAAATACATTGAGAATTATCTAAAAAATATTCTTTTTTTTTTATTTTCATACATTTAATCGTATCAGTGATTTCTTTTATTTGATCTTCAATATCTAGTTTTTGTTCAAGTGTTATTGTATTTTTTTCTCCATTTAATTTTTCTCTCAATTCTTGCCTTTCCATTTTTAATTCAGGAATTTTATTATTTTCATCTTTGGAGAATTCATTTAAGAATTCCTTGTGTTTTATGTCAAGAGTCACAGAGGATTTTTTATTAAATTTTATTTTTTTTGCAGATTTTGGTTTAAAACTAGGCATCACTCTTTTTAAATATTATAATTAATATTTATTTAATTATTAATAAAGGAAAAATATATTTTAAATAATATTTTAAATAATATTTTAAATAAATTTAGAGTTAACATGTTATATATTTGAAATGCATATATTTTAGGAAAAGTGTAAAAACATAAATTAATATGAATTCGTTAACTAATAAATACTAAATGCTAAAAGATAAGAGAAATAGTTATTTTTGTTTATTACTTTTCTATAATCTAATTAATGGATATTAAGATAAATTTGGATTCTTTAAAAGATTTAGAAAATGATATAAAAATTGATTCTATTAAATTTCAAAAAATGCTTTTACTTTATAATTCAATTGAGCAGGGATGGTCTGTAAAAAAGCAGAACGACTCATATGTTTTCTATAAAAAGCACGAAAATAAAAAGGAGGTTCTAGAAGATTCATATTTATTGAAATTTATGAAGACTAACTTAGACTTAAATAAATTTTTTTCCTGAACTAATAAAAATGTATATATTCATTCTTTTTACAAATAAATAGATTTTGTTTTTTTCTCTCATTTATGATTTTTGAAACACTACATTTTACTTCTTCAATCCAGTCGAAATTGTCTTTTGATACGTCATGTTGTAATAAACGTATAACAGAAAATCCATTTTCATTAGCACATTTTAATTTATATTTATCCTTTTCTATTTGAATTTCTGGTGAAGTCCAATTAGAAATTTGTTTAAAATGTTGTTCTCCATCAAGTTCTATAATAATATTCAAGTCTTCAATAACAAAATCAAATGGTAAATATAATTTATTTTTACACCATTCAACCTTATATTGTCTTTTAACTGTTGGATAAATTTCTTTAATTTTTTCATAAAATTTAAATTCGGTTTTATTAATACAACTAGGACAACCATGCCTTAAAAGGTGAACGAATGGCTTTTGTATAAATTCTCCGTGTGTTTTGCATATTATAGTTATATGTTTTCTATTATTACTATATTCAACCATTGAATAATCATATTTATTGTTATGTATTTGATTTGCTTTGTCAATAAATTCTAATAAATTGAATTTAACATTATTACAACATTTAGGGCATCCAGATTTTCTATTTACATGAAAATCTGGTATTTGATTAAAAACACCATGTTCTTTACATATTATTAAAACTTGTGTATCAGAATTAATATATTCAACTTTAGAATAATCGTATCTATCTCCGTGTATTTGTTTAGCATTTTCAATAAAAGTTTGAGTAGTTAACTTAAAATTATTTGAACATTTTTGACAATTATAACTACTTAAATGATTTGATGGTGTTTGATTAAATTCACCATGAAATTTACATATTATTATAATTTTTGTTTTAGCATTAATGTATTCAACTTTTGAATAGTCATATTTTTCACCATGAATTTTTTTTGCTTTAGAAATAAATATATCTGTTTTATTATTTTGTGATAACATTAATATAATATATATTTATTTTATAAGTTGTTTTGATAACAAATAAATTCAAATTTTAAATTAAACATATAAAAATCGGTATTAATTAATTTTAATTAATTTTAATTAAATTAAATTTCAAAATATTTTTTTCTTTAGCATATCTATAAATATGGGAGGTGGATTAATGCAACTCGTAGCCTATGGCGCACAAGATGTTTACCTTACTGGTAATCCTCAAATTACTTTTTGGAAAGTTACTTATCGCAGATACACAAACTTTGCTATTGAATCAATTGAGCAAACTTTCAACGGTCAAGCCGATTTTGGACGCAGAGTCCAATGTGTGATCTCCAGAAACGGAGATCTTGCTTACCGCACTTATCTTCAAGTCACACTTCCTGAGATCAACCAACTTATGGGTCTTGGAAACTACACAACCGGCCAAAACACCGGTGTCTATGCCCGTTGGTTGGATTTCCCCGGTGAGCAACTTATCGCTCAAGTGGAGGTTGAAATCGGTGGTCAAAGAATCGACCGTCAATATGGCGACTGGATGCACATCTGGAACCAACTTACAATGACTTCTGAGCAAATTCGCGGTTATTACAACATGATTGGTAACACCACTCAACTTACCTTCATCACTGATCCTTCTTTCTCTGATGTTGAATCCCCTTGTTCTTCCTTGGCTCCTCGTCAAGTTTGCGCTCCTCGTAACGCTCTTCCTGAGACCACTTTGTACGTGCCTCTCCAATTCTGGTTTTGCACCAACCCTGGTCTTGCCCTTCCTTTGATCGCTCTTCAATACCACGAGGTCAAGATCAACCTTGATATTCGTCCAATTGATGAGTGCTTGTGGGCTGTTACTACTTTGAACTGCCAAAACCAACCTTGGCAAAACAACTCCGCCGCCCAATACACCGTTGGACGCCCTGTTCCTGCCACCATTGCCTACAATCAATCTTTGGTTGCTGCCTCTTTGTATGTTGACTACGTCTTCTTGGACACTGATGAACGCCGCAGAATGGCACAAAATCCCCACGAATACTTGATCACACAGCTCCAATTCACAGGTGATGAGTCCGTCGGTTCATCCTCGAACAAGATTAAGCTTAACTTCAACCACCCTGTGAAGGAGCTTATCTGGGTTGTCCAACCTGATCAAAACGTCGATTACTGCTCTTCCTTGACTTGTGATGCTCTTTTGTTCAAGGTTCTCGGTGCCCAACCCTTCAACTACACTGATGCCATTGATGCTCTTCCCAACGCTATTCATGCTTTCGGAGGCCCTGCTGCCGTTGCCCAAGATTCTCGTGCTTACATCGATGCTCGTGGATTGTTCCAAGACGCCGGAGCTCTTGACTACATCCCTGGTGAGGGATTCACTGGATACTGGCATGGACCATCCAACCCTTACAATGAGGTCAACCTTGGCGGTGACCAAGTTCCTTTGAACACTGCTGGTCTTCCTGCTTCTGTTGCCCAAGCTCTCGCTTCTGGAACCTCTGCTCCTCACCTTGACAACTCTGGTGTCTCCGATGCCGGAACTTTCGTGCTCTCCGAAACCTCTTTGGACATGCACTGTTGGGGAATGAACCCTGTTGTGACTGCCAAACTCCAATTGAACGGACAAGACCGCTTCTCTGAGCGCGAAGGTTCCTACTTCTCTTGGGTCCAACCTTACCAAGCCCACACCAGAAACCCTGATGAAGGTATCAACGTGTACTCCTTTGCTCTCCGCCCTGAAGAGCACCAACCAAGCGGCACATGCAACTTCTCCAGAATTGATAACGCCACACTTCAATTGGTCTTGTCTAACGCCACTGTTGAAGGCACCAAGACTGCCAAGGTCCGTGTGTATGCCACCAACTATAACGTGTTGAGAATTATGAGTGGCATGGGTGGCCTCGCGTATAGTAACTAAAGAATTATATTTATTTGTATATTATTCACAAAAATAACTTAAAGAGATTTCATATTATATAATTATAATATGAACCAGCTAGAAACTAGCATAAATGTTAATGAACGTTTAAGAAATAAACCTTCATTTTGTGTTAATTGTGATTATCACTTTCTTAATTATGGAAAGTATGAATTTATTCTTGATGTTGAAGATTATATTGAAATTAGAGATGATTTAAATAAAACATTTAAACTTGACATAAATCATTTATATCCATATTATAAAGAAAATAATAAGGAAATAAATATTTTAGAGCATTTATATAATTTCAATTATACTGATAATATATATTCTTTTAAAAATAATAATAAATATGATTTAAGAAGAGAAAATATTGTTTGTTATCCAAAAATATATGATGAAATAGTAAATAAATATAATATAATTGAATATATTCAAGGTCATTATTCAACATTAGGTCAACAAGCTTATAAAATTAAAAATTGTTTGTGGAAAATTAAAGAAAATGAAAAGGAGTATTTATTAATGTATTGTGAAAAAAATACATTATGTAAATTATGTCCTGAAAGTTATAACAAAATATTAGAATTTGAAAGAAAAAATAATAATAATAAAAAGTTAACATGGTATAAAGCTTCAAATGGATATATTCAAACACATACTACATATACGTTAGAAGATCAAAAATGCTATTACATTCATCAAATAATAACTAATTACTATGGAAACGGTAAAGGAACAAAAAATATTAGCGTAGATCATATTGATAGAAATCCTCTAAATAATACAATTGAAAATTTACGTATAGCCACACAAAATGAACAACAAACAAATACTAAAGGCATTTTATCAGGAACAAAACGCGAAAGAAGTAGTAAGAAAGATTTACCAGATGGCATAACTTATGAAATGTTTAAAAAGTATGTATATTATAATCGTGAATTTTATGACAACGCAAAAACAAAGGAGCGTGAATTTTTTCGTGTTGAACATCCAAAATTAGATAAACCTTGGTGCACAACTAAATCAAACAAAATATCCATTAAAGAAAAATTAGAACAAGCTAATAAAGTAGTAGATGATTTGGAAAATGATATTTATCCTGTAAAAAATGAAATTAATTTACCAAAATATGTTTCTTTAGTTATTAATAGGGAAAAACCACATTTAGTATTTGAAAAAAGAGTAGATGGTAAGCGTTTAGGTTTAAAAATGGTTTTACCTGAAGAATATGACTTGGAAGAACAATTAGAAAAATTAAATGAAAAAATCAAAGAAAAATATGAAGGTGAAAGTGTGTTGTAATATTGCTTTTGTTGCAACAAAAGCAATAACTAATAAATTTTCTCTACCAATTTCCCATTACCATCATAAATCCAAATCTCACATTTATAACCATCATCTTTTAACGCCTGTTGCTTTAAATAAATACAATCTTTTTTCTTGGCTGCCGTCCAGGTGGATTTCGCTTCTATGCAACGATTTTGCGAGTTGATAAAGCAATCAACAAAATATCGCCTTTTTTTTCCATTTGTATCTTCATACCAAACAGAAGGCACTTCGCTTCTTTTAACTACAATATCATCTTCCGAAATGCCGTCTTTTTGTAATAAATCATTAAGCATAAAATGTTCGTATCCTTGTATTCTCTCTATTCTTCCAGATGGGAAAGTAAAATCATAAGCTTTGTGTGCGTTTTTAGATGCCTTTTCTGATACTTCGGCATTCTGCATCGGAAATTCTGTTCCGTATTTTTCTAAATTAGTAGCTTTTATTTTATCTTTTACTTCTTGTGATTGTAATGAACATTCAACGCCATATTTTTCTAAAAATGTTTTTTTACATTTATCTTTTACTATTTGTGATTTTGATTGATGTTCAACACCATATTTGTTTAAACAAGTTTGTTTAATTTTTTCTTTTATTTCTTTATTTTGTAATGGATATTCTACGCCATATTTTTCAAGAGTAGTAGCTTTTAATTTTTCTTTTACTTCTTCATTTTGAGATGGATTTTCTACTCCGTATTTTTCCAAATTAGTTTTTTTTATTTTTTCTTTTACTTCTTCATTTTGAAATGGATTTTCAACACCATATTTGTCTAAACATGTTTTTTTACATTTATCTTTATAATGTTGCGTTTGTGAATTATGTTCAACTCCGTATTTTTCTAAAAATGTTTGTTTTGATTTTTCTTTTAATTCTTTTGATTGTAGTGTATATTCTACACCATATTTATTTAAACATGTTTGTTTGGTTTTTTCTTTAATTATTGAAGATTGTGAAGGATGTTCAACTCCATATTTGTTGAAAAATATTTGTTTATTTTTAATAACACTATTATTTTTAGTGCATTTTTTACAAAAAAACCCTCCATGATTAACGCAACTTTGAAATTTTTTACTACAAATATCTTCACAACCTTCAGTCAAACATTTCGCTTCAATAATAGTGCCCCGATTAACTTTCTCCAAAGAATAATCATTTGTCAAATGAATCCCATTCTTTTTACAAAATTGTTGTAAGAATTCATAATCGTATCGTATTTTTGCGGTCATAAAACTATATAGTTAATGGATATAGTTTTATATATATTTAATTCAATTTTAAAAATTATTTCCATAACAATATATAAATGCTAGTTAAAAGCAATTCAGTTCCTAATTTTTTGTTTGAAACAGCAAAACCAAAACAATATACTATTACGTTAACTAATGTTGAACTTCCAAAAATAATACCATATAGTGAATTTATTAAGAATAATCCAAAAGCTACAAAAAAAGACAGACGCAATGCTATTAAAAATTTTTATGACTTGTTGTTAGAGTGATAAACTATATTGTATTCAATTAATCATCATTAATCCTACATTCCTTACACTTGGAAATATGTCTGCAAACTGAACAATACCATTTTTTACATTTATGACAAGGCCAACCATCAGAACCTCTGTTGACATCTGTTCCACACGAGCTACAATTTCCATAACAACCACAATTTGGTTCGCCAGTTCCGCTACAATTACTACACATTCTCTCCGAACAATCGCAACAAACCGTCTGTATACATTTATCGCAGCCTGAAACATTACAATTATAACATTTTAAAGTTCCCTTTTCAGGTTTGAGTTCTTTACAATTTCTGCACTTTACTTTTCGAAGCATTCAATATATAATAAAAACAAGTTTTATTTAATATATTTTTAATATTAAATAAATCCTTTCTTTCAATTTACACCTTTTAACATTTCAAACGCTTATTATCCTGATTATCGATTTTATTATTTATTGTATTTACAATTATAAACTCCACACCATAATGCTTGACTATAATACGTATTATTTTGGTAAAATCCTAATTTAAACCCATAATTAAAGAAATATAGTGGAATGCAACAACAAAGCGTGCATTGTTCGTGATAATTACCATCATCTAACTGTTTTTGAATATGATATGGATAATTCATTTATAATATATTACATTATATACATTTAAGTTTTTTGAAAATACTTAATTATCTCACTTAAACCTGGCGTTTGAAATGTTAAAAGGTGTAAAAAATATATTTTATTAATGTTTAGTTATAAATAACTTCTGCTTACTTAACTTTAGTTAAGCAAGAATGACAGGTACATTAATTCTTACTGTGCCAGAGTTATCTTCAAGACTAACTCCAAAACGTTGAGCCATATAATAATTACGGAATTTACGCAAATGGATTATTAGTAGAATCAAGTAGTATCCGTTACATGAAAGAAATATTTGAATGTGAATATATTGAATAATTTTTATCGTTTATAATACACATTTTTATAAAAAAAACAATATTTATAAAAATGTTCAAAAGTCTAAAATTTCATTTGAATAATTTAGGAATATTTTTAGTTAGCCATTATAAAAAATATTATTGTAATATATATGCAGTATCAGCAAAATAACCGAATGCAGCCAGTGCGTGCCGCTGGACCCAAACTTGACACAACTGGACAACCATTGCAAACTCGTCAATATTATAGTTTTACCGCAAAAAGAACAGGACAAATACAAAGCTATACTGGTTCATTAATTGGTATAAAACCTGATGGAGTTGGGTTTGAATATGCTTTTAATATACCAAACCAGGGTGTAAAAAAATTTACGTCAAATAGTATTGTATCTGCTACTCCTATTGCTGCTCCTATTGCTGCTCCAGATGATAATTATTATGGAGGTATAAAAAGAAGTAGAGGAAGAAGAACTATGGGAAGAGGAAGAACTATAAGTAGAAGAAGAGGTAGAGGAAGAGGAAGAGGTAGAACTATGGGAAGAGGAAGAGGCAGACAATAATTTTTTATTACCGATTATGATTCCAATTTTTTTCCAAGTTTTCTGTGTTTTTTATTTCTTGAGGTAAAGTTGTTTCTAAATTCCGCAACTTCACCATTTGCGTTGTAGCTCCAATTAATCCATCGATAGCTCTCTCTAACTGGTGTTTTTCCATTAGATGCCCATTTTCATACAAATTCATAAGTCTTCGTTGGATATTTGTAAATTGTGTGTCAGCCATATGTATAGTTTTATTTTTATCATATTAAATAAAACTATTTCAATTTTTTATTTAATGCGTAATAATTTTTGATTTTTATTTTCATATATAAAAAAAATGATTACTAAAATATAGTAAAATATAGTAAAATATACTTAAAATAATAAATAGTTTATCATAAAACATATGCAATACAATTTCTTTCAATCTGAAAAAAAATTCGTAGTAGGTGTATATTACGAAACATTACGGGTTAAATCCACACGTAAACCAAACATACCTCTAGGTAAATGTGACGAAGTTGGAACAATTATTCCTGACACAGAAAAAAGTTTGGGAAGATATATACGAAGTCAATGTTACGGATATGGTGACAATGGCGGCAGATACGATTATTTTATTAATGATAAAGGTATAGAAATATCAAATAGTTTGGATTATGATGGAACTACAAGATATAGACAAATAAATTATGTAGAATCGCGTATAGATTATTTAATGGTTTTGGAAGGTATTGGAAGAGAAATAAATAATGATGAGTTCAATGAACATATTAATCATTATTTAGGTGATTTAAATGTAGTTAAAGAAGTGTGTAGTTTTATCAATCCTATTATTAAGTAAACATGTAAAAAAAATTGAAATGATAAATACTAAATTATAAATAGTATACTATAATAACAATCACGATTCAAAATGAACACAAATAATAATAATAATAATAATACTGATGTTGCGGATGTATACTTCAAGGTTGCTCATACTGGTCAAAACGGGCAATTTAATATTGCTACCAATATATGTATAGCAAATTTAATTGAAACCGGAAAATATATAGCATATGAAAATTTTAATATTGATAGAAATCTAGAAATAGAAATTGTGGAAGTCGGGCAAAATATTCCCGGAATAAGAGCGGAAGATGCTCCTGCATTAGTTTGTGATTTTTATACAACTGTAAGAGAAAAATACAATGGCGTATACACAAACTTGGCCTTTTATATTCGTGTATTACAATAAAATTAAAGTTCATGTTTATTTGACGAGAAACAATTCAAAACAATAGAACAAGAACACATATGTAAATTTACATTATTTGATTTCACATCAGGTTCAATCTCTACGTCTACATTATTATTACTTAATGCTTTAACATCTTTTTCATCTATTTTTTTTTCTATTTTTTCCATTTCATTTAGAGGCTGATTTGTAATAATTTTTTCCATTTATATATTGTTAAATAAAAAATATATTGTATAATATATAATATATTTTTTGTGTAATATTCTATATTATGTATTATGTAGATGAGTTGTAGTTAGTTATTTATATACTATTAACACAATAATAAAAGAAACAATGTAATAAATTTATTCTTATGTTTTATGCTTCTTCCATATCTTCATTGTCTGATTCAGTTTCGCTATCAGAATCTACATTATAATCAGATTCAATATCATCATCAATTTCTATATATTTATTATCCACTAATTTCACCTTCTTACTATTAAATAGTTTATTCATATTAATAATTTCAGGTTTTTCAGTTTCAGAAGTAAATAATTTCAAAATTTGTGTATCATCTCTAAAACGTAATGTATAGTTTTGTTGTATATTATTTCGACCTATTCTACCCATCGCTTGAACAATTTTTTCTTGTGTTAAGTCCAAGTCTTTACTCAAATAACCGTGACAAAATTGATAGTTTGTCCCATAGATATAATCACTTGAAGC
>Ga0187844_10000627_pt1 | contig 27615 bp, 26 predicted proteins | sample SpaLakP09_SKY_50_FD_134517 | JGI IMG/M metagenome (GOLD analysis project Ga0187844, IMG submission 134517) | Oligotrophic lake water microbial communities from Sparkling Lake, Wisconsin, USA - SP09_SKY_50 | ecosystem: Environmental > Aquatic > Freshwater > Lake | place: USA: Sparkling Lake... | reverse complement strand
GTCATGATCCCTTCCCAGTGCACCGCGCCGGGCGGGTCGGGGAGGGGGCGCGGGGTCGAGCGCAGGTTGATCCATTTCTGGTCGTTGTATTCGTGGATCCAGATGCGGCCTTCCCAGTTCCAGCCGGCCAGCGCGCTGGCCGAGGCGGCCATGGCATCGAGGTAGCTCTTGCGGTCGTCGGGCAGGATCAGGGCCAGGAAGCGGTCCGGTTCGGCCTGCAGTTCGGCGGCCGCGATGCCGAGCAGGGCGGCGCAACCGTCGGACAGATAGGGAAAGGCGACGCGCCCGTCGGCGTACAGGATGAACTGGTACACCAGGCCCGGCGAATTGCTGACGAAGGCTTGCATGACGTCAGCGATGGTAGGCGAGACATTACTCATGCCCGGAATCATACTATGAGCGGCGGCGCGCGCGCCACATGGCCAGCAGGCGGCGCACCACGCGCAGGGGATGGGCGGCGTGGCGCCCGCCGGGCAGGCGCTGGCGGATGCGGGCGCGGACATCGCGCGCCAGGCGCTTGATGCGGCGCGCCACCATGCTGGCATAGCGGTAGGCGGTGGTGGCGCGCAGGCGGCCGAGCCAGCGGTCCTTGAGCGCCATGAAGCGGTCGTGCCAGCGCGCGAACCAGGCAATGGTGAGCAGGCGCGGGCGGGTGATGAAGTAGATGCGGGCCACGGCGGCCGCGCCGCCCAGCTTGGCGATGATGAGCGCCAGCACGCCGCTGATGGCATAGCCGTGGGCAATCGCCATCAGGGCCAGGATCTTGACCGGGAACAGCAGGATGGCCGGCAGGGCGAACAGGCACAGGGCGCCGTACGGGGGCAAGGCGGCGATCCGCCTTTCCAGCGACGCCAGCGGCGGCCAGGCGGCCAGGGCGCGCATGAAGCGCGCGCCCGTGTCCCAGAACCATTCTTCGATCAACAGCAGCAGCGCCGCCAGGTAGACCAGCGGCGTCAATAGCCAGGCTCGCAATCGGATGGGGCGTTTCATTGATTTCATGATACTGGAAATATTGTGCTGGCGGCAATCTGGTATCGCCCGGACAGGATGGCGCAGCGCCGTTACAATGTCCTGATGAACAAAGCATTTGTCAAAGAAGCGGACAACGAAGACGACGAGGAAGCGCTGGCCCTCGCGCGCGCCATTTCCGCCGGCGCCAAGAACTATATTACCCCGCTGGGTTACCAGCGCATCAAGGACGAGCTGCTGCAATTGATCGATGTCGACCGCCCGGAAGTGGTGCGCATCGTGCACTGGGCCGCGTCGAACGGCGACCGTTCCGAAAACGGCGACTATATTTACGGCAAGCGCCGCCTGCGCCAGATCGACGGGCGCATCCGCTTTCTCACCAAGCGCATGGATGCGGCCGAGGTCGTCGATCCGACTGTGCACCATGGTAACGACCAGGTGTTCTTCGGCGCCACGGTGCGCTACGCCAATGCGGCGGGGGAAGAGCACACGGTCACCATCGTCGGCATCGACGAGCTCGACCCGCTGAACGGCAAGATCAGCTGGGTCTCGCCGGTGGCGCGCGCGCTGACCCGCGCGCGCGAAGGCGACCTGGTGACGCTGCAGACGCCGCTCGGGCCCGAAGAGCTCGAAGTGCTCAGCGTGGATTACCCGGCGCCGGCCGCGGACTGATTTCTTATCTTTATAGCGAGTTGTTGATGTCGATCGTTCACAGCAGCCTGAATCACTATCTGCGCATTCCCCTGGCAGCCGAAGTCCATTCCCGTCCCTCGCTGCGCCTGCTGGGGCCGGAAACCCTGACCCACCTGGCGGTGTACACCCGGGAAGGCGAGCAGTCGTCCTTCCAGCACGAGCTGCTCACCGAGCTGTGCCTGTATTTCGGCGTGTCCGGCCCCAACCTGGACGCCAAGTACTATTTCCACGATTTCGGCACCTTCCGCCTGCAGTGGGAATCGCACACCGAATTTGCCACCTACACCTTCGCCGAACACCGCGAGCTGGCCGCGCCGCTCGAACAATCCTTCGACCAGGTGCCGCTGCGCCACATTCCGGAAAAATGGCTGCACAGCCTGAACGGCACCGTGATGGCCGCCACCCATGTGGCCCTGAACGAGAGCGACGCCACGCTGGACGACATGCGCAAAGCCTTCGCCGGCAACTTGCTGGTGGGCAGCGACAGCCAGAGCCTGGCCCGCCTGTGGACCGATTTCGCGATCGCGCCGGACGGCTTCGGCCGCATCATCGTGCAAGACCTGGGCATGCAGTACCAGCAGGCCGGGCGCCTGGTGCAGCGCATCCTGGAGGTGGAAACCTATCGCATGATGGCGCTGCTGGGCCTGCCGCACGCCCAGCTGGCCGGGCCGGCGCTGAACGCCATCGAAACCGAGCTGGCGCGCCTGTCTGCCGGCATGACGGACGGCGTCGACGGGGTGGCGCCGGACACGCCGAACGATGAACGCGAGCTGCTGCAAAAGATCACCTCGCTGGCCGCGCGCATGGAAAAGCTGGCGCTGGAAAACAGCTACCGCTTTGCCGCCTCCAAGGCGTATTACCGCCTGGTGCAGGCCCGCATCGAGGAATTGCGCGAAACGCGCATCCCGGGCGTGCCGACCGTGCGCGAATTCATGGACCGCCGCCTGGCGCCGGCCATGAATACCTGCGAATCGATCGTGCGGCGCCAGGAAGCGCTGGCCGAACGGATAGGCCGCACCAATGACTTGCTGCGCACGCGGGTGGGTATCGTGCAGGAGCAGCAGAACCGGCGCATCCTGGAATCGCTCAATACGCGCGCCGCCCAGCAGCTGCGCCTGCAGCAGGCGGTCGAGGGCTTGTCGGTGGTGGCCATTTCCTACTATTCGATCGGGCTGGTCAGCTATGCGGCCAAGGCCTTGAAAGTGGCGGGTTATCCGGTCAATCCCGACATCGCGACCGGCATCATGATTCCCGTGATGGTGGCGGCGGTGTGGCTGGGATTGCGCAGGATGCACCACCAGGTCGTCAAGAACTGAAGCGTGAGCGGTCGGCGTTCGCTTGCATCTCGGCTTGGCATTGACCAAACTAATTAAACTTAGTTGAATCGGGTGCCGCCATGTTCACGATCAATATTCACGAAGCCAAGACCCATTTGTCGCGACTGGTCGAAGCCGCCGCCAAAGGGGAGTCGTTCATTATCGCCAAAGCTGGCAAGCCGCTGGTCAAGGTCATGGCGCTCGACGCACCGGTTTCAGCGCAGCGAAGGCGCGTGGGATTCCTGGCCGGCCAGATCGCCGTGCCCGACGATTTCGACGCGATGGGTCGGGTCGAGATCGAAGCGCTATTCGGCGGAGAATGAAACTCTTGCTCGACACGCATTTGCTTCTGTGGGCTGCCGGCGACCCCGGCCGGCCCGACTTCCAGGCCGACTCGCGCGTGTTACGCCGGGGACTGCTCGACAATGGCTACAGCGAGCTGCCGATCACAAGCGAACATGCTGTGACGGTCGAAGGTCTGCCGCCCATCCACAAAGATCCTTTCGATCGCATCCTTGTCGCGCAGGCAACAGTGGAAGGGATCACCCTTCTTACCGCGGACGCAGTGGTCAAACAGTATCCAGGGCCCATTCGACTTGTCTGACCGGCGGGAGCGGGCTGCTAGCCACAGCTGGCACCAGCGACGGCGACATTTGACATCAACGCATGAAAAACTGAATCCAAAAGCGCGTATGCGGCGAATAAGTGGTCATCCAGACCATTTTTTCGCACGCACATGAACGCACATGCCAGCCTGACCGCCATCCTTTTCCTGTCCGCGCCGCTGGCGCTGGCCGAGCCCGATCCCATCCCGACCGTCGTGGTGGCCGCCTCCCGCATCAGCCAGCTCGGCATCGCCGACTCGGCCAACGCGGGCGTGGTCACCCGCCAGCAGCTCGCGGCACGCACCGTGTACCGGCCCGGCGAACTGCTCGAAGCGACGCCCGGGCTGATCGTCAGCCAGCACAGCGGCGAAGGCAAGGCCAACCAGTTCTACCTGCGCGGCTTCAACCTGGACCACGGCACCGACCTTCGCACGACGGTGGACGGCATGCTGGTCAACCAGCGCAGCCATGCGCACGGCCAGGGCTGGACGGACATGAATTTCCTGATTCCCGAACTGGCCAGGCGCCTGGAATACCGCAAGGGGCCCTACCACGTGGACGAGGGCGACTTTGCCGCCGCCGGGGCGCTGGCCGTGCGCTATGCCGACACCCTGCCGGAAGGGATAGCCAGCCTTGGCCTGGGCCAGAACGGCTTCCGGCGCGCGCTGCTGGCCGGCTCGCAGGGCAATCTGCTGTACGCGCTGGAAGTGTTTCACAACGACGGCCCTTTCACGCGCGGCGACGACTACAACAAGGTCAACGGCGTGCTGCGCTACAGCGGCAAGAACTTCCATGTGGCGGCCATGGCCTACAAGGCGCGCTGGAATGCGACCGACCAGATTCCATTGCGCGCGGTGGCCGATGGCCGCCTCGGCAGGTTCGACGCCGTCGACAACAGCGACGGCGGCAATGCGCACCGCTACATCCTGTCGGGCGAATGGCGCGGCGACGCGTCGAAGGTGAATGCCTATGTCGTGGCTAACCGGCTGGACCTGTATTCCAACTTCACCTACTTCCTGGACGATCCGGTCAATGGCGACCAGTTCAGCCAGCCGGACCGGCGCGTGACGTCGGCCTTCAACGCGGAACATCGCTGGGGCGACCTGCGCGTCGGCCTGCAGGTCCAGAACGACAATATCCACAATGGCTTGTACAAGACGGTGGCGCGGCGCCGTATCGCCACCACGCGTGAAGACCACATCGTTGAAACCAGCGCCGGCCTGTTCGCGGAACACGGCATGCGCTGGACCCCGTGGCTGCGCACGGTGGCGGGCCTGCGCTACGACCAATATCGCTTCGACGTGGGGGCTACCAGCACCGCCGGCAAGGCCAGCCCGGCGCTGAGCATGATCTTCGGGCCATGGAAGTCGACCGAGTTCTATGTCAATGCGGGGCGCGGCTTTCACAGCAACGACGCGCGCGGCACCACGGACGGCGTGACGCCGCTCGCGGCGGCGACCGGCGTGGAGTTGGGGGTGCGCAGCGAAGCGGTCGAGGGGCTGCAAAGCACGTTCTCGCTGTACCGGCTGGACTTCGATTCGGAACTGGTGTTCGTGGGCGACGCCGGCACCACGGAAGCGGGCGGGGCAAGCCGGCGCACCGGCTTCGAATTCTCGAACTACTACAAGCCGAACCGCCACATGACGATCGACGCGGACGTGGCGTTCGCACGGGCGCGCTTTCTGAACGGCGAGCGCATTCCCGGCGCCGTGGAAGGCGTGGCCTCGCTGGCGCTGGCGGTCGATGACGTGGGGCCGTGGTACGGGGCGCTGCAGCTGCGTTACTTCGGTCCGCGCCCGCTGATCGAGGATAACTCGGTGCGCTCGCGTGCCACGTCCACGCTCAATGGCCGCATCGGCTACAAGATCGGGCGCCGCATGAAGATCGAACTGGAAGGCTTCAACCTGGCAAACCGGCGCGATTCGGCGATCGATTATTTTTACGCCTCGCGCCTGCAGGGCGAAGCCCAGGCGCGCGACGACGTCCATTTCCATCCGGTCGAATCGCGCTCGTTCCGGGTGACGCTCAGCGCCGCGTTCTGACTACTTCGCAGCTTTCAGCTTGTCGAGTTCGGCCTGCAGTTCGGCCATCCTGCGCCCGGCGCCGTCGCGAAAGCGCGGTTCCGCGATGGCGTCGACCATCGGTTTCATGGCCATCAGCTGCGCGGTCAGGAGGGCCTGGTCGGCTGGCACGGCGATATCGGGCGCGACGCCCGTGCCTTCCCAGTTGGTCTTGGTGACCGGGTTGATGGCGCGGCCGCTCGGAATGAAGGTCACGAAGTGCTCGCCCGTGCGCCGTCCGCCGCCCGGGTTGGCGCCGCCACCCGTGGTTTCGCCGACGATGATGGCGCGCTTGAGGTGCTTCAGGTTGTAGGCGAATTCTTCTGCTGCCGAAAAGGTGCGCTTGCTGGTCAGGATGTACACCGGCTTGTCTTTGCCGTAGCGGATACCCTCGACGGCCGGATCGGTATGGAAGGAATCGGTCTTGTTGCGGGCGCGCCAGTACAGGTCGTTCAGGTGGATTTTTTCTGCGCCGAACAGGTAGCTGCTGATCAGGGCCACCATCTGCGGCGAGCCGCCGCCGTTGCGGCGCAGGTCGATGATGAGTGCGTCGGAATCGGCCAGGGCCGACATGAATGCGGCGACCGTTTTGGCGCCGCCTTTGGCATCGCCGAAGGAGCGCAGTTCGAGATAGCCGATGTTGCCGTCGAACTTCTCCATTTTGGCCAGGCCGAAATTCATCCAGCGCCCGAAGGCGAGGCGGCGCGCGTCCTGGGCCGGATCGGGCTTCTCGTCGCCGGCACGCGGAACTTCCGGCGGCAGCTTCTCGGGGACGAAGTTGACGCGGATATGCAAGTCCTTGCTGACGGCCTTCATCTGCGTGCCCAGGGTGGCCGCAAAGTGCTGCGCTTCGGTGATGGCGTCATACTCGCCCGCCTTTTCGCGTGCGCGCAAGTCCGCGATCATTTTTGCGGCGACATCGGGAAATACATAATGCTCGGTCAGCTGCGTGGCCATCTCGTTGATCGCCTGCTTGCGCATGGCGGCATCGATGGTCATGTCGGGGCGGGGCTGGGCGGTGGCGCTGAAGGCTGCCGACACGAGCACGGCGAGGACGCTGAAACGGCGAAGGGAAAATGTCATTGCGGTCCTTGAATCGGGCTGGTTGAAAAAATGGCTAGCGCCGCTTGAGCAGTTCGGAGACCGTCACGAAGCGATAGCCTTGTCGTTTGAGTTCGTCGATCACGCCCGGCAGCGCCGCGCGCGACGGTCCACGCGCCTGGTACATCACATGCATCAGGATGATGGAGCCAGGCCGGGCCTGTTCGCCCACGAAGCGCACGATCTTTGCCGGGTCGCGCCCGATGTCGTCGGACTGCTCGGGGTCGACGTCCCACATCACCGTGGTGATGGCGCGGCTCTCGAGATACCAGGGAAGGTAGAACAGCTTCTTGCCGTGGGGTGGACGGAAGGTGAGCGGGCCCGTGTAGCCGGCCGTGCGCAGCGCCAGTTCGCTGCGTTCGACTTCCGCGCGGATGTCGGCGGCAGGCATGAAGACCAGGCGCTTGTGATGGTATGAGTGGTTGCCGATCTCGTGGCCGGCCGTGTAGATGGCTTTCACCGAGTCGGGACTGGTGGCCGCTTCGCGGCCGGTGAGGTAGAAGGTGGCCGGCACGCCCTTGTCCCTGAGGACCTGGAGTACTTCGCGCGTGAAGGCGGGGGTGGGGCCGTCGTCCAGCGTGAGCGCCACCACCTTGTCGGTGGTGTCGATCCGGTGAACCAGGTCGCCGGCGACCTGGAAAGTGCGCGCATTACCGAGTTTCCAGCCGCCCGCAAGGACAAGCAGCAGCACGACGGCGCCTGCAAGAAGGCGCTTCAACTGCGCTCGCGTTCGACCCGGGTCACGCCGGCCACGCCGCGCAGGTTGCGGATCAGGTGCGCAAGGTGCACCCGGTCCTTCACCTGGATCGTGAAGCGCAGCTGCGTCATCACGTGTTCTTCGTCCTCGTCCATGCCCACATACGAAATATTGGCATCGGACTCGCCGATTTCGGCGGCCACGCGCGCCAGGATGCCTTTTTCATTGTTGATCAGGAGGCGGATGCGGCAATCGAAGCGGCGATTGACCTCGCCGCCCCACTGCACGGCGATCCAGCGGTCCGGTTCCTTGCCGCGCATGCGCTTGGCGCCCACGCAGTCGGTGGTGTGCACGATGAGGCCCTGGTCGCGCCGCAGCTGGCCGGTGATCTGGTCGCCCGGGATCGGCAGGCAGCATGGCGCCAGCTGCACCGACACGCCTTCGCTGCCGTAGATGGTGACCGGATCGAGTTCGCTGGCGCTGGTGTGCTGCTGGTCGAAGGGCATGGACGCCAGGTCGTCGTCGATCAGGCCGAAAATGTGGCGCGCCACCAGGGCCGCCATGCGCTTGCCGATGCCGATGTCCGCATACAGTTCGTCCATCGACTTGGCGGACGATTCGTTGAGCAGTTTTTCGATCGTGGGCGCGGGCAGCTCGGGATTGATGTTGAGCGTGGTGAGCGCCTGCGCCAGCAATTCCTGGCCCAGTTCCACCGATTCGTTCAGGTTGATCGTGCGCAGGTGATGGCGGATCGCGGAACGCGCCTTGCCGGTGCGCACGAAGGCCAGCCAGGTGGGGCTGGGGCGCGAATTCGGATCGGTGACGATTTCGACGATGTCGCCGTTGCGCAGTTCGGTACGCAGCGGCGCCGCTTCGTTGTTGATCTTGACCGACACGGTATGGTCGCCGATGCCGGTGTGGATGGTGTAGGCGAAGTCGAGCGCGGTGGCGCCGCGCGGCAGGGCGATGATCTTGGACTTGGGCGTGAACACGTACACCGAATCGGGGAACAGGTCGACCTTGACGTGTTCCAGGAATTCGGCCGAGTCGCCGGTCTGCTGCTGGATGTCGAGCAGCGACTGCAGCCAGGCATGGGTTTTCTGCTGCAGGTCCGACAGGTTCGAGTCGCCGGTTTTGTACAGCCAGTGCGCGGCCACGCCCGATTCGGCGGTGCGGTGCATGTCCTGGGTGCGGATCTGGAATTCGACAGGCGTGCCGTAAGGGCCGATCAGCGTGGTGTGCAGCGACTGGTAGCCATTGAGCTTGCGGATCGCGATGTAGTCCTTGAACTTGCCCGGCATGGGCTTGTACAGGCCGTGCAGGGTGCCCAGCGCCACATAGCAATTGGCGAAGCTGTCGACCACGACGCGGAAACCGTACACGTCGAGCACCTGCGAAAACGACAGGCGCTTGCTGCGCATTTTTTTATAGATGCCGTACAGGGTCTTTTCGCGGCCGTACACTTCGGCCGGCAGTTCGGCCACGGAGAGCGTGTTCTTGACCGATTCGAGGATTTTCTTGACCACTTCGCGGCGGTTGCCGCGCGCGGCCTTGACGGCCTTGGACAGGGTCCGGTAGCGGACCGGATACAGGTGCGAGAAGGACAGGTCCTGCAGCTCGCGGTAGATATTGTTCAGGCCCAGGCGGTGGGCGATCGGCACATACACTTCCATGGTTTCGGAAGCGATGCGGCGCTTTTTCGGGGCCGTCATGTGTTCCAGCGTGCGCATATTGTGCAGGCGGTCGGCCAGCTTGATGAGGATCACGCGCACGTCCGACGCCATGGCCAGCAGCATCTTGCGGAAGTTTTCGGCCTGCGCCTCGATCAGGCTCTGGAATTCGATTTTTTCCAGCTTGGACAGGCCGTCGACCAGGGTGGCGACCGGCGCGCCGAAGCGTTCGATCAGCTCTTCCTTCTTGACGTCCTGGTCTTCCATCACATCGTGCAGCAGCGCGGCCATGATGGCCTGGGCGTCAAGCTTCCAGTCGGCGCAGATTTCGGCCACGGCGATGGGATGGGAGATATAGGGTTCGCCCGATTTCCGGACCTGGCCAAGGTGCATCTCGTCGGAAAAACGATAGGCTTCCTTGACTTTCTTGAGCTCGGAGGGGCTGAGGTATTCTGCCAGCTTGGCGGAAAGCTGGGTAACCGACGCCACGCCAGGTGCACTGGCGGGCGCGGCAGATGCGGCTGGGTCCTGTTTCGACGCCGAGCGCGAGGCCCGGGGTTTGGGCGTGCCTGATTGTGTCGTATCCGGGGTGGTCAGGTTCATACTTAAAGGATACCAGAAGAGCGGGTGGACACTCTCGTTGCACGCAGCGACAACTTACATCGGGACCTTTTTGAGCATCTCGATGCCGACTTTGCCGGCAGCGATTTCGCGCAGGGCGACGACGGTAGGCTTGTCCTTGGCGTCCACTTTTGGAGTGTGGCCCTGCAGCAACTGACGGGCGCGATAGGTCGCGGCCAGGGTCAGTTGAAAGCGGTTAGGGATGTGTTTCAAGCAATCTTCAATAGTAATGCGGGCCATCTTTACTCCTGTTTTTGACAATATTGCGCCGTGTCACGACTGTTGCGCATGGATACCCAGTTGGGCAAATAGCGAGGCGTTACGCGCAGCTTGCTGTGCAAACCGGCTGCGTGTCGCTCTGACAATCGCGCTCATCTCGGACAAGGCGACGTTGAACTCTTCATTGATAATAACATAGTCGAACTCCGGGGCGTGAGAGATCTCGCCGCCGGCGGCCAGCAGGCGCCGCTCGATGATGTGCAATTCGTCCTGTCCGCGCTTGTGCAGGCGCTCGGACAGGGCCGCGATGGAGGGCGGCAAAATGAAGATGCCGGCCGCCTGCGGGAACTGTTTTTTGACCTGGCGCGCGCCCTGCCAGTCGATTTCCAGCAGGATGTCGGTGCCGGCCTTCATTTCCTTCTCGACCATCAGGCGCGAGGTGCCGTAGTAATTGCCGTGGACTTCGGCCCATTCGAGGAATTCGCCGCGCGCGGCGCGTTCGGTGAAGTCGTCGGCGCTGGTGAAATGGTATTGCACGCCGTCGGTTTCACCGGGGCGCGGGGCGCGCGTGGTGGTGGAGATCGACAGCTGGATGCCCGGTTCCTTCGCCAGCAGGGCATTGACCAGGGTCGATTTGCCGGCGCCGGACGGTGCCGCGACGATGAACAGGCTGCCCGCGAAGGCGGAATTGTTTTGCATGGCGCGCTCTTGAAAGCTGAAAACCTGATTCTACCAAACTAGCTAGCGGCGCAGTAGCGACCGGACAAAGGCGGGCAGCCTGCACCAGGAGCGGCGCGGGCAGGCATGGATGGCGACGGCGTCGTGGCGCAACTGGCGCAGCTGTGCATCCCAGCGTGGTCCGAGCGCGGCCATCGTGGCCGGGTGGACCAGGATCGTGGCGTGCCGGGTGGCGCGCAGGCTGTGGTTGGCGAAACCGATCGCGCGCCGCAGGAAGGCTTCGGCATCGGCGCCGCCCAGCAATTGCTCGTACAGAGGGGGGATTCGTCCGTGATGTAGGGATCGACGCTCTCGCCATTTTGCACCGGCAGTTCGACCACGCCCTTGATCCATTCGCGCAGCGCCGGCGTGTGCTGCCATTCGGCCGGCAGCAGCAGCACCTGGGTTGGCAAAGGGGAGGTGGCAATCCGGCCGGCCTGCACAGCGATGTCGGAGCGCGTCCAGGGACCGGGCACCACGATGATCGGGCAGGCGACGCCAGTGTGCAGCTCCATCATTTCAAGTTGTCCAATTAGCATGAGGTTGGCCATTTTCGGCCAGCCGCTGCATCAGGGCTTGTCTTTTGCTGCCAAACGATTGTCTTTGCGCGACAATTACTCCAGGTTCTGGACCTGTTCGCGCATCTGCTCGATCAGGAGCTTCAATTCCATCGACGCGTCAGCCAGTTCCTTGACCGAGGCCTTCGCACCCAGCGTGTTCGCTTCGCGGTTCAGTTCCTGCATCATGAAGTCCAGGCGCTTGCCGACCTGGCCCCCTTTTTTGAGGATGTGCCGGGTTTCGGTCAGGTGGGCCGTCAGGCGCGACAGTTCTTCGGACACGTCGATCCGGATGCCGTACAGCGTCACTTCCTGGCGGATGCGTTCGAACGCTTCCTGGCGCGTCAGGGTCGACGGGGTGCCGTGGCCGGCCAGGCCCAGCGCGTCCTGCATGCGCTCGACGGCCTTTTGCTGGAACTGGGCGATGACCTGGGGAATGAGCGGGGTGATGCGCTTGACGATGACGTCCATCGCATCGATGCGCGAGACCAGCATGGCTTCGAGGGCGGCGCCTTCGCGGCGGCGGCTGTCGACGAAGGCGGCCACGGTCTTGAGGGTGAGGGCGGCCACGTCGGCCTGGAGCGATTCCTGGCCCACCTGGGCTTCTTCGATGACGCCGGGCCAGCGCAGCAGTTCGGCCACCGTCATCAGGGGCGCGGAGACAAAATGTTTGGTCACTTCCGTTTGCAGGCGCGTCAGATCGGCGAGCAGGGCGGCGTTCAGGGCTTGCGAGCCGCCGGCCACCTTGCGTCCGAAAGACAGGCGTGCTTCCACCTTGCCGCGGGTGATCGCCCCCATAATGGCGGCGCGCAAATCGGGTTCCAGGGCGCGCAATTCGTCATTGATGCGGAACTGCAGATCCAGAAAGCGCGAGTTGACACTCTTGATTTCGATCGTAAGGGTGCCTGCCGCGCCTTCGCTGGTGGCAACCGCGTAACCTGTCATGCTAGAAATGCTCAAAGGAGTCCCCGGTTTTTATCTTTTCTTTACAAAGCAGTGATTTATCCACACAATCGCCGTGTTAAGCAAGGAACCCTCATGGCTGCACAAAATAACGCTCCCTTGCCCGATGGGCTTGAAATTGCCGGATATCGCATTGTAAAGAAAATTGCGTCCGGTGGGTTCAGTATTGTATATCTCGCTTATGACCCTGACGGAGAAGCCGTCGCGATCAAAGAGTACCTCCCTAGCGCACTCGCATTGCGCCAGCCGGGGGAGCTCGTCCCTGTCATTTCCAAGCCCAACCTGGCGGTCTTCCGGATCGGCCTGAAATGCTTCTTTGAAGAGGGCCGGGCCCTGGCCCTGATTTCCCATCCGAACGTGGTGCGGGTGCTCAATTTCTTCCGTGCCAACGAAACCGTGTACATGGTGATGCATTATGAATCAGGCCATTCGCTGCAGGAGCAGATTGCGCGCCTGTCGGTCAAGGGCAGCCGCCTGAACGAAGCGTTCATCCGCCAGATCTTTATCGGCGTCTGCGCGGGCTTGCGCGAAGTACATACCAACAAATTGCTGCACCTGGACCTGAAACCGGCCAATATCTACCTGCGCACCGACGGCACGCCGCTGGTGCTCGATTTCGGCGCCGCGCGCCAGACTTTCAATGCCGACGTCCCCAAGCTGACGCCGATGTACACGCCGGGCTTTGCGCCGCCGGACCTGTATTCGAAGACCGCGGCCCTGGGCCCGTGGTCGGATATTTACAGCATCGGCGCCTCGATGTTTGCCTGCATGGCGGCGTCACCGCCGCAGGCGGCCGACCAGCGCAAGATCGAAGACAAGATGCCGGCCTATTTCGCCAAGCTGGAAAACAGCTATTCGGCGGACCTGATCCGGATGGTCAAGTGGTGCCTGGAGATGGATCCGCTGGCGCGTCCGCAAAGCCTGTTCACGCTGCAGAAGGAATTGCAGACGCCACCGCCGCCGCCGCCGCCCGAGCTGTCCAAGATGGACAAGCTGACCGGCCAGTTCCGCGGTTTCGCCGACAAGATCGGCTTCGGCAAAAAGGCCGACAACAAGAACACCTGACCTGAGGAATCCTTATGCAATTCTCCGTTTACCAGGAAAGCCATATTGGCGGGCGCAAGGTCAACCAGGACCGGATGGGCTACAGCTTCACGCGCGACGCACTGCTGCTGGTGCTGGCCGACGGCATGGGCGGGCACCTGCGCGGCGAAGTGGCCGCCACCATTCTGATGCAGACCATGTCGACCATGTTTCAGAAAAGCGCGACGCCGTACGTGAAAAAGCCGGAGCGCTTCCTGGAAGAGGCCTTCATTGAGGCGCACGACGAAATCCACCGCTACAAGGCCGCCAACAACCTGCCCGATACGCCGCGCACCACGGCCGTGGCCTGCCTGATCCAGCACAATATCGCCACCTGGGCGCATGTGGGCGACTCGCGTCTTTACTGGATCCGGCGCGGCCAGATCGTGGGCCGCACGCGCGACCATTCGCATATCGAGCACCTGATCGAAAAAGGCCTGGCCGATCCGGCCGACCGCGCCACCCACCCGGACCGCAACAAGCTGTTCAACTGCATCGGCGCCTCGTCGCTGCCGCGGGTGGACATTGCGCGGCCGGTGTCGATGGTATCGGGCGACATCCTGATGCTGTGCTCGGACGGCCTGTGGTCGATGCTGTCGGACGAAGACATGGTGCACCGTCTTTCCAGCCAGACCATCGTGCGCGCGGTGCCGGACATGATCGCGTCGGCCGTGTCGATCGCCGGCGAAAAGAGCGACAATGCGACCGCGCTGGCCATCATGTGGCAGGGCACCCTGGTGTCCGAAATGCCGGGCGTGAATACCGACATGGCCGTCATCTCGACCATGATGCTGCCCGATAACCTGGTCAGCACCACCATCCAGAGCACGCCCGAACCGGACACGCCGTACGAAGTGGACGCCTTCAACGACGACGAAATCGAAAAAGCCATCGCCGAGATTCGCGGCGCGATCGAAAAATCTTCCCAAATCATCAAATAAGGCATTCCATGACTTTTGTATCCCGCCCGAGCGGCCGCGCCGTCGACCAGTTGCGCGAAATCCGCCTGACCCGCCAGTTCACCCGGCATGCGGAAGGCTCGGTCCTGATCGAGTGCGGCGACACCAAGGTCATTTGCACGGCCAGCCTGGAAGAAAAGGTGCCGGGCTTTTTGAAGGGCAAAGGGCAGGGCTGGATGACGGCCGAATACGGCATGCTGCCGCGCTCGACGCACACGCGCATGGACCGCGAAGCGGCGCGCGGCAAGCAGTCGGGCCGCACGCAGGAAATCCAGCGCCTGATCGGCCGTTCGCTGCGCGCGGCGTTCGACCTGAATGCCTTCGGCGAGCGTACGCTGCAAATCGATTGCGACGTGATCCAGGCCGACGGCGGCACCCGCACGGCGTCGATTACCGGCGCCATGGTGGCCGCGTATGACGCCTTCAACAAGCTCGTTGCCAGCGGCGCGATCGGCGCGGTGCCGGTCAAGAATTTTGTGGCGGCCATTTCGGTGGGCGTGTACAAGGGCATGCCGGTGCTGGATTTGGACTATGTCGAGGATTCGGACTGCGACACGGACATGAACGTGGTGATGACCGATGCTGGGCACTTCATTGAAGTGCAGGGCACGGCCGAAGGCGCGGCGTTCGACCGGGCGGGCATGAATCGCCTGCTGGACCTGGCGCAGGGTGGGATTGCGGACCTGGTGACGCTGCAGAAGGAAACGCTGGGCCTTCTATAAGCTTGACCAAACCCGCACATCGCACCCGCCTGCGCGAGTGCGATGTATTCCAGCAAAAGGCCCCGCCGCCACTCGCCGCCCGAAGCTCAGTAAGAGAGGCGCAAAGTTTCAAGCTTGGCTTCCAGCGCATGGCGCTGGCCGGGTTCTAGCCGAATGCCGTCGAGCCAGACCCGCTTCAAACTACGACTTTCCAAAACTAATGTCGTGATGGCATTGGCGTCGAGCGACGGTGCATTATCATGTCCTCCAAGCGACAGGTATTCCAAGTTGGGGAGCGCCAGCAGCATCGAAACGTCTGTCGCGTTCAAATCAAGTGCCCACAGGTCGAGGGAATGCAACTGGGTCATGTTCATCAGGTGTGCGAGGCCAGTGCGCGTCAGACGTGTTCCGCCGATGTCGAGTGAGCAGATGGTGGAGGAGCGGCTGATTTTCTTCGCCATCTTGTCGTCAAAGCGGGTGCCTTCCAGATCAAGCGTAGTTAGCTTAGGCATGGATAGCAACGCGGCGAACGCGGACCGCGCCAGGTCTGCATTTTGCGCGCCGAGCACCCGAATAGACGGGCATTGCGCCACTTGAAGCAGGTCAGGCTCGGTCATATAGTGATTGGCGCGAAAAACTTCGAGTTGCACGGCCTTATGGAAATTCTTCAATTTTCCTGGACCGGACATGCTCAGGACATCGAGCTCCCGCAGTCCTTCAAGCTGGAGGATGTGATTCATCGCGGCCCGCGTTACATCGCACCAAATCCACAATTGATCTACCCGCAGACCGGCGAGGCACCGTGCATGGCCGATACCAAATTGGGCGATCTCGGTGATGCTGAGCTTGAGCGGCTCCACCGCACTACGTATGGCGAGCTGCCGCATTGTGCGGAGTGGCAGTTCCCGCGTCAGACAGTAATAGCCTCTCTCATCGGGTGTGATCAAGATGTCAGCCAAAGCGGGTTTCTCCACCGCCGCCGGGTTCTTACCGGTCGTCATTGGTGGCCGTGCCGGACGGGTCGAGGACGCCGCCGGGCTGGATGGTCGGGGTTTGTTTCGCCAGCACGGCCAGGTAGTTACCAAGTCCCTTCAGCTTATCGTCCTTGATTTGGGCAATCGCGGCCGATAGTGCGGAGAGGTAGCGGTCACTTGTTTCGCCCTCGCCGAACAGCCTGGCGTAGTTGGCGGCCAGGTAGAGGTATTCGAGCGAGCGCTCTTCCTCCAGCTTGCCCTCCAGCGCCACCTTGATGCCGTCGAACGCCTGTCTGCGATAGCGATTGGCGGCTTCGACATTGCCGAGCGATTGGTGCCAACGCGCAAGTACACGCAGCAACTGATTGCGGAATTCTTCATTGACACCCCGGAGCGCATAGATGCCTTCGAGCAGCCGCAACTGACCCTGAATCGAGCGGCCGCCGCGATAGTTCTGCTTCAGCCATGCCGCGATCGCGGTTTTCTGCGCGGCGGTGATGTCCTTGACGTCGCCAATGAAGGTGGTAAAGCCGGAATGCTCGCAGAACCAGATGCCGTTCGGATCGGTCAGCGGCCAGAATACCTGGTCGTACTTGGACTCCCATTGGTAGATGTAGCTGCCGTAGCTGGCCGGCTCATGCACCGCGCAGGTCTTGTTATCCGCGAGCGGGTCCGGTATGGTCTTCTTGCCCCAGGTGGTGGCGTGGGCGCCCGGCGAACCGGTCGCCAGTATCAGCGTTGCAAGGATAGCGAGTAACTTCATCCGTTTAACTCCCCAGAAAGACTCGATTGTACCGTCGCATCTAGTCTATCTAGATTGATACCGAACGATTAGGGCAAGGGGCTCAGTTATTGCCAACTAAGTGGAAGATGAACTCCAGTTCAGTCATTGACGCTCAGCCGCTTCGATCGCGCGGCCAAGTAGCCTAATAAGTTCTTTAGCCTGAGCAATATTCAACTCTATTTCCGTGTTACCCGTGATAGCTGCGTCCGAGATACCGCTGTCTGCAATGTCTGCGGCTTGTTGTTCGTGGTCCGGATGAAGATTCCATATCTCGATATTGATGTGACCGGAGTGAATATTGGGGCGGACCTCAACAAAGCCGGACCTATACGGTACGCTCTTGCAGTAAATCTTAGGAAATTCCATATAGCGTGCTCGTGTATGGTTGTTATTTGATGATCACGTCGCTGGCGGGTCGCTTTTGGTCCGCATTTGCCGATTTTACTCGACGCCGGACTCGCCTTGGCGGCTGGCGCGGCGGCGTTCGAAATCGGCGTCCTCGCCCACATCGGGCATGCTTGCGAGTATATCGACCATAGTTTGCTGGCGAGGTCGTTTCAGCGCAGCATTCAGGATCTCACGGTGCTCAGCCTCAGCGCTGCGACCATTGGCGGCTGCCCTATTCTTCAAGGCCAGCGCCACATCTTCATCGACATTGCGCACTATTAGATTCGTGGTCATCACGCCTCCTGTTTGCAACCATTGATTGCATCATGCGCCGCCGCAGATGACGATGCAAATGTCCGGGACATGGTGTCAATTTGAATACTTAAGCAACGCAGTGTTTCTCTCGTATATTCAGCGTGTTGGGTCACCCATCAGAGCGTGATGGTGACGCTTTTGAACGCCTGATCTTTTTCGGGCATGCCCTTCACATGCGGCCCGCCGTCGTCGCTGAGAATCTGCACCTTGCGCGTTCCCGGAATCGCAAACAGCGCCTCCGGCCGCACCTGGCCGAAATCCTCGTGCAGCAGCTGCACTGGCTGGTCCTTGCCATCCCCCGACCAGCTGTACAAGGCAAAATCGCCATGATCCGCAGCCGGACCGGCCACGATCATGTAGGCCAGCCCCACCAGTTCCATGCTGCGGATCGCGCGTCCGCCCAGGTCCAGTTCGATTGCCTCGCCAAAGCGCGCCTTGTGGCCTTCCACCACATCGGCAGGATTCAACAGCGGCACCACCAGCGCCATGCCGCGCGGCGCGGGATTGCGCATGCCGATCAGCAGCGCGCCGTCGGGTGTCGCCGCCAGCCCTTCGATATTGAATGCGCCCTCCGCCTCGGGCATTTTTTGCGACGCTTCCTCGATCGGAAACGCCTTCAGGTGCTCGGCGTCGATCATGTCCTGCAGGAGCCTGCTGTAGGGCTTGCCGACCGGTTCAATGCCTGCCACGGTGGCGAAAAAGCGGAAGCGCCGGTCCTGCACTTTGCCCTTCTTGTTGCGGCCATGCGAAGTAATCCAGTAAATGCGCTCGCCGATGGCGGCCGCGCCTTCGATGTCGGATTCCTTGTCCGGCCTGGTGCCCAGGAAGGCGGCCAGGTCGAGTTCCCCCACCGGGTCGGCTTTTCCCCGTCGGTAGATCTTGAGCTGGTTGCGTTCGTCGTTGGCGACCACGAAACGATGTTCATCGATCGCGGCGGCGGCCGACGCGTCGCACATGCCGCGATATGTGAAGGGTTCTTCGAGCCTGGCGTGGAAGGCGTGGGCGATCAGGGTGGCGGTGGCTGTTTTCATGGTGGCGATGATAGCAAAATGATATGCGGGGCGGCGCGCCGCTGCAGCAGGTAAAATACGCCCTTCACCCCACCGGCCACTTATCATGACTCAAGGTCTCATCCTCGCCTCGAACAACGCGGGCAAATTGCGTGAATTTTCCGAAATTCTCGGCCCGATCGGCTTCACCCTGCATGCCCAGGGCGATTTCAACGTGCCCGAGGCGGACGAGCCGCACAAGACCTTTGTGGAAAACGCGCTGGAAAAGGCGCGCCACGCCGCGCGCCTGACGGGCATGCCGGCGCTGGCGGACGATTCCGGCGTGTGCGTCAATGCCCTGGGCGGCGCGCCCGGCGTGTACTCGGCGCGCTTTGCGGGCGAACCGAAGTCGGACGCGCGCAACAACGAGAAAGTGATCGCGGACCTGGGCGCGCATGCCGATAAATCGGCCTATTACTACTGCGTGCTGGTCTACGTGCGCCATGCGGACGATCCGCAGCCGGTGATCGCGGACGGCCGCTGGGATGGCGAGATCACGCCGGAGGCGCGCGGCGAGTTCGGCTTTGGATACGATCCGCATTTCTGGATACCGTCGCTGGGCAAATGCGTGGCCGAGCTGCTGCCGATCGAAAAAAACGCCTTGTCGCACCGCGGGCAGGCGCTGCGGGCACTGGTCGAAAAACTGAAATGATCCCGATCAAAGTCATTAGCGGCGATGCGAAGCCCGAACCCCGTTCGCCGGCCGCCAGCGCCCTGAAGTACCTCAAGCCGGGCGCGCTGAACCTGGCGGCGCTGCCGCCGCTGTCGCTGTACATCCACTTCCCCTGGTGCGTGCGCAAGTGCCCGTATTGCGACTTCAATTCGCATGAAGCCAAGGGCGAATTCCCGGAAGAAGAATACCTGGACGCCGTGCGCCTGGACCTGGAACAATCGCTGCCGCTGATCTGGGGCCGCAAGATCTACACCATCTTCATCGGCGGGGGCACGCCGAGCCTGATGTCGGCCAGGGGTCTGGACCGGCTGATGTCGGACGTGCGCACCTTGCTGCCGCTCGACGGCGCCTGCGAAGTGACCATGGAAGCGAATCCCGGCACCTTCGAGATCGAGAAGTTCAAGTCCTTCCGTGCCAGCGGCATCAATCGCCTGTCGATCGGCATCCAGAGCTTCAACCCGCGCCACCTGCAGGCGCTGGGCCGCATCCATGACGGCGACGAGGCACGCCGCGCGGTGGAGATCGCGCATGCCAATTTCGACAATTTCAATCTGGACCTGATGTACGCGCTGCCGTCGCAGACGCTGGGCGAAGCGAAGAAGGACCTGGAGATCGCGCTGGCCTTCAAGCCGCCGCACCTGTCGCTCTACCACCTGACGATGGAGCCGAACACGGTGTTCGCCAAGTACCCGCCGCCGCTGCCGGACGACGACGCCAGCGCCGACATGCAGGACATGATCGCCAGCGAAATGGGTGCTGCCGGTTTCGATCACTACGAAGTATCGGCCTATGCGCAGCCGGGACGGCGCGGTCGGCACAACGTCAATTACTGGGAGTTCGGCGACTACCTGGGCATAGGCGCGGGCGCGCATTCGAAGATATCGTTCCCGCACCGCGTGCTGCGCCAGGCGCGCTTCAAGCAGCCCAAGTCCTTCATGGAGGCGGCGCGTGCTGGCAATCCGGTGCAGGAAGAGCGCGAAATCGGGCGGGGCGACATGGGCTTCGAGTTCATGCTCAACACGCTGCGGCTGACGGGCGGTTTTTCGCCCAACCTGTTCGCCGAACGCACCGGCATGAGCATTACCGATATCGACAAGCCGCTCAACGAAGCGGAGGCCAAGGGCCTGCTGTACCGCGACCATGCCATCATCCGGCCGACCGAGCTGGGACAGCGCTTCCTCAACGACCTGCAGCAGATGTTCCTTAGCGAGTGACCATCCTGCTGATGACAGGAACGAGCGCGCTCGCGATGCGCGCCATCTTGGCGTAGTCAAGTTTGTCCGGCGTGTCCTGCATGGTGTGATAGTGCGGGTAGCGCATGACTGCGGTGTCCGTGATCATGACCGCCTGGTAGCCGTGTTCCACATACGATGAATGGTCGGACCAGGTGATGCCTTGCACAAAAGCTGGCGCGGCCAGGCCCTCCGACGGGATTGTGGCGTGCTGGCGGAACGCGGCGGTGGTCTTGCGCACCAGCCCCACCGAGTCCAGCGTACCGATCACGGCGACGAAATTGCCCGCATCCGGATAGATCGCCTTGAGCGACGCGAGCGGATACTGCTGGCTGCCCGGCGCCTCGTCGTACCAGCCAATGGTTTCCAGAATGAGTGCTGCTTCCACGTTCTGGCCGCGCGTGCGCAGGTCTTTCGCGTGGTAGCGGCTTCCCATGCCGTCGCGATGGAAGTAGGGCGGTTCTTCATTGGTGAAGAAGACGAATTTAAGTTCTGTGCCGCGTGCCGGGACCAGGGTTTTCAGCGCGCGCGCCAGTTCCAGCGTGGCCGCCGTGCCGCTGGCGTTGTCGTTGGCGCCCGGTGCACCGCGAGCCGAATCGTAGTGGGCGCCGACGATGAATATCCGGCCGGGCTTTTCGCCCGGTTCCAGGTTCGATACCGATACTTCGAGGTTGCGGACGCTGTGGTTGGCGTGCTGGTATTCCTGCCGCATGACCCGGTAGCCAAACGAGGCCAGTTCGGCTTCGATATAGTCGGCGGCGTCGTCAAGCCTGAGTGAACTGCGCGTATTGTGCTCCGTGCTGGCGATGGCGACGACGTGCTTGCGCATCTGCTGCGCCAGCGCCTTTTGGGCGACATCGGGCGGCGGTGGCGCACCCTTGAACGACTGGCCCGGCATGATCATGAACCATGCGACCGCACTGGCCGCGATGGCAATATCGATCACGATGACTGCTGCGATGATCTTGAGCGTTTTTTTCTTCACAGGTTTTCGCCCTCGTGCGAAGTGTGGTGGGTTGGCAGCCACCCTACACCAGTTTTCAGTTGCCGGGATACAAATGCTTCCACGTAGCCAAGGCGCCGATCTGGTATGGGGGGCAGCGTCACTGCGGCCCCCTCAGGCAAACGGTCTCATTTGGCGGTCCATTCATGTCTCATTTTGTCCCTTTAAGTAGCTGGCGAATTGAAAAATCGATTGGGTTACACGATGAGGCAGAATGAGACAGGATTCGGCTGCCAAACGAGGCGGTTTGCCTGAGGGGCTTGAGTGCGACTCCAGTTCTGCCAGCCAGTGCAAGTTGTACTACTGGGCAACATGCTCGGCGTCACGAATAGTTTGTCGCCGTGGATGTCGGCGGGTAGACTATTCATATTCCGACAACCCGACACAAGGAGCTGCGATGAAGAAGCGTGATTTTCTGCAGTCGATGGCGGCAGGCGCGCTGGGACTGAGCGTGCCGGTGGCTTTCGCTGGCCAGGCCAAACCGGCGGCAGCCGCGGCGCCGGCGCCCAAGGCATTCACGCTCAAGGGCGCGGATGTCTACGGCAAGGCGATCGATTTGCAGGAGTACATGGGCAAGTCGGTCCTGATCAGCTTTTTCACGGCCGAATGCATCCCGTGCACCAACGACTTGCGGCTGATGCGCGAGTTCTATGGCGCCAACAAAGCGCGCAACTATGTCAACATCGGGGTCAGCCTCGATGCCAATCGGGCCGACATCCTGGCCTATATGGACCTGGTCAAGCAGGTGATCCCGGCAGAGCAGCATTTCCCGATCGCCTGGCGCAGCGCCAAGGGCCATGCCGACAACTTCGGCCCGATCGCCAACCAGCCTACGCACTTCGTGCTCAATCGCGAACACAAGCTGGTTCGCCGCCGCAATGGCATCTTCAAGGCGGACGACTGGGACGAGCTCTGGACTGATCTCGCTTAAAGCCCGCCGCCCAGTACGCGATACAGCGTGACCTGGTTCTGCAGCCGTTGCAGGTTCGCCTGCACCGCGGCCTGCTGTGCGCTGAACAGGGAACGCTGGGCGTCCAGCAAATCCAGATAGCTGGCCGCGCCGCTGCGGTAGCGCAGGTCCGACAGCTTGAAGCGTTCTGCTTCCGCGTCGGCCACGGCACGCTGCGCGCGCAACTGTTCGCCGAACGTGGCCTGTCCCGCCAGCGCGTCCGATACTTCGCGGAAGGCTGCCTGGATGGTGCGTTCGTACTGCGCCACGGCGATGTCGCGTCCGGCCTTGGCACTTCCCAGGTTGGCGCTGTTGCGGCCATAGTCGAAAATGGGCAGCACCATCTGCGGCGCAAACGTCCAGCCGAACGATCCCCCCTTGAACAAGCCGCTCAGCTCATTGCTGGCGCTGCCCGCACTGCCGGTGAGCGAAATGCGCGGGAAGAAGTTGGCGCGCGCGGCGCCGATGTTGGCGTTGGCCGCGATCAGCTGCTGTTCGGCCGCGCGGATATCCGGACGCACCGCCAGCAGGTCCGACGGCAGGCCGGCAGGCAGTTCGGCGAGCGACGTGGCCGCGAGCGTGGTCCCGGGCGCCAGGCCGGCCGGCAGCGGCTGGCCTACCAGCAGCGTGAGCAGGTTCATGTCTTGCGCGCGCTGGCGCTGCTGCTGCGCCAGCGTGACGCGCGCGCTGTCGGCCAGGGACAGGCCCTGCTGCAGGTCCAGCTTGGAGACCACGCCATTGTCGAACTTGAGCTGGATCAGCTTGAGCGATTCCTGGCGCGCGTTCAGCGTCTGCTGCGTCAGCGCCAGCAGTTCTTCGTCGGCCAGCGTGGCCAGGTAGGCGTTCGCCACCGACGCGACCAGGCTGACATGCGTGGCCCGGCGCGCCTCTTCGGTGGCCAGGAACTGGGCCAGCGCGGCATCGGACAGGCTTTTCACGCGGCCGAACAGGTCCAGCTCGAAAGAGCTCACCAGCAGGCCCGCGCTGTAGCTGCTGTTGACGCTGTCGTCCGGACCCGGCGTGCGGCTGCCGGAAGCGCCTATGTTCAGCGTGGGCAGGCGGTCGGCGCGGCGGATCTGGAATTGCGCGCGCGCCTGCTCGATATTGAGGATGGCCACGCGCAGGTCGCGGTTGTTGGCCAGCGCCAGGTCGATCAGTTGCCTCAGGCGCGCGTCCGCGAAAAAGCGCTGCCAGCCTATAGTGACCGCCGCTTCGCTGCCTGGGCTGCCGGCTTCCGCAAAGGCTGGCGCAACGGGTGCGGCAGGGCGTTCGTACTTCGGCGCCATCGACATGCAGCCTGCCAGCGCCAGTGGCGCGGCGATCATTGCGACCTTCTTAATCATGTTTCACCTCCTCGTGCGCATACTTCTTGCGCTGGCGTTCACTGCCCTTGAACAGCTTGCGTACCACCACGAAGAACACGGGCACGAAGAACACGCCCAGTGCCGTCGCCGTGATCATGCCGCCCATGACGCCGGTGCCGATGGCGCGCTGGCTGGCCGAACCGGCGCCGCCCGCCACCACCAGCGGCAGCACGCCCAGGATGAAGGCCAGCGATGTCATGAGGATGGGACGGAAGCGCAAATGGCACGCTTCGAGCGCCGCTTCAGCCAGCGTGCGCCCCTGTGCCTGCAATTCCTTGGCAAACTCGATGATCAGCACCGCGTTCTTGGCGCCCAGGCCGATGATGGTGATCAGGCCGACCTTGAAGTACACGTCGTTCGGGAAGCCGCGCGCGGTGGCCGCCAGGAGCGCGCCCAGCACGCCGAGCGGTACCACCAGCAGCACTGCCACCGGGATCGACCAGCTTTCGTACAGCGCCGCCAGCGCCAGGAACACGGCCAGCAGCGCGAAGCCGAGCAGCACGAATACGGTCGAACCGGACAGCTTTTCTTCGCGCGACTGGCCCGTCCATTCGTAGGCGAAGCCGGGCGGCAGCTGCGCGGCCAGGCGTTCCATTTCGGCCAGGGCGTCGCCGGTGCTGTGGCCTGGCGCGGCGTCGCCGGCCAGGCGCATGGTGGAGTAGCCGTTGTAGCGCACCGTCTGCATCGGACCGGTAATCCAGCGCGTGCTGGCAAAGGACGACAGCGGTACTTGCTGGCCGCGGCTGTTCGGCACGTTCAGGCGCAGCAGCTGTTCCGGCTGCATGCGCGATGGCGCATCGGCCTGCACCACCACGCGCTGCAAACGGCCGGCGTTCGGGAAGTCATTGATGTAGGCCGAACCGAGTGAAGTCGAAATGGCGCTGTTGATGGCGTCGAACGAGACGCCCAGGGCATTGGCCTTGTCGCGGTCGATATCGAGCTGCACCTGCGGCGCGTCTTCCAGGCCCTCGGGGCGCACACCGGCCAGGACCGGGCTCTTCGCGGCCAGTCCCATCAGCTGGTTGCGGGCGGCCAGCAGGGCATCGCGGCCCTGGTCGCCCCGGTCCTGCAGGCGGAAGGAAAAGCCGGTGCCGCGTCCCAGTTCGGGAATCGGCGGCGGGCTGATGGCGAAGATGAAGGCGTCGCGCACCTGCGACAGCCGTCCACTGATGCGGCCGGCCACGTCGGCCGCGCCATGCCCGTCGCCCTTGCGTTCGTGCCAGTCCTTGAGCGTGACGAAGCCGAGCGCCATGTTCTGGCCCTGGCCCGAAAAGCTGAAGCCCTGCACCGCGACCATGCCGGCCACCTCCGGCTGCTTGAGGATGAATTCTTCCGCTTCGCGCAGCGCCTTGCCGGTGCGCTCCAGCGTGGCGCCAGGCGGCAGCTGGAAATTGACGATCAGCGAACCCTGGTCTTCGTTCGGCAGGAAGGAGCTGGGCATGCGCACGAAAATCAAGCCCACCACGGCGACGATGGCCACGAACACGATCAGCGAACGGCCCGTGTGGCGCAAGGCCTTGGCCACGAAGCCTTCATAGTTCTTGGCGGTCTTGGTGAAGCCGCGGTTGAACCAGCCGAAGAAGCCGGTCTTGGCGTGGGCATGGCCTTTTTCGACGGGTTTGAGCAAGTGGGCGCACAGGGCCGGCGTGAGCGACAGCGCCATGAAGGCCGAGAACAGGATCGAGGACACCATCACGGCCGAGAACTGGCGGTAGATATTGCCGACCGCGCCGGCAAAGAAGGCCAGCGGCACGAACACGGACACCAGCACCACGGTCACGCCGATGATGGCGCCCGAGATCTGGCCCATGGCCTTGCGCGTCGCTTCCAGCGGCGCCAGGCCTTCCTCGCTCATGATGCGTTCCACGTTTTCGACCACCACGATGGCGTCGTCGACCACGATGCCGATCACCAGCACCATGCCGAACATGGTGAGCACGTTGATCGAATAGCCCAGCGCGAGCAGGGTGGCAAGGGCGCCCAGCAAGGCAACCGGGACCACGATGGTCGGGATGATCGTGTACCGGAAGTTTTGCAGGAACAGGTACATGACCAGGAATACCAGGATCACCGCTTCGATGAGGGTTTCGACCACTTGCCTGATCGAGATATCGACAAAGCGCGAACTATCGAACGGGATGGCGTATTTCATCCCGGGCGGGAAGTACTTGGACAGTTCATTCATGCGGGTCTTGACCAGCGCCGCCGTTTCCAGCGCATTGCCGGTCGGGGAAAGCTGGATGCCGATCCCGGTGGACGGCTTGCCGTTCAGGCGCGCTGCGGTGGCGTAGCTCTGGGCGCCGATTTCGATGCGGGCCACGTCCTTCAGGCGTACGGTGGAGCCGTCCGGGTTCGCGCGCAGCACGATCTTGCCGAACTGTTCGACGGTGCTGAGCTGGCCCTTGACGACCACGGTGGCGGTAATGGCCTGGCCGCCCACGTTCGGCAGGTCGCCGATGGTGCCCGACGAAACCTGCGCATTCTGGCTGCGGATGGCGGCATTGACGTCGGCGGGCGACAGGTTGAAGCCGACCAGCTTGGCCGGATCGATCCAGATGCGCATGGCCCGTTCGGTTCCGAACAACTGGGCCTGGCCCACGCCGCGGATGCGCTGGATCTCCGGCAGCACGGTGCGCGACGCATAGTCGCCCAGCGCGATCGGGTCCCATTTCGGATCGTCCGACGAGAGGATGGTAAACATCAGGAAGTTGGCGCGCGCCTTGTCGACCCGCACGCCTTGCTGCACCACGGCCTGCGGCAGGCGCGGCGTGGCGCGGCCAAGGCGGTTCTGGACGTCGACCTGGGCCAGGTCGGCGTTGGTGCCGGTTTCGAAGCTGAGCGAGATCGAGCCGGTGCCATTGGCCTGGCTGATCGATTCCATGTAGATCAGGCCGGGAGAACCGTTCATTTCGCGTTCGATGACGCTGATGACGCTGTCCTCCAGCGTTTGCGCCGACGCGCCCGGATAGGAAGCGTTGATGACGATGGACGGCGGCGCCACGGCCGGGTACTGCGCGATCGGCAGCTGGGTGATCGAGACGGCGCCCATCACCATGATGAACAGCGCAATCACCCACGCGAAGATGGGGCGGTCAATGAAAAAACGTGCCATGAAGGGTACCTGCTTTCTTAACGGCTAGTCCATGGCACCGGCTTGACCGTTGCACCAGGCGCCTGCATTTTCTGGAAGCCGTCGACCACGACTTGCTCGCCTTCCTTCAGTCCCTCCAGGATGACCCAGTTGCCACCCTGCTGGGAGCCGATCTTGACCGGACGCGGGCCCGGCTTGCCGTCGGCGCCGACCACGATCAAGGTATCGCCCTGGTTGCTGCGGGTGACCGCCTGCTGCGGTATCAGGATGGCCGACGGCAGTTCCGCCTGCGACAGGCGCACGCGCACGTACTGGCCGGGCAGCAGGAGATTGTCGGGGTTGGGTACTTCGGCGCGCAGCGTGACCTGGCCCGAGCTTGGGTCGACACTCACGTCCGAGAACAGCAGCTTGCCCTTGCGTGGCAGTTCGCTGCCGTCGTCCTGGACGATGGTGACCGGCACCCCGGCGTTCGATTTCGTGCCGGCCGCCTTGCGCAGGCGCTGCAGCTCGCTGGCGGACTGGGTGAAGTTGACATACACCGTACTGGTTTGCTGGATCAGGGCCAGTTGGGTGGCCTCGCTTGCGCTCACGAGCGCGCCTTCGGTGACCAGCGCGCGGCCGATGCGTCCGGCGATGGGCGCGGCCACGTTGGCGTAGCCCGAATTGATTTGCGCAATCTGCACCGCGGCGCGGTTGGCGGCGACGTCGGCTTCGGCCTGCTTGTGCGCGGCGACCACATTGACGTATTCCTGCTTGCTGACGGCATTCGCTTCCACCAGCGGCTTGTAGCGTTCGGCCTGGGCCGCGGCCTGGGTCAGGTTGGCCTGGGCCTTGCCCAGCGCTGCCTGGGCGCTGGCCAGCGC
>Ga0187844_10000624_pt1 | contig 27685 bp, 28 predicted proteins | sample SpaLakP09_SKY_50_FD_134517 | JGI IMG/M metagenome (GOLD analysis project Ga0187844, IMG submission 134517) | Oligotrophic lake water microbial communities from Sparkling Lake, Wisconsin, USA - SP09_SKY_50 | ecosystem: Environmental > Aquatic > Freshwater > Lake | place: USA: Sparkling Lake... | reverse complement strand
GCAAAACAAGTATTTCAGGGCAATTGACGAGATTCCGTGTGTTCGCGAGAAGGCTCTGTGGGCAGTGAAGTGGATTGATTCAGCGGAAGATTATGCGACTCGGCTGGTTGCCTTTGCGTGCGTTGAGGGCATCTTCTTCAGCGGATCTTTCTGTGCGATTTACTGGATCAAGAAGCGCGGGCTTCTGCCGGGACTCACGTTCAGCAACGAGCTGATTTCAAGGGACGAGGGGCTTCACACCGAGTTTGCAGTGGCGATGTATCACAAGCTATCTAAAAAGCTGGACGCAGCGACAGTCCGCGATATCATAGAGTCGGCTGTGGAAAAGGAGACGGCGTTCATTTGCGACGCCCTGCCCTGTTCCCTCATTGGAATGAACGCGCGCGACATGACACAATACATTCACTTTGTGGCAGACAGACTGGCTGTCCAACTGGGAATTCAAAAAATATATTCAGCCCAGAACCCGTTTGATTTCATGGATCTAATATCGATGGAGGGAAAGACGAACTTCTTTGAGAAGAAGGTGAGCGAGTATTCAAAGCCTGGTGTTGGAATGAACCAGAAGGATATGGAGATCCGACTGGATGAAGATTTCTGAGTGGCTGAGTCCTTGAAATCAGCGTAGCAACATAAAAGCACTTTGCGGAGTTTGTTAAATGCCACAACGAGTGATAGAACGGGTATGAACCAGACCTTAATACGAATATATTGAAAACAAACATCGCGAAATTCAATGCCGCGATTTTTTGTCTATTTTCGCGACCGTATTTCAATTCAAAATACGACCATTGTGATGCTGCTAGGTAATCTAGAACAGCCACGATGTTTAATGGTTCGCCATATACGTGCCAAACTACCGAGATCGTCGATGAAACGAGAATCGCGGTCTTGTAGTCATACATGTCGTGGGGATAGAGTGGAAGTATGGAGGCAAAATGCGGAAGCGTGGACACTGCGAGCAACATTGTGTTTCTCATGCGTCAACTATGTAAGTTTAGTCTAGTGCGCGGGCGCTGATGATGTAAAGGAACATTGAGTTCAGGACTGCAAGAACGATCGTTGGAGCCGTTCGCAAAAACATCAAGATTCCGCGCTTGGGACTCTTCATGATGATGTAGAGCTCAACAAGAACCAAAATTCCAGTCGCAACGAGCGCAATAATGAACATCACGTAGTAATACGTGGACACCGTCTCATTCGAGACATTTTTCGTAATTTCACTTTCGGCAGGCATTTACTCAAGTACGATATTTTTTACTCCGTCAGCGTTGCTTTGTATGGCAACGTATCGCCATTATAGGCCGAGCTAGTATTTGTTCCTGCGACATACGTTATAGTCGCGCTTCCATTAATAGGCCCCGTTCCGCTCGCAGGAGTTAGTTTCCGGATAACCGTGTTTCCGATGTCAGATAAAAACATGTTTCCACTGATGTCGAAAGAAAAGGAAGGACTTGCTCCGCCACTTGCTCCCGTTAAATTCACTCTTGCTGAACTAACAGGTCCATTGTTTCCACTGTAACCAGTGATCGAGTTAAATATATCAGCAGATGAAGCATAAGTATCAGATGAAGCGGTACGCCTTATGTTGTTGGTGCCGTAACGATAATAATATAAATACGAAGGACTGTTTCCTTCAGCAGCTATATATTGTATATTCGCAGCACCCACAGCTCCAGTCACTCCGCCTGGTTTTAAAACGGTAACGGTAGATGACGGAGTAATTGCTCCTCCACTCAGTGAGAAGGTTACCAAAGTGTCTGGAATCAATATTGCGTATGCCAGAGATTTAGAAAATACGAGTTGCTGAGACCACAGTGAAAACGTTGATAGTGCGCCACTAGTGTTAGTTACAGACGAACCCTTGAGAATTGCAGATCCGGTCGCAGACGGATTCGTCAATAGAGTATGGGTGTTTGTCAGAGGGTTGTATCTATAGATATAGGAGAGATTACTACTCGGAGACAGGTCTCCACCCATATACTGTAGATAATACATGTTCCCGACATTATCTACACCCATTACGTCCAAATAAGCAGTAGATCCGCTGACAGTTGTTTGCACCCCACGTACAGAGTACCCTTTATTGCCGCCAGGATAATACAGATAAAAGCTATTTTCTGATGTAAGTGAACTATACACGAACTTATTTACAGTATCAAACTTAATAGATCTCGGCTGTTGGTTTCGCGCTAGGGTTTGTACAACTGGATACTGCAATCCGCTTCCAATCGGGTAAGGATCTCCTGGAATAATCCGCCGAATCATGGAATTCCTTTCGTCTGAAAGGTACAGCGCTTGTCCTGTTGCGTAATCAGTAACAATATCAGTGGCAAAAAACTGTGCTGGATACCTTGGGACTTTCGTTATAGGATCCACAGGTATTGATGCTTGAGCATACCCTACCGTAACTCCCGAGAATTTTTCAACAGCAGGCGGCGCTCCACCCACCGGTGTTCCTCCGCTGACGGTTGTAGGAACAACAGTATATCCTATATACGTTCCTCCCCCACTGATTGTAGTTCCACCACTTAACGAAACACCGCCACTCACGGTTGCTCCGCTTATTGAGTTTCCAGAGACCAACGCGGTAAGATATGTTAGGAGAACTGGCGAGGATGCATCTTGTAGTGCCAAAATTGCTGCTAATTGCACTAAAAAAGACGATACAACGGCTGAGTTTGTTGAGATTCCAACACCAAGCTCTGAAACATACCTGGCAACAAGTTCAGCAACTGCTTGAATCTGTTTCGGGGTCAATCCATTTAAAAATGTAAATGACGAAAAGTTCAATCCAGTGATACCAGGAATATACTGGTAAGTGCCTTTTCTGCCCGAACTTGCAGGGGTTGAAGATATAACACTCGCTTGAGCTTTTGCAGCAACGCTGGCTGTGAACGCGGACGCGCCCAAATTTGCGTTTCTACTGGGTTGTTTTGACATTATTACTTTTTAATGCGAGATTATTGTGTCGTTCAAACTTAAAGAATAGATACTCACAACCTACTAAATGGACCTCACGTACGCAAGTATCCTCGTTCTCGCCGCCATGGTGTTTGTGCTTTCCGGTATGGTAGGATACATCTACTGGCGCCAGACTGTCGCTCAGCAGAACATCCAGTCGCTCTCTATCGTGGTCTCCTCTCTCGTCGTGCCAGCTCCAGAGATTGCAGAAGTTCCGAACGTGTCCGAGGTCGCAGAGGAGGAGATTCCGTCTGACGATGACGACCGAGTGTCTGTGGAGCATGTGACGGAGCCTCCGCCGCCCCCCGAGTCTGCCCCTGTCGACGTAGACGACCTCCAGTCGAAGACAGCCGTCCAGCTCCGTGAACTGCTCGGGCAGAAGGGAATTCCGTTCGGAAAGCGTGATTCCAAGTCTGCACTCATTGAACTACTGAAGGCTACTGCTTGAACTTTCACAATACTACATTAAACAAGATAATGAAGCTCGTGTCGTTTGATGTTGGGCTGCGGAATTTGGCGTTCTGTGTTATGGAAGGAACGACTCGTTCCAATGTGAAAATTTTACATTGGGACTTGATTGACGTGATGGCGGAATCGGCGGGACACGATAATCCCAAATGTTTCAAGTGTAAGAAAGCCGCGAACTATATGAAGCAAGACGAAACTGCGTATGCGTGTAAGACACATTGTCCAAAGGGATCCAAACCCATCACGAAAACCTCACTCAACAAAAAGGATCCTGGCGTATTGAAGGTGGAAGCCTCGGGCGTCAACGTTACCGGAAGCACCAAGAAGGAACTTGTTGAGAAACTGTACGCCCATTACTCTGCGAACGTCTGGAAGCGGTGCGTCAAATCTGCAAAGCAGTGCTCCGTAGTGGACTTGGCCGGACCGATCGCACAGTGCCTTGAAGCTCGCAGAGATCTTTGGAAAGACGCCAACTTGATTGCGTTTGAGCAACAACCGGATAAGAGAATGCTGTGCGTCCAAGCTATGCTTCATATGTGGTTCGTGTGCCAGGGGTACGCGTGCAAGGGAGTATCGGCTGTCCATAAATTGACGAACATGATTACGCTACAAGACTCTACCAAAACATACAAGGGTCGCAAATCAACCGGCATTGTTCACGCGACGGAACTTGTTCCTACTGAAAAGTGGAAGACGTATATGCTCAAACACCCGAAGAAAGACGACTTGGCGGACTGCTTCTTACAAGGTCTGTGGGTTATGGAGCATTAATTTTCATAATGAACACGTGAACATTCAAATGTCCGGGATTTCATTCATTGTGAGGGTTCGAAACGAAGAAGCAACGTTAGAAGAATCCCTCAAGTCTTTGAGAACATTGACGATCCCGCACGACATTCACGTCATTTTGAATTTGTGCACGGACGGGTCTCGCACTATAGCGGAAAGTCTGCAGAAGGAGGGGATGCCTATACACATTCACGATTACGACTTTCCTCTTTCTAGACCGGGATACGAGACTCTTATAACGGACGCTGTTTCCAAGCATAGTTTCGTAGAGCATTCCAGGTGGTGCTATTCAAAGGCAACATATCCGTGGCGGTTTCGTTGGGACGCCGATTTCGTGGCTTCACATGCCTTGACCGATTACTTGAATGGCGAAGATTGGAAGTCTAGAAACAAGCCGACGCAGATTCGGATAACATATGTCTCGCCAGACGTGACGAACGCGGAGGCATACCTTTTTTGCGGAGATTACAAAGTCATCAAGTATATTTTCTGGGAATACTGCGACGTTAAGCCTGAACCTGAGGTTATTACGTTGCCTTCAGAGGTTAGTATTCAGCATAAATCTGTCTTCAGCGATCCCAAGAGTTACTGGAGAGAACCCTGTTGGTTCTGGCCATGCGCGTCTTCAGAGGCTGGGGACATACGAAGAAGATATCACGCACTCGTGTCCGTGTGTGGCCCTGAACCCCAAGCTCAAGCAAGAGCTTCCAATCCAGAATCTGCAAACGTTTTCTGTAAAGTGCGGGATAACGAGTCGGTATTGAATTCTCTCGGAATTCATTTCTGGGAGTGATGCGTTCTAGTTTTCAGAACTGAACCGCTCATTACAAACAAATGGACATATTGGGCGCAGAAATGCTTACAAATGCTGCGATCGCAAATGCGCCAGACACTAGGATGGCCGATATTCAGACGATAGAGTTTTCTTCGTTTCCGGACGAGCCATCCACGGAGTCTGCACCAGCCCCAAAACTGTTTCCCTCTCTCAACGAGGTCGGACCCATGGAGACGAGCGACGGGTTTCAGAACATGAACGCCGACTCCTTTGTCCATGCCACGTCTGCGAGTAGCCGGCGGATGTCAGACGAGCACTTGATGAAGGAGAAATACGAAATGCTTCGAAAGTTTGAGCGCCTTCAGCGGCTTGGCGTGCCGATGCGCAAGCGGTTCACGTTGGATTCTCCAATGGAGGAGATGCGTATGGAGCTAGAGTTCATGCGTCGCGAAAAGCAGATGGACCAGACAATAAAGCAGTTCTGCGACTGGTATATTACTGGAATGTCGGCGATGGAGTGGAGCTCTAAGAACGTGAACATCGTGAAGGCGTTCGGGCTTCAGCTGGACGGCCTTTCGGAGTCTGCTCAGATGAATGTAGTGGACATGGAGGAGGATTTTGAGGAACTGTATGAGCTTTACGGCGACAAGATGAAGATGCACCATCTCGTTCGTATTCCCATTCGCACATGTATGATGGTGTATATGGTCCATCTGACAAACCAGATGGCGCGGAAAGCCCCTATTCCGAACATTGACGAGGTTCTGAGGACGAACCCGGACATTGCTCGTCAGCTGGCGACTGCGGCGATGCAGCAGCAAACTAGGGACATGAAGTCAGCTGCTCCGGCTGTTTCATTCCCTCCTCCTTCTCAGCCATCAAACCCCATGGCCGGACTTGCCAGTTACCTCGGAAGCATGATGCCGCCTCCGCCTCCGCCTCCGCAGGCCACACAGAACCCTGGACGCGCACCCACAAGTATCAAGAGTCCTGTGAAAATCGCGCGACCGAACGCTCAGCCTCCTGCAGCAGCAGTTGCCCCTCCGCCCGCTCCGGCTCGTGAAATGAAGGCCTCCAGCTTGAATCTTGACGATCTTCTCGCGAAGGTGAACGCCGACACGAAGAAGGTGTCTATGCCTCCTCAGACGTCTCGGAAGGGCGGCTCTACCGGAAAGAACTCGGTCTCGTTCAAGCTTTAAGCTGACGCTATAACCGCCGTCCCCGACACTGCAAGATTGTGATTCTTCATGCCTTCTCGGGCGTAGACGGACTTTGAGTGGTGGAGTCCGGTTGCAAGGACAATGAACGCAGCCGTGAGAATGAGAGAGTGGACGATATCGCGAGTCCCGATGAAACACACAGCGAAAATCGCGAATCGCCGAAGGATTATATTGCGCCTGTAATCTTCGTCGGAATCGCTGAATTCGTGTAAAATATCACGACTGCCTACGTTGAGCACCAGCATCATCATGCCCGTGAAGAACAACGTATAGTCAAATTTATGAACCATCCCTTATTAGAAAGGGGCAAAATCTTGGGGACCAGACCTTTTGAAGTTGCTGTAGTTCTCTAGATTGCAGGACATTATTGGGTTCACAGAGGTGGCTGACGTGCCAGACCCAGCGCCAGCTCCGCTTGAAGAAGGAGTAGGAGTGCTAGAGGGAGGCGGAGGAGGAGTTGTAGCGGGAGGAGGAGTTGTAGCGGGAGGAGGAGGAGTTGTAGCGGGAGGAGGTGTGGTGGCAGGAGGAGGAGTTGTAGCGGGAGGACACGTTTTGCCGATATTAAAAGATCCTGTATCTCCGGGACATTTACCCCAACACTTTGTTCCGAGTAGTCTATATCCTTCAGGACACTCTGGAAGTTCGAGTACAAAAGCGCGAGTTTTATTATCCACACACCCTGTTCCTGTCAACGGCTTGCCAAAAAATGAAGTGTATGTACCAAATGCCGATCCGGGTGGACAGGTTGGTTGCGCTGATGGTGCAGCAGTAGAACCTGGAACCGCACATTCATTATCTGCTTCCGGAATCCTCACTTGTCCGCCTGGACATTGCGGTAATAAGGAGGACATTGTGGGTGTGCTGGTGCTAGTTCCAGGACCGAATGCCATATTGCATCGGAAGGTTCCCTTTTCTGGCAACATAGTGCTCAACGTAGCCCATGGAATTTTAACAGGTACGTCGGGACCGCACACCCATTCACCGCAGTTATTACAATTATCGCCTCGTCCGTCTATAACGTAAAGATCCTGAGTTCCCACGGGATTCCAAAACACTGCGGCGTCCGGGTTCGCCTCATTAATAACGAACCTGCCTCTTGCAGTATTAAACCCCTCCCGTCCCCCGCGAGACATACTTAGAACCAGTGCGACTAATAAAAGACCTCCGACAACCTTGCTCTTGTAAAGCGTAACGTAGATTGCCCCGCCGACTGCAGCCGCCATTCCAACGGGATTGGCGAGAACTGATTGGACCACTGGTGGCGGCGACAAGGCGAAGAAGACAATGTAAAGCAGCACCGATAAGGATGCAACCAGTTCTGGTCGGCGCATTTACTAATTCCGATTGTAATATTTTTCTATGAGCGAAAGAACAACGTATAGTCAAATTTATGAACCATCCCTTATTAGAAAGGGGCAAAATCTTGGGGACCTGACCGTTTAAAGTTGCTGTAGTTCTCTACATTGCAGGTAATTATTGGGTTCACAGAGGTGGCTGACGTGCCGGAACCAGCGCCAGCTCCGCTTGAAGAAGGAGTAGGAGTGCTAGAGGGAGGCGGAGGAGGAGTTGTGCTGGTTCCAGAACCAGCGCCAGAGCCGGAAGTTGTGCTAGTTCCAGAACCAGTGCCAGAGCCGGAAGTTGTGCTAGTTCCAGAACCAGTGCCAGAGCCGGAAGTTGTGCTAGTTCCAGAACCAGTGCCAGAGCCGGAAGTTGTGCTAGTTCCAGAACCACTGCCAGATCCGGGTGGTGGTAAGGCCTCGCTAGGTTGCGTGACACTCCCTGCAAACATTTTTGGTGCTTCAGGGCCTGTGACTGTTACCATAGGTCCAGTAGTCTGTGCGTCCGAAAGCAATGTACAACTTTTGCTATCTGAGTTATACATGTAATTCTTGCATCTACGACTCCCACAACATGCCCTGCCACACGAATCAATATTTGGTGAAGGAGCCGTAAGTAGTGGCGTTCCTGTATAATTCCACTTCTTAGAAGCGACGGCGTTTCCGACAGCACAACTAGTAAGCCCCTCCCGTCCCCCGCGAGACATACTTAGAACGAGTGCGACTAATAAAAGACCTCCGACAACCTTGCTCTTGTAAAGCGTAACGTAGATTGCCCCGCCGACTGCAGCCGCCATTCCAACGGGATTGGCGAGAACCGATCGGACGAATGGCGGGGGCGACACGGCGAAGAAGACAATGTAAAGCAGCACCGATAAGGATGCAACCAGTTCTGGTCGGCGCATTTACTAATTCCGATTGTAATATTTTTCTATGAGCGAAAGAACAATGGCAAGCATAGAGGAAGTGTGGGGATCCAAGTTCGGCAGTCCGATTCCTCTCGAAAAGAAAGGAAAGACGCCGCCCGCTCAGAGCGAACCTTCTTCAAAATACGACAAACCCGTGTTTTCGTCTCCGACAGAGCGAACACAGGCCGCCGTATACAAGAACCGCAAGACTATCGACGATTTGTCGGCGAGTCTTCCGATTGTGAGGAGCGACGAAGAGGGGGAGCGGAATTTCAACCCCACCTCTTCTCGTATCCGAGACGTGTCTAGACCCGTGCGCGAAGAAATGACGAACTATGCGTACGCCCCTCCAGGATTTCAGGCTCAAGACCAAGAACTCAAACTCAACAAGATTCTGCGAATGATAGAGCAGAACAAGACCGGATACGAAACTTCATCCACCCACGATATGATCCTGTATGTCTTCACGGGCGTCTTCTTCCTGTTCACGCTGGACACCTTTGTGCGTCTCGGAAAACGCATGCGCTAGACCAAAAACGGATAGCGATTTACCGGTATAGATACGGTAATAATCAAATGGACGCGGTCATTCTCTCGCGCTCTCGCAAGTATGGTCGCAACATTATCGCCGATTCCGATTTCGCAAACCTCGTGAATCCAAACAAGCCGAACGAGTATATCCAAGCCGACAGTCCATATTTCTTCTTCGCATCCGAGCTGTCTTTGGCAGGAGTTCCGCATCCGCGCAATGAGGAGAACCTCGCAGCCTACAATGAGTTGAAGAAGACTCAAATTCGCCACTGCATTCCCAATCGCAACAACTATGTGGATTACGTCGCAGGAAAGACCTACAACACGCTGGAAGAGTGGGCAGTGGATAACGGCAAGACACTCGCCGACGTTCTCTATGGCATCAACGACATCCACTTTCACTCAAACCGGGACGCATGGGACTGTTCCCAAGTATACTTCATCACGCTGGAGACTCTTGTCGGACACATTATGCCTCAGAAGAAGGTGGTGAACGCCGATCCTGCGATTGTTCGTATTGACAAGGATCGCATGAACCGGCTGATTGGAATGATGGAGCAGGTCACGTCGGAGCTGAAGTCATTCATTTAGCGCATCTCCGCCAAACGAGTCTCCATTGACGAAAAATCCGAAAATCCGTTGTCCAAATACTCAATTTCAAACGTCAGATTGAAATCGGCGGCGGTTCCTACATTCGTTCCAGCTCCACCTGCGGCCGCAACCGCTCCATCCGTCGTCCAATACAAAAACCCGCTCTTATCTTGCTGGGAATGTAGACGCGCTGTAATATGCATCCTGTCTAGATTTCCAATTGGTGGCGAAAATGTCGCGATGTTTTCCAGTGCGCTGTGGTCGTTGTAGTTGATGAACGTTGATCCGCCGTAATTTGTGGCTGTTGCTGGAATTTTTGCAAAGAAGCTGTCGGAATACGTGGACCGGTTGGCGTTGACGGTAGTTTCATCCACTTTGTCGAGTCCCTCTAAACTTAGAAGGAAATACGGAGCGGGAGCAGTAACAAGAGTGTCGGCAGTATACGTGGAGCTGGGAATGTTTTGGCCGTTGCTTCCTGATACATTGAACGAATGGGTCGCGGCTCCCCCAGACACTGTCGCAGTCCTCACCAAAGGAGGAAACTGGGCGTCCTTTAGCCGAATAGAGATTACATTCTGGTAAGTGCGGGGCAAGTAAACACAAAAATCTCCGTTGGTGTAATACTTGTAGGTATCTCGGTCTCCCGAATCTATTTGAATGGTCTTTTTGACCGTCCGAGTAAGTGTCTTTGGTCGCGATGCAGATACGAGCACGCCGTTGTAATCGTAAGCGCGATTCATTTATAACTATGTGCGAGTCTTTTTAACACGGTTTTACGGGTTTCACGCAACCCGAATCAAACTTAGAAATGAAGGTAGTGTTCATACGGCACGGACATGCGAAGCACAACGAAGGATTTGCATTAATTGGCGAGGACGCATACTTTTCCGAAAAATACGTAAATGCTCCTCTCACCGAACTAGGAGAAAAGCAAACTAGGTCTTTGGTGGCACCAGACGTAGACCGTATCTACGTGTCCCCTTTGCTTCGGTGTATTCAAACGGCACGTAACATCTTTGGACAAGATGCAGTCCTACATCTCCACGACGGTCTTATGGAAACACAGGGCAAGCATCCAGTAAACAGAAGGCAACAAAAAGACGAACTTGCAATGTATTCCTCCACAAATTTGGAATGCGTGAAAGACTCGTGTGAATGGATTGAAGAGAGTCCGTTTGACGTTAAAATTAGATCAGAAAAAGCTCTGATTGATATTTTTAAGAGATCTGCGGGATGTAAGAGTATTGCAGTTGTCACACACCACGATTGGTTGGTTGAAGCTCTTGGAAAGAAATTTTCAAATGCGGAAATGTTCATTACGACAGCGTGAAGGACGCAAACATGTTGGAAACGTCGTCATCTTCCAAGAACGTCTCAGCCATCTTGTCAACACACATGTTGAAGACGTGATAAGTGTCCACCGAAAACGTACTTGTTCCGCATATTTCCTCGTAAAGCAGAGTGAGAAGCGTCTCGGCCTCCACGGCTTGAGCTCTGAACCTGTAGTCCCGAATGTCCGGGTTCAAACACGTCATGTCTGGCCAGAATTCGCGATAGATAAGTATCATTTCCTTCTGTTCTTCCATCCAGTCCTCCGTGATCCTCTTCCCCTGCTGGACGTGCTGGATTGCGGCTTGGAGAAACATGTAGTTCGCATGCTTCTCCTCGTCGTTATAAACTTCCATTCTGCTGATGCTGTGTCCGAATCCAGAACTTTAAATCCGTTTTCGATGAAAATGAAATATCTAATCGTAAAAGGCTGGCTTGGATTTGGAGACCGACTTGAAAGTCTTAAGATGGCAGTTGCGTACGCCCTCAAACACAATGTGAAAATATATGTGGACTGGCGAGACCAGATGTGGAGTCACGGGTCCGAGGACTTTTATACCTATTTCAAGCTTGTGAATATGCCTGTTCTAAATTCTCTTGACGAAATTCCGGAAGATGCCACGTATCACCCTCCGCACTGGAAGGGACGATTGAATGAGCATATGAGCTACGAATACTTTGCTGCAAACAAAACTGCAGGAATTGATATCGGCGTGTTGGACGCTCCGTTTTCTGCAGATGTTGTAGTGTTCTCTAGTTGCGGATGGAGAACTTTGTATCCAGACTCATCCTTCTTTGCGAATGTGTTTCGGGTAATTGACCAGAGAGCCATTCAGAAAATACGTCACCATAAATCCAGTTACGCAATAGATAATTCTTGGGGAATTCACATTCGGGGAGGCGACCATATCCACGCTCGGAAACGAATAATCAGCATTCAATCTATTGTTTCGCACATTGTTACACTTGGCGGAATGAATCGGTCCCATATAGTTGCAGTGTCCGACGACAAGGAACAACTTGATATTTGGAAGCGGTTCTTTCCGAGCACATACGTCATCAGTCAAGTGAAGGTTGATTCTGCAAAGGGCGTTCATAATTTGACGAACTCAGAGCTCGGGATGTCAAAGGATCAGCTCAATGTGGACATGTTGGTTGATTTTTTCATTCTGTCTTCGTGTGAACGCATTTATACGACTGTAAAGGGAAGCCGATTCTCTACAGAAGCCCAGCGTCTCCATCCGTTCGTGAAAACAATTCTGTCGTTCTAGAAGTTTAGATAGATTCGTAAAAAGTAAGTTAATGACTACTCTTGAAAAACGCAAGGGATTGCCAACCTATCCGTTTGTAACCGTAGTTACGCCAACCTATAATCGCAGAAAGTTCATTCCCCATCTCGTCGCGATGTACAACTCGCAGACATATCCGAAGGACAAAATGGAGTGGTTGATTTATGACGACGGAACAGATAAGGTTGAAGACATGTTCAAAGACCTACCGTTCCCAAACGTCCGATACATCTACAATCCCGATAAGAAAAACATCGGATACAAGAGGAACCGACTGAACGAGCTTGCCACTGGAGAAATCATTGTTGCAATTGACGACGACGATTACTACCCTCCCGAACGCGTATCGCATTGCGTCCAAATGTTCAAAAAGTGTCCCGACGCAGAAATGGCGGGAGCTGTTGAAATGTTTATGTATTATACGGACATCAAGGTGATTTATGCACTAGGACCTTATCACCCATCGCATATCACGAACGGAACTATGGCGTGGCGCAAGAGTTACGTCGCGAACAAATACGACGAAGAAGTGACGCACGCAGAGGAAACGTCTTTCCTTACCGGAATTAAGGACAAGGGAATCGTGGCTCTGGATCCTATGAAGACGATTCTGGTAATGAGCCACAGCAGCAATACTTACGACAAGGTTCAGTTGCGCAATAACAAGGACCCGTTCCTGAAAGATTCAAAAATGAAGCTTCGCGATTTCATTAAGGACAGGTCTTTGCGTGATTTCTTTGCGAGTATTTAGCGCTGTCTGACGCAGAAATAGACTACCCAACAAAGCAAGAGGATCGGAACGACAATGCAGAATATACTGATCGCCTCCATTCTGGTTTGAAATTTCTCACTTTGAAAACGGAAATTCGTTTTGAAAGTAAGAAAGGCAAACATGGCCCTGACGATCCACGGATACAGACTTCCGAAAACAGACGTTAAAAATTTGCTTCAACTGAAGGGAATTCTGAACGTCAGACCTTACATTCCGTCCGTCTTCGTAAAGCCCCAGTTCGTCCACCGTTATCCAGTGTATCTAGAGTCGGAAGAGTATATCTACGTCCCGAAACACTATGGGATTGAAACTTACGGGCCACCAAAGGTTTCGTATCGCGACGTACCAAAAACAGAGGACAAATACTGGGAATTTTCGGGCACAATTCGGGCAGCACAAGAACCCGTCGTCAACTCCTTTCTACTTCCATCCCCCCGTGACGGCATATTGTCGCTCCAAACCGGCGGCGGAAAAACTGTGTGTGCCCTCTACATCGCCTCTCAAATCAAACTCCCAACTCTCGTTCTTGTCCATTCTGGGTTTCTGAAGGATCAGTGGGTGGAGAGAATCCAGTCGTTTCTCCCAAAGGCGCGCGTAGGTATATGGAACGAAGACACAAGTGTAGACACATTTCTTCAGGAATTTGTAATTCGCATAGAGGGAGCGGTTATTAAATATAAGGCACCAGATACTCCTCACTTCAAACTCATCAAGAATTTGAAGAATGCCGAGATACTTCGGTTAGCGGAAATTATGGGGGTTTCTGCTACACTAGAGTCAATTAGTTCAGACATTGTGAGATATACCTCGGAGCACGATATCACTGTTGGAATGCTACAAGGAATCATGCGAGAAGATGTTACTGCGTCATCTTTCAAAAGGTTGGGTCTAGTCATAGTTGACGAATGCCACCATATTGCGTCAGAAGCGTTCGTTAGGGTCGTTCCAAAACTGACGTCTAAGCACATGTTGGGGCTGAGTGCAACTCCGGAACGCAAAGATAAGTTAATGTATGTGATCAACTGGTGCTTGGGTCCGATGCTTTATAAATCGGATTCTGCGGAAAAGGTGGACTCGGGAGTGAAAGTGGAAGTGCTGGAGTTTGAGACGGACGATGCAGAATTCAACACAGTGATCAAGAACCAGTCCGGCGTCATGTTCACATCTCTGATGGTAAACAAACTCACCGAATTTGAACCGCGCAACAAGATGATCGTGGAATTGCTGAAGGATTTATACGAAGACCCGACTCGTCAAATTCTGGTGCTCAGCGACAGAGTTGAGCACACAAAGAAGCTGTTTGAAACACTTCCACCCGACATTCAGAAACATACTGGGATTCTCGCAAGAGGAATGAAACCTGCTGTGAGGACCGAGTTCTGTGAATCAAAACGCATTCTGATTTCTACTTACCAACTTGTAAAGGAAGGATTTGATGTCGAATCTCTCAATACGCTTGTTATGGCGACCCCTCGGCCTGATATCGAACAAATTGTGGGAAGAATCCTGCGAGTGGAGAAAGCGAAACGAACTGTTGCGCCACTCGTCATTGACATTGTGGACTCCACATTTCGCAGGCAATTTCAAGAGAGGCTGAGGCTTTACAGGGATAGATGCTACGAAACCGAAAAGATAAAGATAGATTAATCCCACCACATATCACAGTCGCATACAACTCAACCGATGTTAGGGGCATCCTTTTTCAACGAGGTTAAACTCCAAAACCCTCATTGAAATCGTATCTATTATCGTCGCCTTGGTCTCCGTAATTTCTAACTGCTCTGTCTCCATAATCTCCAAAGTCAGTTTCAAGTTCCTTTCCGGTTTCTCCAAGCGGCGCCTCTCCTGCATCCAAATCCCTGTATGCGTTTGGCCCTTCTTCCGGCAAGTTCTCGTCCATTCCTCGCACCCGCCTCAGAGTCTCTTCGTCTTGATCTACTTCCACATCTTCCTTCGCAAACAACTTTCGGTCTTCGTTCGTGATAATGTATCCCGCCAGTCCGATATCCAAGAGTTGCTTCGTGACTTCTCGCTCCGAGTCATCCATTTCACGCATTCGGCTCTTGAACGTTTCGCGCTCTTTTGCCCGCAACACCTGGTTTGTTTTGTCTGCGTCTTCTCGCTTCAGAAGTATCATTCGCAGAACGATGTCCTTGCGCACTGCAGTTTGAAGCGTCCTTTCCAACTCGGCTCTTGATTCACTCTGAGACACGGTGTGCAGAACTTCAAACACGAGCCCGCGTGCGACATCTCGTAGCAAAGACGCGTCCAATTGCGTGTTCAGGTACACGATCGTCTTTCGCAATCCAGGAATGGTCTTTTTCGGGAACCCGGACTCTTTCATCAGTATGTCTATGAGTCGCTGTAGAAGCGACAGTATTCCGATTCCGTCATTGGATTCGTTCAAAAAAGAAGAAAGAGCGGGAAGTTTTAGACCTGGGAATTTCATCTGCAAACGTCGGCGAATGTCGGCGTCTCTCACCGTATTCATATCGGCGTCTTCTGACACGATTTCGGGGTTTATAGAAGCACGAGGAGATGGCTTTATGCCTTCCCATAAGACCGCCGGGGCTTGCGAAACATTCGGTCCTCGTTTTGGCTGAAGAATCGTCATTGGCTTGACGGACATACAGATAGGGTTCGTGGGATTCTGCTGAAGGGATTCGCTTGGCTTGTAAGCCTTTTTATCTACTGTGAGAATCGGAAGCCTCTTCGTGCTCAACGTTTCAACCAACGGCGGCGCAACCAAATACCGCTCCTTTGCCTCTTCAAATTGAGCCTTGAACTCTTTTGCAGCGATGCTTTTCAAATACTTTTCGGAGTCTGTTCGTAGTGCCGACTCTTTAGAAATCAGATACCGGAGGAATGGAACGATTGGACCCTTGAAGGACCCGGAATACGACTCAAACGGCTCCTTCAATATGAACAGGAGAGTGTCAATGATTCCCTTTGATTTAACATCGTCGGTGTCTCTCGGGAATCCGGACATGACCATAGGACGGGATCCAATAGATCTGCGAGGAACCAAAAAGGGTCGGTGTGTCTGTAGAAGAACGATAGCTCCCACGAACCCGAACGTTCCGTCCACACGGTCCTGCATATCCTCGCCGAACTTCTTTGCCTTTGCGAATTCTTTGAACGAAGCGGACATTCGGCGCACGAGATGAAGGACCGGTATTAGTTGACGCTCTTCAGGCAAGACTTGGAGAAACGACAGAATCATGTAAAAGACAGAATCAAGAGCAGCCTTTAACAGGAAGACGCTCGACAGTTTCTTCAAAGAATTCGCGAACGAATCAATTTGGGACTTTCCGCGGAACCCGTCTTCGTCCAGAACTCCCTGCGAAACCACCAAACGCCCGTCGCTGTCGAATTCGTCTTGGATCGTAAACACTTGACCGATTCTTTCGCCGCACGTTTTACATACTCGGAATCCCTGGTCGGATGCAGTCCACTTTCGGTAAAACGCATTCAAATCCTTCGCCATCTCCCCCTTCAATGTGGCAATCGTATGCTGACAACCCAGGAAAGATCCGTCGGCGTCCAAATACAAGTTCTCGGCAGGAACAATATCTTTCAACAAGACTTCGGCTGCGTCAAGTTTGTCTGTATCCGTTCTCTCTGGGTCGTTTAACAGCAGCAGTATATCCTTTCGCAATTCCGGCGTTTCCTTCGTTGGATGACTTGCGTACTTCACCATCTTTGCAAACTCGGTCTGGTGTCTGTATCCTTTCAAAACGTCTTGGTGTTTTTTCAGGATGTCCATCTCGGTTCCCTCCGTCCACGCCTTTCGTCCAAGAACGATCAGGGCATTCTGTTCTGCGTGAATGGCTCCGACAGGAACGCATTTCCCGGATCGGTAGACTCCTCCGTTTATAAAGCTCTCAAACGTGGAGGATTGGATGCATTCTTCGGGAGAAGATTCGGGATGGTGTGGCTCCAACATATCGCCAAGAGGTTTTACGTTCAACAATCCTGCGTTGTTCGTCATAGAAAGCAGCAGTTTCTCCACAAGAACGCCTGCATCTTCTTGTTGCGTCATCCAGTAGCGCGGATGGACTCCGTCAACCCATTTGGATCCGTACATCTTCTGAAGGTCTTCGGACGGAGCCCCAGAACTCGCCGCCTTTGGAAATTTCACAGTTACGGGGGGCGGAGACTTCAAAATTACATCTACCGGCGGAAATCGCTGCTTCCATACGCTCCACGGAATCTCCTGCAGTTTCACGTCGTAAAGCTTCAAATACTCTTGACCTTTTCCGAACGGATCGTTGGTGGTCGGGACGGCGTGTGTCAGTATCGCCTCCACGGAAGGATAGACGTCCTCAAACGGTTCGTTGGTAACCAGCTTTCCGGGTTGACCGGATTCAAGGAACGGGTGTCCATCCAGCGGATTCGGAAGTTCTAGTTTTCGGGCGTCCATGGAATATCCCTGAATCCGAATATCGTCTTTCGTGTTTGAAACACGCATCTCAACGATCTCCTTGCTTCCGTCTTCGTGCATAATCGTCTTTGAAGCAGCATAGTCGCCAAGAGCCACAACCTGTTTTCCTTCGTCCGTCCTGCCGTAAGTCCTCTCTGTTACAGGAGTGTTTTCGCTCGGAGAAGTCTGATACGGTCTTGGAATCGCTAAAATCATGCGATTGTAATAGCCCTTATTGTTGCGCTGCTCCTCGCTGAACAGCGGAGCCCACTGTTTCGTGTAATCGTAAGCAGTTAGCTCATAAGAGTCAACGAGAGGATGAATCCATTCGGGCATGCGTGCTGTCCTGCTACGCTTGACGTCGTAACCGCCGTCGTGCTCTTCGACTGTGGACAAGTAAGCGTCCTTGACTCTGTCCTGCTCCCGCTCGAGCTTCCGCAATTTATACTGCGTCAATTCCCCCTTTGGAAGCCTAGCCTCAAAGTAATCAAGAAGCTGTTCCTCCAAGGTAAAAAATCTCAATATTTCTGGTCTTTGAACGATTTCCTCAAAGGTGAATGTTTCAAGCACTGTAAAGTCTGCGACGTCAAATTCCAACACGTCCGCCATATTGTCTTATAGACTCTTTTCTACACTCTCACAATATTCTTCCACCACAGTCTGCGCCGCCTTTAGAATTGTTTCCGGAACTCGTTTCGTGTGGAACCGCAGAACAGTCTCTGGCCTGAGAGGGTGCGGAATGTCGTAGGAGACAAACTGGACGTCCTGCGTTTCATACATGACTTCTTGCAGAAGAGCGCAAACCGTATGTCCTCCCTGATCAATTTCCACTCGGTACTCGTCGTCCTTCTGTCGCTGGATGTTGTCAATCGCGACAGCCATATATTCCTCCACCTGTTTCCTCAGGATCTTCACGGACATATCCACCAACTCCTTTGCAGGAATCACGCCGACACTCTCTACGTCCAAATCTATCCAATCCGGACGTCCCTTTGCGTTCCGCGAATATGACCGCTGGGCGTAGAAATTGTCAAACACAGCCGGAGACCCGTTGTTTTCGTCCACGAATATCCGTTTGTCGTCCTTTGCCCTCACAGGATCCACGTGCCACATTGTCGTCGCTGTGCACACCTGCGACGCAGTCTTGGTCTCAACCGCCAATTTTCCACGAATATGAACCGACTCATTCGGCCGAACACGAACAAACAGAAGAGGAGTGTCAAGCTCTCGGTCATTCATCAACAAAGTGGGTCGGCTGGATTCAATCACGAAGTCGTTCGTTCGGATACTTCGCGTCCCTTCCTTTTCCGGAAGCACTCGCAACTCCACCTTGGCTTCGCGAATGGTAGATGCGTCCGTGGGCTTGACGTTGACGGGAAGCATCTCCATGCGATGCCGGAGCATTTCGTGGGGTAGCTGAGTCGTGTTCTCAAGAACTTCAACGTTACGAATGACAACGGTCGGAAGGTCCGTCAGCAGAATGCGCCGAATGGCATTGACGAATGTGACCGGAAATTTCTTGAACTCTGCATGAAAGAAGTTCTTACACTTGCTCTCGGAGTGGTTGACAATGTCCGCCATGGTTTTACTATTTTCCATCTCGTTATTCAAGCATCCGTTTTTTCCTAAAAACTCATAACGACATGTCCCAATCTTACTTGTTTTACAGCGAACGGTGTCCGAACTCGAAGCAGATTCTGGAAACGCTGAAGGCTCTCAACAAGATTTCGCTTTACAAACTCATTCAGGTGGAAACTATCCCTCGTGCTCAAATTCCTCCGTTTTTGAAGTCCGTGCCCACCCTCTATAACAACGAGACCAAAGACGTGGTCGTGGGAAAGGACATTTACGGATACATTGCAAAACCGACCAATTCGCGAAAGGAAATACCTCAGAAAGAAGGAGCGGTCACTGCGAACGGACAACTGTCAAAAGACCAGCCTATCGGAGACCTCACGCCTTGGGGATTTGAGGGAGCCGGTAGCTTGACAGAGAGCTATTCCTTATGGGATGCCCCGAGCTCATTTGCAATGGGAGGAGGAAGTATGTATTCCTTTCTGGACGGGTCTGGAACGGGATCCACGGGCGGAGCCGGACTCCCTTCTTCCGACGGTCCGTCTACAAAGAATACCCTTAACGACAATTCAAAGACAGGTTCCAATGACGACGTGAAGCGCAAGCTTGAGATGATTCAGAAACAGCGTGAAACGGAATTTTCAGGAGTCTCGCGTAAGTAGGCTTTTATAGATCTAGAATTGTAGCTTCTTTGAAATAATACCCACCTGCGAATAACGACGTATTGGTATACCACTTTGATGGAAGGATAAGCTTCCTTTGCCTGTTCAAATAAGCCCCCCACCAAGAGAACGACGAATTTGCACAGATCCCCCCACTACATTGTGTCATTAGGTAAAGCGAGTCAAGCTCTCCTTCATGAATAAACACATGAGGAACCGATGTCAAGAACGACTTTGTGTTTGCGTAATCTATATCATTGGTGAATATTGAGAATGTCGTCCCGGTGGGAAACAACTGAACCGCCCGTTCGTAATAGCTATCTAAATTAAAGTTGTAAAGCGGATTACTTGGGTAATCACACCCCCGGATGTGAATAAATACCGTATCTTGTATTCCAGGATGCCTAGATAAAGAGTCCTTCGGCAAGTGAATGTTTTCCAAGAAAGAAGGTGTAATGTAATTGTGGTTTTGAAAAAATCCAATTATTGTTAAACTTTGACTTGAGCGAACAATCTGCTCCCAGTTGTCTCGCTGAAGAAAATCTTCACGGAAAATAAGTCTTCCCCGATTAAATACCCTGTTGATTTCAACCAATTGATTCCTCCAATATTGAAGAATGTTATCAAAGTAATTCACTTTTGAATGTGGAGATTTTGCGAATATTTCAATTTTGGGATTCACGCCAAACTGTTTCAAATACTCAACAAATGCGATTTGGAAAAGCCAGTTTCCGAGCCCTCCATTCAATCCCACAATGCGCATTATACTATTCAGTTAAACGGAATTTTCAGGAGTCTCGCGTAAGTAAATATAATGGCGCCTCGAAAGGTTCTTATGGACACATTCTTTGACCAGCTTTTGACGTTTCTCGGAGAGCTCAGTGCAATGTACCCCGATGACGCCGACTTTGCGCTCGGCATTACTTCTATCCGCATGATGCGTCCAGTGAATCCTGGGTTGATTCCAAGTGTATTTTACGATAGCTCAAAAGCATTTGAGTCAGAAATCCTTTCCAAGAACGAGAAGTTCTTTTTAGACCACTCGTTTCAGGAATTCGGAGGAGGTGTTGACTTCAATCTTCTTTCAAAGCTCAAGCAGTATGTCCAGAGCATGAGCGACTCATCAAAGACAAATGTATGGGTCTATATTCAGAATTTGTATCGTTTGTCCAAGGCTATTTCCGGCTAAGCATACGTCATCGCAGGAACACTCTCAAATCCACTCAAATCCTTCGGACTCAAAGTCTTCAACTCCTCCAAAGCCTCTTCGTGGGAGTTGAAATTCCGAAACAAGATCTGGTTGACTTCAGCAGGACTCCACTTGTAGTCCATCTCAGTGGTCGTCCACTCCTCAAAGTCCCTGTCGTAAAAATTGCTCACCATTTCCTTCAGTATTTCGCAACTACACTTCTTGAATTGGACAATCATATCTATGCGTCCAGGCCGAATCAGAGCCTTATCAATGCGTTCCGGGAAGTTTGAAGTGATTGCCAAAATGCGTCCAGAGGCCTCCAGCGTTCCGTCCAGCAAATTCAGCAGGAACGACAAATCAAGAGGCTCGTTCTGCTCCTCTTCCTTGTGCGCCTCCATCCACGCATCCTCCATTGACAACGGCTTTGAAGAATCCGACACAGGCTTCTTCCAATCCCGCCGAAGAACTGAGTCTCCCATTGCATCAATGTCCTCAATCACGTAAAGACGCTCGTGAACCGGAATCGTGTATCGCTCCGTCTTCACTCCATCGTAAACGTGTATCTCGTCGTTGAAAAACAGATGCCGAAGTTGCTCCTTGGACTTGATTTGCGATAGCTGAATGTTGATGATGTGGCGTCTAGCCGTATTTGCAATAGCCTTTATGCTGGACGTCTTTCCACACCCAGGTTCTCCGTGAAACATGAACCCGAGCGTATACGGAATCCCCTTTTGCTCATACCAGTCCCTTCTGTTCAAAAAGAAGTCCAAATGCGCCCGCAAACTCTTCCGCTGCTCAAAGAACACGTTCTCAAAGGACCGAGTAGTGTGGAACTTGTGCTTGGTGTAGATCAAGTGCGTTGTGGGAAGAGGATTCTGCGTCGTCCGTTTGTTCTTGGTCTGCGTGACCATATCAAAATAGTAAAGCGACGTTCCCAGCTTGTTCGCCATTCGGCGCTCGTAGTCCAAATTACACCTGTCTATGAACGCCTGTAAATACTGAACCTCGTGGTCGTAGCAAAACAGTTTGAACTTGATGCTCTCCACCTGTCCGTCGCTATACTTCAAATCTATCATCTGAAAATAGATGTCCGGGTCTACAAGCACCGGGTCAAATTCGTGGGGAAGGTAGTCGTGGTGCGTCATGCAAATAAGATTGCGAATCGCAGGAATGGTGGTCACATAATGAACTACCGAATCCATGCGAGAATGATTGCTTGCATTCTGGTTCTGCGTTCTTCCGGCAGACATTTGAAGAATCCTCTCGCACGTGATAACTGCCTTTTCCTCTCGGTTCGGAGAATGCTTTGATCTACGCACACACATATTCCGTATTGACGGAAACCACGCAGGAAAGGATTGAACCATGCGTTCATAAATGTTCAAAAGAATGATATTCCGCAACGGGGTGTGTGTCTTTGCGCTATTTACAATCCCCATCATGAACTGGGTCTTCAATACTTCTGTGAACATAGAGGACTGTTGTTGAACAGCCATTTGCTATTATAAAAAACTATGCGTCAAAATCATAATAATGGCGGAAATTTTAAAGAAGCCGGAGTTGAAGCCCGAGCAGCAGAGACAAATCCCGAATTGCGAATGGAGTTCCGAAGAGGAGAAGTTGCTTGCAAAGTGGGCAGACAAGTCTGCGTGTTACCGCTGGCTTCACGACGAATCGGAAACAAAGTATTCCAGACTCAACATGGGCTTCACGATTCCCGTAATCGTTCTGTCGACTCTGACTGGAACTGCAAATTTTGGTCTTAGCTCTATGGTTCCAGAAAACATGCAGGGCGTTGCCCAAATCGGTATCGGCGCATTCTCTCTTGCGACTGGAATCGTTTCAACCGTTGCAAACTACTTGCGATACGCTCAAAAGATGGAGGCCCATAGGGGTGCCGGCATCTCATGGGGAAAATTGTATCGCAAAATATCCATTGAACTTGCTCTCGCTAGAAAACAGCGAGAACCGTGCATGGAGTTTCTGCTCGTGTGTCGTTCCGAAATGGACAGACTGATCGAGCAGTCTCCATCCATTCCAAACAGCGTTCTTGAAAAATTCAAGAAGGCGTTTCCGTCGGTTGAGCTCACAGACCCGATCATGTGGAACGATATGTTAAAGACCGAATCCCACCCTTCGCCGAGAGAAGAAACAGTCGCAAAGATAATTGAAGAATCCGGGCATTCTTTTAACAGCAACATCAAGCTGTCTGAGCTCAAGAGAAAAGAGGCGGCGATAAAAACGGCATACAAAGAAAGAGTGAGCGTTCCTGTATCCGAAACGAGCGAAGTTTAACGAGCCTTCAAGCACATGTCCAGAGTCTGAATGTTTGTGTGAATAGGCTTTGACCGTTTCAGACGTAGTTGCTGCGACGCCTTTTCCACAACGTCCGTGGACAGAGATACATACCTCTTTAAGTCGCGCAATGGACCTTGGATATTCATGGTCGGAAACACAAGTCGGATTGGCGACAAAGCGGAAAGAACGATGTCATTGGATCCGCGCGAATACGCCCGAAACTGAGCAATGTCCAGCGGACCTCCGAACATACGCAGAAGAGTCCGAGGAGGCGCAGGTGTCAGGTCCCGCTGCGTGTATCCGGAAGCATACATGTGCCTCAGAAGCGTGTGCCGATTCCAACGAACAGTGTCCGAAACATCTAAGGCGCCATAAAGGTACGCCAAGGAACACTCCGGAGAACAGAAGTGGCCTTCGCAAGTATAGATGTTCTTGTATGCGTCATACGACACAGGGAGAATGCTTCCAGCCCACTCAAAACTGTGGCAGCACCAGAAACACGCCGTGTCCTGAGAGTAAGAATCACACACCGCCTTGTCCAGAATCTGCTTCAACAGTTCGCTGCTCATGCTTGCAGTTCCTTCAATGTTCTTCAATATTTCGGTATAATTCGTGGGAGATGTTATCTTCCCAATGTCTGCGTACTCCGAGCCTCCAGCAGGAGTAACCGTTTCGTCGTGGTCTTCTGCGATCTTCAAAAAGAACACTACGGGCGTATCCTGTATTGTAGGTTCCTTCGCAGGAACTTTCTTCTTTGGGGGCATTTACGTTGTTTTCGCTTGAAATGTCAAAACCACATATACAAATGCGGATTATCGCAATGACCAACGAAGGACAACTTCCTATGATGAAAAACATGCTGAATTCTGCATCAAAGTCCGGATGGCCGATGGATCTATTTCACTGCTACGTTCTTTCTTCAAACAAGGAATTGGCTGCGTATAACACCACAGAGTTCCAATCCATAACTCTTCGCAAACTTGAACTCATTCTTGAGAACATGCGGATGGACTCTGAAGTCTTGTGGATTGATAACGACATCTACCTCTTTGAAAATGCAATTCAGCACATGCGTTCCTTCCAGGGTCATTTTGTCATGCAAGACGATATCTGGGGGCCTTGCACAGGCTTTTTCTTGGTTCGCAGCACAATTGCATCTATCCGAGCCATTGAAAAAACTATCCAGACAGTTCGTTCGCAAGTGGGAAAGAACATTATGAACGACCAGCACGCTTTCGTCAAAGTTTACAAGAGCATTTTGGGACTTCGTGTATCTCTGCTTCCTCAGGAACTGTATCCGAACGGACACGTCTATTTCGACAAAGACATCAAATCAACTGCAAAAATGGTTCATAATAATTATTTACATAAAACCGAAGATAAAGTGATCAGCTTTAAGAATCATAATTTATGGGACGAAAGTGATTCTGGATTTTTGCAGACCAAACGGTATTCTATTTAGATTTCGTCAACATTCACCTCTTCCTCGCTGAGATCAAACTCGTATCCTGCCGTTGTTGAGTTCTTAAGGGTTTTCTTTACCAGCTGAGACGAATCCGTGATGTCCAGCGCCAGAACTCGCGGATCTACATCAAACTCCTTTGAAATATCTCGCATCTGATCTGGGCTGAAGACCGCTGCAATTTCAAACCCGACTCCGCCGCCAAGACCGTTTCCTGCGATAGCCACGAACGTTCCCACATCTATCCACACAGAATGCTTTCCTCGCCCAGAAAACCTGCCGGGGATCTTTGCCTGTGCGACATTCCCCTTCTCTGTTTTTTTGGAGGCGTCCACGTAAAACACCTCCATTCTGCCGTCTCCCATCTTTCGCAGGACGCGGCCGATGTGAACGTCATCAATAGCCCCTTCGGCTCGCAAATCGTCCAGAAAATTCTGAACGAACCTGCGGTTCTTCATGGATGCGCCCGTCTCGCGCTTGGCTCCTTTGTTTCCAGAGTTCTTTTGAGGAGGCATTGTGATACTTTTTACGTAAGGAATTCCGCCAATCCGTTTTTACGGCGATCAAAACGAATTTGTACATCGGTTTCTATGAAACTCATAGAAATGTCCGATCTTTCCAAGCAGTACCGCAAGCACACCCACCGCGAACACATTCTTGCTCTGCCGGATACCTACATCGGCAGCATCGAGAATGCACAGGAGGAGATGTACGTCGTTGATGGCGAGAAGTTCTCTCCCAAGATGCTCAAGCAATTCAATCCGGGCTTTTACAAACTGATTGACGAGCTTTTGGTGAACGCCCACGACCACGTCATTCGTTTGCGCCAACGCAAGTCCGACAATCTAGTCAAGAAGATCGACATTTCCATTACCGACAACAAGGTGTTCACGATCCGAAACGACGGAGAGTCCATTGATGTGGAAAAGCATCCTGATTACGGCATCTACATCCCTCAAATGATCTTTGGAGAGCTGCTTACATCCACAAACTACGACACGAACGAGAAGAAGCTCGTTGGAGGCAAGAACGGATACGGCGTCAAACTCGTGAACATCTTTGCAAAGCAACTCAAGATCACGATTGTGGACGAGAAGCGAGGACTCAAGTATCAGCAGGTCTTTGAAGACAACATGTCCAAAATCGGCATCCCTTCGGTTACCAAATCCAAAGTCAAGTCGTTCGTGGAAGTTGAATGGACTCCGGACTTTGCAAGGTTCGGGTGGAAAGACGATCTAATTCCTGCGGACGTTCTGGCGCTGGTAGAGCGGAGGGTATATGACCTTGCGATGACGGTCGGGAACGGCGTCCGCATCATGTGGCGCGACACACCCATCAAATTCAGGAGTATTGAGGCGTACGCAGTAAGGTACCTCCCAGAAGCAACACCTTCCATCACATACTCTGCCGAAGGGCTCCAGCTGACAGTTGCGGATTCGCCGCTGGACCGTATGCTCGGCGTAGCCTTTGTAAACGGCATTTGGACGAAATCGGGCAAGCATATTGATGAAATTGCGACCCAAATTGTGTCGCATGTATCCGTGTATCTGGAAACAAAGAAAAAAATCAAGGTGAAGCCATCGCTCGTGAAAGACTCGCTTGCGCTCTTCATGACATGCTCCATTGAGAACCCTGCGTTCAGTTCACAAACCAAGGAACACCTCACATCCAAACTCAACGTCAAGCTCCCCGAAGATTTCCTCAAGAAAGTAGTTGCAAAACTCGGTGTTGTGGAGAAGGTCCTAGCCCAGCAGAATGTGAAGGACACCAAGGAAAACACAAAGACCGACGGAAAGAAACAGTCAAGGATTTCAGGGATTCCGAAGCTGGACGACGCAGCCTATGCCGGGACGATGAAGAGCCACGAGTGCACACTCATTCTCACCGAGGGAGACTCTGCGAAAGCCATGGATCTCAGCGGTCTCAGCCAAGAACAGCGGAAGTATTTCGGCGTGTTTCCTCTTCGCGGTAAGTTGCTGAACGTGAAGGACACATCCGTGCGAAAGGTGGAACAGACAGAAGAAATCGCAAACCTCAAGAAAATCGTCGGACTAGAGTCGGGTCGCGAATACGCCGATGTTCGTGCCCTGCGTTACGGACGCATCCTCATCATGACCGACCAGGATTACGACGGCGCACATATCCGCGGCCTTCTCATCAACCTCTTCCACGAACTCTGGCACACCCTCCTTGCGATTCCCGGCTTCTTGGCATATATGGCCACGCCCATCGTCAAGGCAACCAAAGGGGCAAAAACGCTCTCTTTCTACACCCAGTATGAGTACGAAGAGTGGAAGAAGACGTCGGGCGCAGGATGGAAGGTCAAGTATTACAAGGGACTTGGGACGTCTACGAGAACCGAAGCACAGGACTACTTCAAGCAACTCAACATTCGGCCATACTCCTACACAGGCAAAGACAGCGATGCAAGTATTGATTTAGCATTCAATAAGGCCAAGGCAGACGACCGAAAGGATTGGCTCAAGACATATGCCCGCGAGAACATCATTACGCCCGTTCCGTCTCTGCCTTACGAGGACTTCGTGAACAAAGACCTCATCCACTTCTCCAACTACAATCTGGAACGATCCATCCCCAATATCATGGACGGACTCAAGACGTCTCAGCGCAAGATCCTCTACTCTGCATTCAAGCGGAACCTGAAGTCCGAGCTCCGTGTGGCTCAGTTCGCAGGATACGTTTCCGAACACTCGGGATCCCACCACGGCGAAGCTTCTCTCAACGACGCAATCGTCGGAATGGCGCAGGATTTCATGGGGTCCAATAACATTCCGTGGTTCGTTCCGCAAGGACAATTCGGGACGCGGCTACAGGGCGGAAGCGACGCTGCGTCTCCCCGTTATATCCACACTTATCTCCAGCCCAACATTTCAAAGCTCGTTCCCGATTCCGACTTTGCGTGTTTGAAGTACCGAGACGACGACGGACTGCTCGTTGAGCCAGAATGGTATGCCCCCATTCTCCCCATGCTGCTCGTGAACGGCGCACGTGGTATCGGGACGGGATACTCAACGTTTCTGCCATGCTACAATCCTGCCGATCTCAAGAGCATGCTCCTGCGTTGGCTCGACACAGGTTC
>Ga0187844_10000623_pt1 | contig 27697 bp, 15 predicted proteins | sample SpaLakP09_SKY_50_FD_134517 | JGI IMG/M metagenome (GOLD analysis project Ga0187844, IMG submission 134517) | Oligotrophic lake water microbial communities from Sparkling Lake, Wisconsin, USA - SP09_SKY_50 | ecosystem: Environmental > Aquatic > Freshwater > Lake | place: USA: Sparkling Lake... | reverse complement strand
GCAGGCGTGCGGGCGTGACGGGCTTGAGAAGGTAATCGAGCGCACCGGCCTCGAACGCCTCGAACGCGTGGGCACTGTACGCGGTGGTGAACACGACGTTCGTGATGCCGTCCGCCGCGGCGGCCACCTCGAGGCCGCCCAGGCCCGGCATGCGGATGTCGAGGAACGCCACGTCGGGCCGGTGCTGCACGATGGCTGCGAGCGCGCCGGCGCCGTCCGCGCATTCCGCCACGACGCGCAGGTCCGGCCACGCGTCCGCCAGCAGCCGGCGCAATTCGCTGCGCGGCAGGTCTTCGTCATCGGCGATGATTGCGGTGGGCATCGTGCGTTTCAGGCGATCAGTGGTAGACGCAGGATAGCGGCAACCCCGCCCTCGGGCAAGGCCTTGAGCGTCAGCCCCGCCTTGCCGCCGTACAGGCCCGTCAGGCGCTCCTGGATGTTGGCGAGACCGATACCCGCGCCGGACGTGGCGCTGCCGAAGCCCACGCCGTCGTCGCGCACCTCCAGTTCCAGCAGCGCCGTGCCGGCGTCCTCCTCGCGGCGGGCAGACACCGCAATGCGCGCCGGCCCCGCCTTCGGTTCGACGCCATGCTTGACGGCGTTCTCGACGAGCGAGATCAGCATCAGCGGTGGCACCTGCGCCGTTTCCAGTCCCGGCTCGGCCTCCACCGCGAACGCGAGGCGTGGCATGCGCTCGTGCATCAGCGCGAGGTAGGCGCGGGCCGCATCGAGCTGGCGGGCCAGCGGCACGCTGCCGCGCGCGGCTTCGTGGCGCATCTGCGGGATGGTGGCGCGCAGGTAGTCCGCCAGGTGATCGACGATCGCGGCGGCGCGCGCCTGGTCGGACACGATGGCCGAGCGCACGCTGGCCAGCGTGTTGAACAGGAAGTGCGGCTCGACCTGGGCCGCGAGCACGGACAGCCGCAGCTCGGCCTCGACGCGTGCGGCATCGGCGCGGCGCAGGGCCTGGTCGCGCAGGACGTCGTCGAGTTTGCCGCGCTGGCGCACGAACGCGATCAGGTCGGTGATGCCGCCCAGCCAGCACACGAGCAGGAGGGTTGCGAACGCCATGAAGACGGTGCCCGCCGTGCCGGCCGTGCTGCGGCCGCGGGGCGGCGGCGCGGGCGCGGGCATCGCTGTGGCGGGTGCGTGCTGCGCCTGGACCCGTTGGAATTCGGCCAGTGCCTCGTCGTACTTCGCCTGGGCCGCCGCGTACGCCGGGCTTACCGGCGCGGCGCGTGCGGGTTGCGGCCGCGTGCCCAGTTCGACCTGGTAGCGCAGCAGCTTTTCGAAAGCGGCGCGCCCGGCCTGCGTGGACCGCTCCTGAGCCGGTGTCAACGACGTATTCCCGCTCTTCAGTGTCAGGTAAGCCTTCACGGCGTCCGATTCCTGCGGCGTCAGGGGCCCATCGCCGGCGGGTGCAACGCGGGCCAGCGCCGCCTGTGCGCTTTGCATGGCATCGAACGCCCGCTGCTCCTCCGGACTCATCTTGCGCCAGTTCGTGCCCGGCTCGACGCTGAACGTCGGGCCGGCCTGCCAGTTCACCGAGAACTGCACGTGCGGCAGCAGATGGACGACGCGCACGCCGGTGGCGGGATCGATACGCGCGGCCTCGTACCAGTTCCTCAGCTGGAAGTGCGTAGCGAGGCTGGCCGCCATCCCGAGCAACAGCACGCACAGGATGCCCGCAAGCTCGCGTCCGACGGGCCAGCCGCGCGCACGCACCCACACGGCCAGCCCCGGGCCGAGCAGCACGAGCACCACGCAGGGCACGCCGAACACGGTGCCGATGCGCAGCACGTCGGCCCAGTCGATGCTCTGCGGCTGCGCCGGAATCGCCGCCATCGCCGCGACGAGCAGCGCCGTCGCGAGCAGCCCGGTCAGGAACGCGATGCTGCGGTAGCGGAACCACGCCATGCCGAAGATGGGAAACTGGCGCGCGCGGCCGAACCAGCTGGCGTGCACGACGACGTCGGGCGGCAGCGGCATGGCGGAGGAGGCTGATACGGGACTGGGCAGGGACATCGGAACACTCTCTGGTCGGTACGGAAGGCGCCAGTGTAGGACGCGGGAGGTGGCCATGGTAACCGTGCGACGAAACGGGCCTGGGCGCGACGAAACGGGCGATGGCGGCGCGAGCTGCCGGCGCTCACTCGCCCTGCCGATTGCCCTTGCGGTAATCGGTCGGGCTGCTGCCCGTCCACTGCTTGAAGGCGCGGCAAAAACCGGTGGCGTCGGCGAAACCCAGGTCGAACGCCAGCGCCGCCACGCCGGTGTTCGAATTGGCGAGCCGGTGGACGGCGATGTCGCGCCGCAGTCCGTCCTTCACGAGCTGGAAGCGCGTGCCCTCTTCCGCGAAGCGCCGGTTGAGCGTGCGCACGGAGACGTGCAGGGCCTGCGCGAGATCCTGGATCGTCACGGGCTGCGCGATGTGCTGCTCGAGATACGCGCGCGTCCGCGCCATCAAGGTGCCGCGCTGGCCCGCGCTGAACGTCCAGTCTTCCGGCGCGCGCTTCAGGAACGCCCACAGCTCGTGCTTTTCGCGCCTGAACTGTCCGGCGCAATCCGCGTATGAAAAATGGATGGCCGTCATGTCCGCGTCGAAATGCACCTCGCCGGAGAACAGGAATGCATGGTCTTGCGCATGCCTGGGGCGCGCGAACGGGAAGTCGATGCGATGCAGGCCGATCTCGCGTCCCAGCAGCCACGATACGATCCCGTGGATCAGCTTCATCATCAGCTCATGGCCCAGCGGCGTGACGGGCGTGCCCGGCGCCCTTTCCACCAGGGCGAGGCGTACCACGTCGTTCTTCGTCGAGATCTGCAGCCGGTAGTCGTCCAGCAGCAGGTTCCAGAAGCGCACCAGGCGGTTCAGCGCGACCAGCACCGTCGGCGCGTCCAGAAGGCTGAGCATCAGGTATTTCAGCGTGCCGCCGCGGATCGGCCGGGACCACAATCCCAGCATCTCGTCGTCGAGCGTCGCCGCGATGGTCCGGTACAGCGCGACGTATTGCTGGCGGGTGAGGCGCGCGTCGGGCTGGTCGAGCAGCGATGGCGGAATGGCGGCGCTGGCGAGCGCCTGCGCCGCGACGTCGGCGCCATGCCGGGTGCGGATGGCGTGCAGCATGCCGTTCAGGAAGTGGGCGGAGAGCGTGATCATGGCGTGATTATGGCGCGTTTTGCATATTGATTGGCGCGTTGCACCAACTTTTCGTACACAGCATGCCTATACTTATCGATAAATTCAGCGCTGCCTGGCATTTTGCGGGCGGCGGCATGGCGTATTTTGCAAACCTTTGGGGAGCAGTGAATGACTACGAAACGCATCGTCGTGACCGGCATGGGCCTGGTGTCGCCGCTGGGCTGCGGCGTCGAAGCCGTGTGGGGACGTCTGCTGAAGGGCGAGTCCGGCCTGGTCAGCCTGTCCGAGGACATCACGGAAGGGATTCCGGCCAAGGTCGCCGGCGTCGTGCCGGCGCTGGCGGACGACCGCCCGTGGGGCTTCGATGCCGACCGCGTCGTGGAACCGAAGGACCAGAAAAAGATGGACCGGTTCAGCATGTTCGCCCTCGCCGCTGCGCAGGAAGCCTTGCAGCAGGCGGGCTGGCAGCCGGAGACGGACGACGAACGCGAACGCACGGCCACCATCGTGGCATCCGGCATCGGCGGCTTCGGCGCCGTCGTGGAAGCCGTCCGCACGACGGATGGCCGCGGGCCGCGGCGGCTGTCGCCGTTCACCGTGCCGAGCTTCCTCGCCAATATGGCGGCCGGGCATATCTCCATCCGCCACGGCTTGCGCGGCCCGCTGGGCGCGCCCGTGACGGCATGCGCCGCGAGCGCACAGGCCATCGGCGACGCCGCGCGCATGATCCGCGCCGGCGAGGCCGACGTCGCCGTCTGCGGCGGTGCCGAGGCGTGCATCGACCGGGTCAGCTTCGGCGCGTTCGCCGCCGCGCGGACGATGTCCACGAGCTTCAACGACGATCCCACGCAGGCATCCCGTCCGTTCGATGCGGCGCGCGACGGCTTCGTGATGGGCGAAGGCGCCGGCATCCTCGTCATCGAAGAGCTGGAGCACGCGCTGCGCCGCGGCGCCGTGCCGATCGCGGAACTGGTCGGCTATGGCACGAGCGCGGATGCGTACCACATGACGTCCCCGCCCGAAGACGGCGACGGCGGACGGCGCGCGATGGCACAGGCGATCCGGCAGGCAGGCGTGGCGCCGGAACTGATCGGGCACCTGAACGCGCACGCAACGTCCACGCCGGTGGGCGACGTGAGCGAACTGGCCGCCATCAAGACCATCTTCGGCGCGGGCCGGGGTCCGGCCGTTTCGGCCACGAAGTCCGCGACGGGCCATCTGCTCGGCGCGGCCGGCGGCGTGGAAGCCATCTTCACCGTGCTCGCGCTGCGCGACCAGGTGGCGCCGCCCACGCTGAACCTGGCGCAGCCGGATGCGGCGGCGGAAGGCGTCGACATCGTCGCCGGCGCGGCGCGCACCATCGCGACGGACTATGCGATCTCGAACGGGTTCGGGTTCGGCGGCGTCAATGCGAGCCTGTTGTTCCGGCGGGTTTGAGTTACGCTGCACCGTCGATTAGCCGTCGTCCCCGCGGAGGCGGGGACCTAATTTGCACGCCTTGTCGCGGCGCGTGCAGAACTTGGGCTCCCGCCGAGGCGGACGGCCAGTCCGGGAGCGACGTTCGGAGGTTAGCGCTTACGCGCGCGATCCGTCAGCACGAGCGCGATCCCGCCCAAAATCGCCACGACGGCGACGAACAGCCGCGTCGTGAACGCCTCGTCCAGCCACAACGTGCCGCCCACGGCCGCGATCACGGGCACCGACAACTGCACGCTCGCGGCCTGCAGCGCCGACAGCCCCCGTAGGGCCGCATACCAGATCACGTAGCCCAGGCCCGACGTGACCGCGCCGGAGGCGATTGCAAGCGCGATTCCGGCCGCATCCGCATGAGCGCGTGCGACGAAGACGCCGCCCAGCAGCAGCGCGAGCGGCGTAGCGCGCAGGAAGTTCGATGCCGTGGCCGCGAGCGGATCGGGCACGCCGCGTCCCTGCAAGGAATACGCGCCCCAGGCGACGCCCGCGACGGCCATCAGCATGGCACCCGTCAACGGCGGCGCGGCGACGCCCGGCAACACGAGGACGACAAAGCCGGCCAGCGCCAGCGCGAGGCCCGCCCAGCCGCGCGGCGCGAACCGCTCTCCGCCCGCGAGGCCGACGGCGAACATCGTCAGCTGCACGGCGCCGAACAGGATCAGGGCGCCGGTCCCCGCCGGCAAGGTGAGATAGGCAAACGAGAACGCGGCCACGTAGGCGAACAGCATCGTGGCGGCGCGCCAGTCCGGCGTTGCCGCGGGACGCGCGCGTACACGCATCGCGAGCATCAGCACGAGCGCGCCGGACGTCACGCGGATCGCACCGAACGAAGCGGGATCGATGTGGGCGTCCCGGAGGGCGACGCGGCACAGCAGCGAGTTGGCCGCGAACGCGGCCATTGCCAGTAGCGTCAGGGCGATCGTGGACAGTGCCGCGCGCGCCAAGACGGCCCCCCGGTCAGATGTCGAGGTGGGAGATGAGCAGGCGGCGGCGTTCGCTGTCGCCATCGCCCGCCGCTTCACCGGCCGGGCCGAGCGAGATGCCGACGGCCATGATGTCGATGAGGAGCAGCTGCAGGATGCGCGAGATCATCGACAGGAACGTCGTGCTGTCCTCGCTGTGGTCGACGGCAAGGCAGACGCTCGCCTTGCGCGCCAGCGCGGACTTGCTGCTCGTGATGGCGATGACATCGGCACCGGCGGCGCGCGCCACGTCGACGGCGTCCAGCAGTTCCGGCAGCTGGCCCGTCGTCGAGATCGCGACGACCACGTCGCCCGGCCCGAGCAGTTCGGCCGCCAGCGCGAACAGGTGCGAGTCGCCGTACGACGACGTCGGGATGCGGAAGCGGAAGAACTTGTGCTGGCCGTCCAGCGCCACGACACGCGAATTGCCCATCGCGTAGAACTCCACGCGCTTGGCCTTGCGGAGGATGTCGATGGCGCGGTCGATCGAATTCACGTCCAGCTGGTCGCGGAACCGGAGGATCGCGGACACCGTGTTGTCGATGACCTTCGCCGACAGGTCGTGCGTGCTGTCCGTCATGCGCACCTGGCTGTGGCGCACGGGGATCGTGCCCGTCAGGCTGCCCGCGAACTTCAGCTTGAAGTCGGCGAGGCCCGAGAAGCCCAGCGAGCGGCAGAAGCGGATCACGGTCGGCTGGCTGACGTCGGCCAGTTTCGCGATCTCGGCGATCGGCTCGGACAGGACCTTGCGCGGATGCTCGATCACGAGTTGCGCCACGCGCTGCTCGGCCGGCGACAGTTCCGCCTGCAGGTGCTGCACGCGCTCCATCAGCGTGTTGGCGCCGCTGCGGTTGCGCAGGTGTTCGGACAGGATGCTCGACACGCCGTACAGGGCCGGCGTCGGCATCATGATCACGTAGGTCGGGATCTGCGCCAGGTAGCTGGAGAAGCGGCCCTTGGCTTCGAAGCGCGTGCGGAACGGCGACGTCTTGAACCACTCGGCCATGCGCGGCACGATGCCGCCGCCGATGAAGATGCCGCCGAACGCACCGAGCGTGACGGCCAGGTTCGCGGCGGCGCCGCCCAGCATGCCGGCGAAGCATTCCAGCACTTCCAGGCACAGCGGATCATTCTGGTCCAGCGCGGCCGCCATGATGGCCGCGGCGTCGCGCTGGGGAGCCTCGACGCCGTTGCGCAGCGCCAGCGCGCGATAAATGATTTCCATGCCGGGGCCGGAGATCAGGCGCTCGTTCGACACGTGCTGCCATTCGCGCCACGCGTATTGCAGGATCGCGAACTCGCGCTCGTCGGCCGGGGCGAAGTTGACGTGGCCGCCTTCGCTGCCGAGGGTGACGAAGCCGTCCACGGTCGGGATCACGCCCGAGACGCCCAGGCCAGTGCCCGGACCGAGCACGCCGGCCACCGCATTCGCGATCGGCTTGCCGCCGCCGATCTGCAGCAGGTCTTCCGGCTTGAAGCCCGGCAGCGCCATTGCCAGCGCGGTGAAGTCGTTCACGATCAGCAGCGTCGTCAGGCCGAGCGTGCGGCGCACCTCTTCCGTCGAGAACTGCCAGTCGCGGTTGGTCATGCGGATGAAGTCGCCGCTGATCGGGTTCGCGAGCGCGAACGCCGCGTGGCTGATGCGGGTACTGCCGCTCTGGGCCTGTGTCTGCGCCAGGTAGGCGTTCAGCAGCGGGACGATGCCGGGATAGTCGTCGCACAGCAGCACGGCCACGTTGCGCAGCACGCCCGGCGCGATCTCCAGCGCAAAACGCGCATGGGTCGCGCCGATGTCGGCCAGCAGGCGTGGACCGTCGGAATACGCGGCGCGGGTGTGCTTCTGTTCGGTGTCGGGCTCAAGCTTCATGGTGTTGCTCTTCTCGCGAAGGTCTCCTCTATTGCGCGTAGGATACCATTGATTGAAATGCACCAAAAAGCGATTGTGACCCGTTTCGGATAGTTACAACGAAAAGAGCGGCCGCGCGGGCCACTCTTTCCAGATCGATAACGTTGCCGCTTACTCGCCGCGCGCTTCCGCGTCGATCTTCGACAACGCGCCGGTGTCGCGCATGAACCAGCAGACGATCAGGGTGCAGGCGATGACGGCCGTCGTGTACCAGTAGAAGCCGCTTTCCAGGTTGACCGATTTGAACCACAGCGCCAGGTACTCGGCCGTGCCGCCGAACACGGAGACGGCGAACGCATACGGCACGCCGACGCCGGTGGCGCGGATCGAGGCCGGGAACAGCTCGGCTTTTACCAACGCGTTGATCGACGTGTAGCCGGACACGATCATCCAGGCGCAGGCGATCAGGCCGAAGGCTTCCCACGGGCCGCTGGCGTGGCGGATGCCGCTCAAGAGAGGCACGGTGAACAACGTGCCCAGCAACGCGAAGCCGATGAGCAGCGGCTTGCGGCCGATGCGGTCCGACAGCGCGCCGTACAGCGGCTGCAGGCACATCGCGAACAACAGCGAGGCGGCCGAGACGGCGGTGGTCTGCGCATCCGTCAGGCCGACGGACAGGCGCAGGAATTTCTGCATGTAGGTCGTGTAGACGTAGAAGGCCAGCGTGCCGCCCATCGTCAGGCCGATCACCAGCATAACCTCACGTGGGTGCTGGGCCAGTTGCTTCAGGCCGCCCATCGGTTTCGCTTTTTTACGGGCGGCTTCGAACGACGCGGTCTCCGGCAGGTTGTGACGCATGCGCAGGGCCAGCAGCGCAAGGCAGGCACCGGTGAAGAACGGGATGCGCCAGCCCCAGGCACGCAGCTGGTCGGCGTCGAGCAGGAAGTTCTGCAGCACGAGCAGCAGGACCAGCGCCAGCAGCTGGCCGCCGATCAGGGTCACGTACTGGAAGCTGCTGTAGAAGCCGCGGTGCTTCGAATCCGCCATCTCGGACAGGTACGTCGCGCTGGCGCCGTACTCGCCGCCCAGGCTCAGGCCCTGCAGCAGGCGTGCCAGCAGCAGGATGCACGGCGACAGGATGCCGGCCGCGGCGTAGGTCGGCGCGCAGGCGATCAGCAGGGAGCCGAAGCACATCAGCAGCACGGACGTCATCAGCGCCGTCTTGCGGCCGAGGCGGTCGCCGATGTGGCCGAACAGGATGCCGCCGATCGGGCGCACGAAGAAGCCCAGCGCGAAAATGCCCGCCGTGGACATCATTTGTGCCGTCGCGTCCTGCTTGGGGAAGAACGAACTGGCGAAGTACAGGGCGAAGGCCGAGTAGCAGTAGAAATCGAACCACTCGACGAGGTTGCCGGCCGAGCCGATGAAGATGGCCTTCAGGCGCTTGCCGGAAATGCGCTCGCCGGCCCCGGCGGCGGCCTGGGCGCCGGCCTTGGATGTGATGGTGTTCATGGATGTCTCCTCTTTTGGTATGCCCACTATCCCAGCCATGGGCCGCGCGCGCATCCGCAATGTCGGCGTGCCCTCCTCCGTAAAACTACGGAGACGGTTTTCTTCGGGCCGCGCAACTGCTATCGTTGGCGCCATGGCCAAACTGCTCAACCTCCTCATCGGCGCCGGTGCGCTGGCCGTCATCGCGGTGTCGGGGAACTGGGCCGAGCGCCACGAGCTGCAGACCAAGACGGAAGGCCTGCGCCAGGCCGCGGCCGCGCACGTGCTGGGGCTGCGCGGCCTCGTCGAGAAGCACGACTTTTTGCCGCACGCGGCGGCCCGCCACCCGGACGTGCAAGACCTGCTGCGCGCCCCGCGCGACGGCGCGCTGCAGGCAAGAGTCAACGATTATTTTGCCGACCTGCAGGCGACGACGGGCGCCGCCGCGCTGTTCCTCGTCGACCGCGCGGGCCTCACGCTCGCGGCCAGCAACTGGAACCTGCCGTCCAGCTTCGTCGGCCAGTCCTACCGCCAGCGTCCCTATTTCGAGGATGCCGTGCAGGGCCGGCGCGGCATCTTCTATGGCCTCGGCCTCACGACGGGCCAGTCCGGCCTGTTCATCGCGGAACCCGTACGCGCGGGCGGCGCGCATCAAGGCCCGATTCTCGGCGTCGTCGTCGTGAAGATCAGCCTGGAACCGCTGCAGGCCGCATGGATGCGCGGCGCCGATCCGGTCGTACTGCGCGACAGCCACGGCATCGTGTTCCTGTCCGCGGTGCCGGACTGGCTGTTCCACGCGATCCGGCCCGTGTCCGCCGCCGACGTGCACTGGATCGTCGAGCACCGCCAGTACGGCAACCGCGAACGCTTCTACGTGCTGCCGTGGCAGGCGGAGACGCGCGGAGAGGGACCCGGCTTCGTCCTGCACACGACCGCGGGCGGACGCCGCCTGGACCTGCTCGCGCTGGACACGCCGTTGCCGGAGCTGGGCTGGACCCTCACCGTCACGACCGACATGAAGGAAGTGGTGCAGGCGCGCCAGCTCGCGCTGATGCTGGCCGCGCTGGCGGTCGCGCTGCTGCTGCTCGGGGTGCTGTACTGGCGCCTGCGCGAAAAACGCTTCATCGAACAAAAGACGGCGCGCATCGAACTGGAACGGCGGGTCGAGGAGCGCACGCGCGACCTGGAAGAAGCGCACGCGTTCCGCAAGGCGATGGAAGACTCGCTGCTCGTGGGCATGCGCGCGCGCGACCCGGAGGGCACCATCATCTACGTCAACCCGGCCCTGTGCGCGATGGTGGGTTACAGCGCGGACGAGCTGCTCGGACGCCGTCCGCCTTACCCGTACTGGCATCCGGACGACCAGGAAAAGCACGAGCGCCAGAGCGACGACGCGCTGCAGGGGCGCGCTGCCCCGCACGGTTTCGAGGCGCGCGTCCGCCACAAGGATGGCCACGACGTGATCACGATGGTGTACACGGCGCCCCTCGTCGACGCGCAGGGCGTGCACCGGGGCTGGATGAGTTCCGTCGTCGACATCACGGCGCAGAAGCAGGCCGAGGCCCGCCAGCGCGACCAGGAAGTGCGCCTGCAGCGCAGCGCGCGCCTCGCGAGCGTGGGCGAGATGGCGTCCACGCTCGCGCACGAACTGAATCAGCCGCTGATGGCGCTGTCGAACTTCGCCGTCGCCGCGCGCGCCCTCGCGGCGCAATCGGCACCGCCCGACATGCTGGCCGGCGCGCTCGACGAGATCGTCGAACAGAGCAAACGCGCCAGCGAGATCGTCAAGCGGGTGCGGGCCTTCATCAATCCCAAGCGGGGCCATTACGAAAGCCTTGCGGTCGACGGCGTGATCGCGCACGCGGCGGCGTTGCTGGAGCCGGAGCTGAAGCAGGCTGGGATCGCGCTGAAGCTCGATCTCGGCGACGACGGCGTCCTCGTGCGCGGCGACCGCGTCCTGCTCGAACAGGTGCTCGTGAACCTGATCCACAACGCGATGCACGCGATGCAGGACCGCCCGCGCGGGCGCATCGAGCTGGCCAGCCGGCGCGTCGACACCGGCGTGCGCATCACCGTCACCGACCAGGGTCCCGGCATTCCGCCCGAACAGCTGGACCAGATCTTCGCGCCTTTCTTCACCACCCGCCCCGACGGCCTGGGGCTGGGGTTGAACATCTGCCGCACCATCGTCGAGGCCCACGGCGGTTGCATGACCGTCGAGAATCCCGCCGGCGGCGGTGCCGCCTTTTCCTTCACGCTTCCCATCGCGCCATGAAAGATATCCCGCTCACCCTGTACGTCGTCGACGACGACGAGGCCCTGCGCCGCTCCCTGCTCCTGCTGCTGTTCTCGCAGGGCCTCGCCGTGCAGGCGTTCGAATCGGGAGAAGCGTTCCTGGAGGCCGTCGACATGCGCCAGCCGGGCTGCGTGATCCTCGACCTGCGCCTCGGCGGCATGAGCGGCCTGGCCGTGTTCGACCGCCTGCGCGCGGCACACAGTCCGCTCGTCACGCTGTTCCTGTCCGGCCACGGCGACATCCCGACCGCGCTCGAAGCCGTGCGCCAGGGCGCGTGGGACTGGGTGGAAAAGCCGGACACGCAGCACCTGCTCGACAAGCTGCCGGCCGCCATCGCCGAAGCCCGCTCACGCGCGCACGCGCTGCGCCTGTGGGCAGAGCTGACGCCGCGCGAACGGGAAGTCGCGCGGCTCGTGGGACTCGGCCAGCCGAACAAGGAGATCGCGCGGGTGCTCGTGCCGCCGTGCGGGCCGCGGTCGGTGGAGACGCATCGCGCGAACATCTTCAGCAAGCTGCAGTGCGCGAACGATAACGAGCTGGGACGGTGGCTGGCCGCCCATCCGTGGCTGGGATGACTCGTAGGGTGGGCGGCCCTCCGCCCACGCGTAGCGCCGGCGACACGCAAACGGCACGCGTGGGCACGGGGTGCCCACCCTACCGGCTCCGTCCACGCCGGCCGCGCACATTCAGCGTGGCGCGCCGGTCTTCTCCAGCGCCGCCAGCGTGGCCGACCGCACGGCCGCGTCGTCGCGCATGTCGACGCGTAGCGGCACATCCGGCACAAGCGCTTCGGAATCGCCGCGCACGCGGTTGCGCCAGACCTTCAGCGGCAGCGCGAGGTGGTTCCCGCTGGGCAGCACGACCCGGCCTGCGCTTTCCAGGTACACGGTATCGGAACTGGTCGTCTGCCCCAGCTGGATGGAATTGGGCAGCAGGCGCACCTGGTCGACGAAGTCGAGGCAGGCGCTGGCGCACGCGGCGTCCGTGATGACGGCGACGGTGCCGTCGAAGCGCTTCATGCGGCCGTGCCGCTGCGCGATATCGGCACGCGTGATGCGCGGGCCGCCGGCCTGGTCGACCCACGCGCGGCCGGCTTCCTTCGCCGCGCGGAACCGGTCGCGCAACCCGGCCAGCTCGCGGGCGCGTTCGCTGTCGGCGCCGTAGCGCTGGGTCATCATGTCGACGTAGCGGTCCATCGCCTCCAGCGCGACGTCGGACACGCGCCATTGCGGATACGTCGTCGGCAGCGCGTCGAGCCCTGCGCGGTCGAAGTCCAGGCCACCGGTCGCCGCCGTCAGGATCTGATAACCGACCGAACTGTCGCCGCCGCCGTTCCCCCGTGCGTCGAACACGATGGTGCGCACGCCCTGCAGCGCGGCGATCTCCTTCAGCATGGCGTCCAGTTCCTTCACCTGCGCCGGCGCGAGCATGAAGTTCTGCGCGCGGATCCACAGCACGCCGTTCTCGAACGTGTACGCATTGCGGCGTTCCACGCGCTGCGGACGCGGGCGCGACTTGAAGATGCTGGCCGCAGAGACGGTCTGGTAGGAGACGGGAAAGGCCAGGCGCTTGCCGTCCGCCTGTTCGAAGTCGCAGGAGTGATAACCCATGCCCGTCAGCGGCGGATACGCAAGCACACCGGCGAGTACGCCCTGCAGGTATGGCAGCCCACGCCGCTCGACGTATGGCGCGGCGTCCTCGTCGACGAGCGCCTGCGGCGCGCGGCCGTCGCAGACGAGCAGCTTCGCGCCGAGCGGCGGCAAGACACCCTGCCATTCCGGATTGTGTGCGGCGACGACGTACGCGTCGCCCACGCGGTCGAGCACCCAGCCGTCGGTGCGCACGCGGTACGTGTTATCGCGCTTGTCGTCCGAATAGACGAAGTGCCCGTCGCGAAAGCCGGTGACGTAATAACGCACGGCCGCCAGCATGCCGTCGTAGCTGGCCACGCGGGGCACGAGCGCGAGCGCCTCGCGATAGCCCTGCTCCGTCCACGCGCGGAACTTCGGATTCTGGTCGTCGATGTAGCCGGGATGCGCCGCGACGATCGCCGCGCGCGTGGCATCGAGATCGGCCCGGGCCAGCGCCTGCCACTCTGCGGGCGTCTTGTCCGCCGACCGGCTCGCGCCGGCCGCGCACAGCGTGCAGGCGGCCACGATCAGCCGCGCCCATGTCGAAACCCGTCCCGCTATCTCCATCCCGCCCCCGGCGTTGTGAAATGAACGCCGGGGATTGTGTCATGCCATTACATGAATGGCAACATGCATACGCGCTTCAGTCCTGGGAAATCAGCGCCACCGGTGCGCGCGTATCGAACTGCACCTTGCCCCCCGAGACGACGGCCGTCTTGCCCGTGTACGCATCGCGCACCGTCTGGCCGTCGCCGAACACGCCGGCCACGGAGATAGGCACCGTGCGGTCCTGCGGCAGGTCGAGGGCGACGACGACGCGGTCGGACACGCCGTTCTTCTCGTACGTGCGCTTGAACGTGTACGGGCTCGAGGCGATCATCTGGTGCACGCCCGCGCCCACGGCCGGATGCGCGTGGCGGAAGCGGCCCAGGCGCGACCAGTAATCGTGCACTTCGGCCACGCCGTGCAGGCCGACGCGCGCGTTCGACTTGAGCTGGTCCCAGTTCATGAAGGAGCGCAGGTTGGCGTCGCCCACGGCGCCGTCGATCTTCAGCACGCGCGCCGTCTCGTCGCCGTAATAGACCTGCGCGGCGCCCGGCGTCAGCAGCAGCTTGTTCGCTTCTTCGAACGGGTGCTCGCGCATGGCTTCGAACGGGTGGCCGTCGTCGTGCGAGTCGATGTAGTTCAGCACGGAGACGCCTTGCAGCGGGCCGTTCAGCTGGTTCGAGTAGCTGGAGAACAGCGCCTCGTAGCCCTGGGCCGCGTCCTTGGGCAGGCTGAAGTTGATCATGCTGTCGAAGCCGTTCTTGTAATAGTCGACCTTGGTGCCGTCGTCGTACGCGAACTGGCGGCCGTCCGCGATCGGATGACCGAACGCTTCGGCCGTCATGAAGAACGGCAGGTTGCCGATCTTTTCGACGCCCTGCTTGCCCGCCGGCGTGCGCTTCCAGTCCTCGTAGGCCTGGCTCGCCACCTTCTTCAGGTCCTTCCACACGCCCGGTTCCGTATGCTTGACGGTGTCGCCGCGGAAGCCGTCGAAGCCGTACTTGCGCACCCAGTCGGCGTGCCATTTCATCACGTAGTAGCGCGGCGCGCGCGGGTAGCCCGTGCGCTTGAAGAAGTCGTCCAGCTCCTTCACTTCGCGGTCGTAGCGTCCTTCCTTCTTCCACTTCGCGACGAGGAACGGCGGCAGCGCGACGTTCGCATTGCTGTCGGTGCGGATGTCCGGCAGGTTCTTCACGAGCGCGCAATCGACCGTGCCCTTGACGTCCTTGAAGTTACAGACGGGCTCAGTGCGCACCCAGTCGGACGGCCACACGGTGTCTTCCGGCGTCACTGGTCCCGTGTGGTTCATCACGACGTCGAGCAGCACGCGGATGCCGCGCGCATGCGCCGCCTCGACGAGGTCGCGCACATCCTTCTCCGTGCCGACGTTGGCGTCGACGGCCGTGAAGTCGCGCGCCCAGTAGCCGTGGAAGCCGTAGCTGACGCCCGTGCCCTCGTCGGTGGAGGCGTGGATCTGCTCGACCGGCGGCGAGATCCAGATCGCGTCCGCGCCCAGGTCCGTGAAATACCCTTCCTTGATCTTGGCCGTGACGCCGGCCAGATCGCCGCCCATGAAGCCCCGCGCGACGGCCGCATCGTTCTTGCGACCGTAGGCGTGGTCGTTCGACGGATCGACGTTGTTGAAGCGGTCGATCACGAGGAAGTAGACGGTCGCGTTATCCCAGGTGAACGGCTTGCCCTTGACCGGCGTGAGGTCCGGCGCGGCCGAGGCGGCACCGAAGGCGAGCATCAGGGAGGCGGCGAGAACGGGTAGTTTCATGCGGGGTCCTGTGAGTAGTTATAGGCGTCGTTCCCGCGAAGGCGGGAACCCAAGTTCATGCGCCGTCGAAACGCACGCAAGATTGGAGGAAGAGTGCCGGGGGCACTCTTCCGCCTGCGCGGGGACGACGTTGGTTGAGTGCGCGGTAAATCGTGCGGTTGCATCACGTGATCACGCTCGGCTGCTCGCGGCCAGTGCGCGCCTTCAGTCCCGACACCTGCTCCGCGATGGCGATGAGCGGCGCCAGCGCCTGCTGGGTGTCGAGGTCGTGGCGGGCCGGGTCGGCTTCGTAGCGTTCCAGGTACAGGCGCACGGTGGCGCCTTCCGTGCCGGTGCCGGACAGGCGCAGCACGATGCGCGAGCCGTCCGTCATGACGATGCGCACGCCCTGGCGCGAGGACACGGCGTTGTCGACCGGGTCGGTGTAGGTGAAATCGTCGGCCAGCTGGACGCGGAAGTCACCGAACGTCTGGCCCGCCAGCGAGGCGAGCTTGCCGCGCAAGTCGTCCATCATCGCATTGGCGGCGCCGGCGTCCACGGCCTCGTAGTCGTGGCGCGAATAATAGTTGCGGCCGAAGCGGGCCCAGTGCGCCTGCACGATCTCGTTCACGGACTTGCCGGTCGCTGCGATCAGGTTCATCCAGAACAGCACGGCCCACACGCCATCCTTTTCGCGGATGTGCATCGAGCCCGTGCCGTAGCTCTCTTCGCCGCACAAGGTGGCGAGGCCCGCGTCGAGCAGGTTGCCGAAGTACTTCCAGCCGGTCGGGGTCTCGAAGCAGGAGACGCCCAGCGCGGCCGCGACGCGGTCGGCGGCCTGCGACGTCGGCATGGAGCGCGCGATGCCCTTGATGCCGTCGCGGTAACCCGGCGCGGCGGTCGCATTGGCGGCGATGATGGCAAGGCTGTCCGACGGCGAGACCGCGAGCTTGCGGCCGACGATCATGTTGCGGTCGCCGTCGCCGTCCGATGCGGCGCCGAAGTCCGGTGCGTCGGGACCGTCCATCAGCGCGATCAGCTCGGCCGCGTTGACGGGATTCGGGTCCGGGTGGTGGCCGCCGAAGTCTTCCAGCGGTTCGGCGTTGACGACGGTGCCGGCGGGCGCGCCCAGCATGCCTTCGATGATCGCCTTGGCGTACGGGCCGGAGACGGCGTGCATGCCGTCGAAGCGCATCGTGAAGCCGCGCTGGAACAGGGCGCGGATGGCGTCGAAGTCGAACAGGCCGGCCATCAGCTCGGCGTAGTCGGCCACGGAATCGATCACTTCCACGTCCATGTCTTCGATGCGGATGCTGCCGGTTTTGTCCAGGTCGACCGGGCCGGCGTCGCTGATGCGGTACGACGTCAGGGTCTTCGTATGTTCGTAGATCGCGTCGGTGATTTTCTCGGGCGCCGGGCCGCCGTTGTCGATGTTGTACTTGATGCCGAAGTCGCCGTCAGGGCCGCCCGGGTTGTGGCTGGCCGAGAGGACGATGCCGCCCAGCGCGGCGCGCTTGCGGATGACGCAGCTGACGGCCGGCGTCGACAGGATGCCGCCGCGGCCCACGAGCACGCGGCCCACGCCGTGGGCGGCGGCCATGCGCAGGATGGTCTGGATGGCTTCGCGGTTGAAGTAGCGGCCGTCGCCGCCGAGCACCAGGGTGCGCCCCTTGAAGTCACCCAGCGTCAGGAAGATGGCCTCGACGAAGTTTTCCAGGTAACCGGGCTGCTGGAACTCCGTCACCTTCTTGCGCAGCCCGGACGTGCCGGGGCGCTGCCCGGCGAACGGGGTCGTCGCAATCGTCTGAATCGTCATTATCGTGCTCCTGTCGTAGGGTTTGTTGTCAAACCCGTAAGGATACGACACTCGCAGGGACAGTGGCGCCGCTGTTAGTGGACGGCGCGTTCCGCCCGGTCGGTAACGAACAGCGCCAGCACGGCCGCAATGACCATCGACACGCCGCCCAGCACTAGCGTCAGTATCGCGTGGTTGCCGAACATATGCTTCGTAAACCAGCCGAGCACGAGACCGCTGACGATCTGCGGAATCACGATGAAGAAGTTGAACAGGCCCATGTAGTAGCCCATGCGGTTCGGCGGCAGCGCGGCGACCAGGATCGCATACGGCATCGTGAGGATGCTCGCCCACGCCACGCCCACACCCAGCATCGGGATCAGCAGCAGGTGCTTGTCATGAATGAAGAACGTGCTGGCCAGCGACAGGCCGCCGATCGCGAGGCACACGGCGTGGCACGCCTTGCGGCTCGTGCGGCGCGCCAGCACGGGCAGCACGAACGCGGCCACGGCGGACATGCCGTTGTAGACGGCGAACATGACGCCGACCCAGTTGCCCGCATTCTGGTAGTCCGCCGACAGCGGATCGGTCGTGTTGTAGACGTTGTCGGCGATCCCGGGACCGGTATAGATCCACAGCGCGAACAGCGCGATCCACGAGAAGAACTGGACGAACGCCAGCTGCACCATCGTCTTCGGCATGTGCGCGAAGCCGCCCATGATCTCGCGCAGCGCGACGCCGAAGTTGCGCGAATGCTTGCGCTGGGCTTCGAAGCGGTCGAGGTCCGGCGGCGGCAGTTCGGTCGACGTGAACACGGTCCACGTCACGGCCAGCAGGAACGCGGCGCCGCCGCAGTAGAACGAATAGCGCACGGAATCCGGCACGGCGCCGTTCACGGGCACGTTGGAGACGTCGAGATAGTTCGTGAAGAGGATCGGCAGCAGCGACGCGATCACGGCACCGCAGCCGATGAGGAAAGTCTGCATCGCGAAGCCGGCCGTCTGCTGCGACGTGTCGAGCTTGTCGCCGACGAAGGCGCGGAACGGCTCCATCGAGATGTTGATCGAGGCATCCATCAGCCACAGCATGGCGACGGCCATCCAGACGGCGACGGAATTCGGCATCAGGAACAGGGCCGTTGCGGCCAGCGCGGCACCGAGGAAGAAGAACGGACGGCGGCGGCCCCAACGCGGGTGCCACGTGTTATCGCTGAGGTAACCGATCACCGGCTGCACGAGCAGGCCCGTGACGGGCGCCGCGAGCCAGACGAGGGCCAGGTCGTCCATCGACGTGCCGAGCGTGGCGAAGATCCGGCTCGTGTTCACGTTCTGCAACGCCAAGCCGAACTGGATGCCGAAGAAGCCGAAGCTCATGTTCCACAGCTGCCAGAAGGTCAGCCGCGGCTTGAGCGTATGTGTTTGCATTTCCATCTGTGTCCCCTAACGCGCCTGGACTCCCGCCAGGCTGCCACATGTAGCAAAGTAACATGGGGTTTTCTGGGTGTCAATGCGATAACAGCCCGGAATCTAAAGGGAAGCTACAGAAAATGTAGTCAAACAACATATCTAAATTCGGGGTCAGACCCCATTTTTAGGCAATTGCCGAAAAATGGGGTCTGACCCCGGTTTTTTTATTTGCGGGGCTTTTTGTCGGCGAACTTGCGCTTTGCCGGCTTTTTCTCCGGCGGTTCTTCGCCGTCACGCGTGATGCCCAGTTGCTGGCCCGCCACCCACACTTTTTTCAGGTGGTCGAGCAGGTCCCGCGGCAGGTCGGCCGGCATGTCGAGCGTGCTGAAGTCGTCGTAGATCTCGATACGGCCGATTTCCTTCGACGGCACGCCGCCTTCGTTGGCGATCGCGCCGACGATGTTGCCCGGCTTGACGCCGTGGAAGTGGCCCACCTCGATGCGGTACGTGGCCATGCCCGGCTCCGGCGCGCGTACGACGCGCTCCTTCTTGAAGCCCTGCCTTCCCTCCGCTTCCCGGCCGGCACGGGCCGGGCGCTCGTCGCCGAAGCTTTCGCGTCCGGCGCGTGCCGGACGCGCATCTTGGTCATTGCCACGCTCGCGGAATTCCGGCTTCGGCTCGCGGTCCAGCTTTTCCAGCAGCAGCGGCTCGTCGCCGCGATACAGCTTGGCCAGCGCGGCCGCGATGTCGATCGCGGGCACGTTCTGCTCGCGCTCGAAATCCTCGATCAGGGAGCGGAACACGTCCAGGCCGCCCGCGGCCAGCGTCTCGCCGATCTGCTCCTTGAAGCGCGTGATGCGTACTTCGTTGACGGCCTTGATGGTCGGCAGCGTGAGCGGCGCCACCGGCTGGCGCGTCGCGCGCTCGATCGCCTTCAGCAGGCCCCGTTCGCGCGGGGTGATGAACAGGATCGCGTCGCCGCTGCGGCCGGCGCGGCCCGTGCGGCCGATGCGGTGCGTGTAGCTTTCCGGGTCGGACGGCACGTCGTAGTTGATCACGTGGCTGATGCGCTCCACGTCCAGGCCGCGCGCGGCGACGTCGGTGGCGACGAGGATGTCGATCTTGCCGTTCTTGAGCTGCTCGATCGTGCGCTCGCGCTGTTGCTGGGCCATGTCGCCGTTGATGGCGGCTGCGGCGAACCCGCGCGCCTGCAGCTTGCTCGCCAGTTCCTCGGTACCGAGCTTCGTGCGCGCGAAGACGATCATGCCGTCGAACGGCTCCGCTTCCAGGATGCGCGTGAGGGCGTCCAGCTTTTGCAGGCCCGCGACGAGCCAGTAGCGCTGCGTGATGTTGGTGGCCGTCGTCGTCTTGGCGGCGACCGTCACCTCGCGCGGCTGGTTCAGGTAGGTCTGGGCGATACGCTTGATCTGCGCCGGCATCGTGGCCGAGAACAGCGCTGTCTGGCGCCCTTCCGGGGTCTCCTGCAGGATGCGCTCGACGTCGTCGATGAAGCCCATGCGCAGCATCTCGTCCGCCTCGTCCAGCACGAGGGTCTTCAGCTGCGAGATGTCGAGCGAGCCCTTGTCGAGGTGGTCGATGACGCGGCCCGGCGTGCCGACGACGACCTGCACGCCGCGGCGCAGCGCCGACAGCTGCGGGCCATAGCTCTGGCCGCCGTAGATCGGCAGCACGTGGAAATTCTTCAGGTGCGCGGCATAGCTCTGGAACGCTTCGGCGACCTGGATCGCGAGCTCGCGCGTGGGCGCGAGCACGAGGGCCTGCACGGCCGGGTTCTTGACGTCGATGCGCGACAGCACGGGCAGCGCGAAGGCGGCCGTCTTGCCGGTACCCGTCTGCGCCTGCCCCAGCACGTCGCGTCCCTCCATCAGGAGAGGAATGGTGGCCGCCTGGATCGGCGACGGCGTCTCGTAGCCGACCTCCTTCAGGGCCTTGAGGATGGGTGCGGGGATGTCGAGGTCGGCGAAGGTCGGGAGCTGTGTGTCTTGCATGAAAGAGTCTTTGAAAATCGTAGGCAATCTTACAGTTTACTCCTTTGCACGCCGGGCTTCAGGAAATTTTCTGATTTACCCAAGCAAAATGCCCCTTGCCGCAACAACGGCAAGGGGCATCCGGACTGCATCGGCGGCTGGGCGCCCCCAACGGCTTACAGCTTGTAGTTAAAGCCGAACAGCATCTGGCGGCCGTACTTCGTGTAGCCGCGCGGACGGTCCGTCGAACCCGAGTAGGTCTGGAACGCCGTGTCGGTCAGGTTGTTGACCTGGAACAGCACGGACAGGCCCTTGACCTGCTTGAAGTCGTAGCCGAGCTGCAGGTCGACGACGCGGTCCGGCTTCGTAAACGTCAGCTCGCTTGCACCGCCGACGCCGCCGATCTCGGCCACGTAGTCGCTGCGGTAGCGCTGGGCCACGCGGGCCGAGAAGCCATTGTTTTCATAATAGGCCGTCACGTTGAACACGCGCTTCGACAGACCCGGCAGCGGGATGCTCATGTCGCCGAAGCTCTGGTTCTTGATCGAGATCTCGCTCGTCGTGAACGCCGCGTTGGCCGTGATGCCGAAGCCGGAGAGGACCGGGGTGAACATGTCCAGCGGTACCGACGCGGCCAGTTCCAGGCCTTGCAGCTTGCCGCCGTTGCCGTTCTTCGGCTGGGTCATCGTGCCGGTGTTGCTGGTGGCGCCCTGCAGGTTGTACTCGGAAAAGTCGCGCGGCTCGGTGACGGTGTAGATGTAGGACTTCAGGTCTTTGTAGAAGCCTGCCACCTGCACGTAGCCCTTGTTACCGAAGTATTTTTCCCACGACAGGTCGACCGCGTTCGCACGCCACGGGTCCAGCTGCGCATTGCCGCCGTTGCCGTACGGCGTGCCGGTGCTCTGGTGCGTCAGGCCCACTTCACGCGACGCGTTCAGCTCGTCCAGGCGCGGGCGGGCCAGCGTCTTGTTGGCGCCGAAGCGGATGATCTGCTGTTCCGGCAAGCTCCAGATCAGGTTCAGGCTCGGCAGGTAGTCGTTGTACTTCTTGCCGTCGGTCAGCGGGACCAGGTCGGCGAACGGCCAGGCGCGCAGCGTCTTGGCGGTCGAGCTCTGGTCGGTGTGGACGGCCTGGATGCCGACGTTGCCGCGCAGCGGCATCGACATCAGTTCCGTGTCGATGTTCAGCTTGGCGTAGCCGGTCTGCACCTTCTCCGTGATGCTCCAGTTCTTGGTGGCGCCCCACGGCACCAGCACGGCCGGCGTGTACGGCGCAAAGTTCTGCGACAGCACGGTCGGGATGTCCCAGCTCAGCGTGTCCGGCAGCGCATACAGCGACTGCGAACCGTTGACGGCGCCGGCGGCGATGGCGCCCGTGCCCAGCTTCGTGAAGCCGGTCTCGAGGTGCTGCTTCTGCTTGTCGCGCTTGGACGAATTGAAGCCGACTTCGATGCCGTTGAACAGCTTGCTGTCGAAGCGGTATTCGGCGCTGAGGCGGAACGAGTTCAGCTTGTCGCGCAGGTGCGGCGCGTTGACGTAGCCGTCGCCGTACTGGCCGCCGATGGCCAGCAGCGCCGGATTGTCGTACACGCCCGTCAGGCCGATGTTCGGGATGGTGCCGTTCGCGTAGTCGAACGTCATCGTCTGGCGCGCCGCGAGACCGGTGTTGATCTCGTCGAGCTCTTCCTTGTGGTCGGCCTGCGAGTGGCTCAGGTCCGCGACGAAGGTCCAGTCGCCCGCGATGTACTTGTTGTTCCAGCCGTAGGCCGTCAGCGTATCGTTCTGGTGATAGTGGTTGTTGCGCACCACCGGGTTGACGTGGTTGGCGGTGCCGGACGTCATGATGCCGTTGGCGTTGATGGTGTTCGGCGTGAACGAGACGCTGCCGTCGTCCGTCAGCTGGACTTCCATGCCGCGGCGGTCTTCATCGAGCTTGAAGCGCGAGTGGTACGCGTCGATGGTCGACGTGAACTCGCGGATCGGGTGCCATTCCACGACGCCCATCAGGCCGTCGCGCACCTGGTTGCCGGTCTGCGCCAGCGACTTGATGCCTTTCGGGACCTTGACGGTCCTGCCCGGCACTGCGGCGGTGTTGTCGACCCAGTCCCAGGTCTCGAACTGGCGCGACTCGTTCGGCTTGTCGGCGCGCGCATAGCCCACCGCCACGCCCAGCGTGCGGTTGAGGAACTGGTCGACGTACGACGCGCTGAAGCGGCTGCCCGTGTCCTTGCTGCCCGCGCTGACCTTGCCCTGGCTGTTCTTTTCGCCGCGCACGTTCAGCGTGACGACGCGTTCGCGCAGCGACAGCGGCTTGATGGTCTTCAGGTCGACCGTGCCCGACAGGCCCTGGCCGACGAGCGAAGCGTCCGACGTTTTATAGACGGTGACGGCATTGATCAGCTCGGACGGGTACTGGTCGTACTCGACCGTGCGGTTCGCGCTCGTGCTGACCTGCTCGCGGCCGTTCAGCAGCGCGGTCGACAGGTCGCCCGACGTGCCGCGGATGCTGATCTGCTGCGCCTGGCCGTTGACGCGCTGCGCCGACAGGCCCGGCAGGCGCGCCAGCGATTCGGCGATGCTGATGTCCGGCAGCTTGCCGATGTCCTCGGCCGAGATCGTCTCGACGATGCTCGTCGAATCGCGCTTGACGGCGATCGCGTCCTCGATGCTGCGCCGGATGCCCGTCACGGTGACGGTGCTGACCGGCGCCGCCTGCGCGCCGTCGGCCGCCTGCGCCTGTGCGGATGCCTGGGCGCCCGCGAGCGCCAGGAACACGGCGCAACCCACGGCGACCGGGCTCAATTGGAATACGGGCTGACCGCCCTTCGAAATCTTCATGTGTCCCCTCGACAGAATCAGTGTGCTTATCGGAATCAGAGGAACGTCAGCCTTTTGCCGAAGCGTGCGCCGGCCACGGGCTCGAACGTTCGGGACCGATTCTGTATTAAAACTAGATCGAGTGTCAACGAGACATGAGTTTAAGTGGAGAGATTGTGGCTTTCACCCACAAAATGTACCCGAAACAGGCATTTTAGAAGCAATTCAAGTAAATACATACTTCTTATAAATGTAGTTCGGGTACAAATTCCAAATGAAAACGCTTACATCTTCGGCGCCTTGCAATAGTCCGCGATGAACCGGTCATGGCCGGGCATGAAGTCGACGCATTGCCGGATCACATCGGCCACGCCCTCCATGTAGTCGTGGATGCCCTCTTCCGATTGCACGTCCACGAGGGGGTGATAGCTGTCCGGATGGATGTTCTGCCCGGCGAGCACCTGCAGCCAGCCCACTTCCGTGAACAGTTCGCCGTTGAAGCGCTGGATGCGGCCGTGGCTCTTGTACAGGTCGAGTTTTTCGCGCAGCGTGGCGGGAATCGCCATGTTGGCGCACGCCTGCCAGAAGTCGCTGTCGGTGCGCTGGTTGGCGTGGTAGTGGAGGATGATGAAGTCGCGGATGCGCTCGTAGTGGAAGCGTGTCAGGTCGTTGTAGGCATCGACGTCGACCTGCGAGAAGCCGCGGTCCGGGAAGAAGTCCAGCAGCTGCTGCAGGCCGGACTGCACCATGTGGATGCTGGTCGACTCGAGCGGCTCCAGGAAGCCGCTGGCGAGGCCCAGCGCCACCACGTTCTTGACCCAGGCCTTCTTGCGCATGCCGGTGGTGAAACGGATCGGGCGCGGATCGGCGAGCGGCTTGCCGTCCAGGTTCGCCAGCAGCGTGGCCGCCGCCTCGTCGTCGCTGATGTGGCGGCTGCAGTAGACGTGGCCGTTGCCGATGCGGTTCTGCAGCGGGATACGCCACTGCCAGCCCGACGTGTGCGCGGTCGCGCGCGTATAGGGCGTCGTCTCGGCCGCCGATTCGCACGGCACGGCCAGCGCGCGGTCGCACGGCAGCCAGTGGCTCCAGTCCTCGAAGCCCGCGTGCAGCGTCTGTTCGATCAGCAGGCCGCGGAAACCCGAGCAATCGATGAACAGGTCGCCCTCGACGCGCCGGCCGCTCTCCAGCACGACGGCGTCGACGAAGCCGTCGTGCGCACGCTGGCTGACCTGCACGATCTTGCCCTCGATGCGCTCCACGCCGCGCGACTCCGACAGCTTGCGCAGGTGGCGCGCATACAGGCTGGCGTCGAAGTGGTAGGCGTAGGCGATGTCGGCCAGCGGCGAATTGCCGACGTCCGTGCGTGCCGGCATGAACCTGTTCGCCTGCGCCGCCATGCGCGTGATCGAGTACTCGTCCAGCGGACGCGCGCGGCCGAGCGCGCGCATCTTGTGCCAGTACTGGTCGAAGCCGACCATCCACAGGTCCTGGCCGAGGCGCCCGAAACCGTGCATGTAGCGCTCGCCCTGGCGGCCCCAGTTGACGAACTCGATGCCCAGCTTGAAGGTGCCGTTGGTCGCCTTCATGAACTCGGCCTCGTCGATGCCGGCCACGGTATTGAAGCGCTGGATCATCGGAATGGTCGCTTCGCCCACGCCGACGATGCCGATCTCGTCGGATTCGACCAGGCGGATGTTGTAGCGCCCGCGCAGCGCGGTGGCGAGGGCGGTGGCGGCCATCCAGCCGGCGGTGCCGCCGCCCACGATGACGACGGTGTTCAGGAGAGGTGCGTTCATGCTGACGTGTTGGTCTTTAAATTCGGTAAAGAAAAAACACCCCTGCGGACCAGGGTCGGCAGGGGTGTCTGCTTACGTCTGTCGATGTCGACAGAATAGCTTAGAACTTGTAGCTTGCGCCCAGGCCGTAGGTGCGGCCGAAGCGGTAGTGCTCCACTGCGACGTCCGGGCTGTTGTTATAGCGGTCGAACGCGGCGTTCGTCAGGTTGTTTGCCGATGCGGTGATCGACAGGCCCTTGAACATGGTCTTGTCGTCGAAGTCGTAGGTCAGCTGGGCGTCGATCAGCGTGCTGGCCTTGATGTAGGTCAGCTGGTGATTGTCCTGGAAGTCGGTGACTTCACCCAGGAAGTTGCCGCGCTTCTTGGCCGCCAGCGATGCACGGAAACCGTTCGCCTCGTAGTACAGGCGGGCGTTGGTCACGATGTGCGACAGGCCCGGCAGCGTGACGTTGCTCGGCGTGTCCTTCGTGTTGCCCAGGCCGGACGACGGCAGGCTCAGCGAGCTCAGCGTGCTCGAGTAGTTCAGCTCGAGGCCGAAACCGCTCAGGTACTTCGTCACCATCGCGAACGGCAGCGAGACGGTGGCTTCCATACCCTTGATGTTGCCGCCATTCAGGTTGGTCGGCACGGTCAGGATACCGACGGTCGAACCGGCGTACGGGCCGCTGGACGGCAGCCGCATGCCCGGCTGGTAGTAGCCGGTGTTCTTGAAGTCGACTTCGGTGCCCAGTTGCAGGACGTAGGTGTCCAGCTTCTTGTAGAAGCCGGCCACGGCCACGTAACCCTTGGCACCATTGACCGTAAAGTATTTTTCATACGACAGGTCGAGGGCCTTGGCGCGGAACGGCTCCAGCTTCGGATTGCCGGCGCCGCCGGACAAACGCTCACCGTTGGAACCGCTGTTGGTCACGCTGACGCCACCGCCCGGACGCATGTCGCTCATCTTGGTGCGCGACAGGGTCTTGCCCAGGCCGAAACGCAGCATCTGGTCGTACGGCAGCTCGAAGCTCAGGTTCATGCTCGGCAGGAAGTCGTTGTACTTCGCACCGCCGCCGATGGCGTAGGCTGCGCAAGGCTTGCCCGCATCGCCGCAACCCGACGGATTGCCCGGCTGGACGACGACACCCGACGACGACTGGTTGGTGCGCACGTACTGGGCGCCCGCATTGCCGCGGTACGGGAAGCCGAACAGTTCGCCTTCCAGGTTACCCATGGCGTACAGCGTCGTGATGCGCTCGGACACTTCCCAGTTCTTGTCGGTCTGGATCGGCTGGTCCTTCTTCGGCAGCAGCGTGTAGACCGAACCGAGCGTGCCGGCCGGGTTGAAGCGCACGATGGGGATGCCGTTCGGGGTCACGCCCGTCTCGGAGCCCGGCACCGTGGCCGAACCGTACTGCAGGTTATTGATCGTCAGGTTGCCTTCGTCCGAGACGCGTTCCTTGTCGCGGTTGCTGCGGTACACGCCGAGGTCGATCGAGGTCACCGGACCCCATTCGACGTCGCGGCGGGCCGACAGGCGGACGGCCTTCAGGTCGTCGGTCTGGTCGCCGACGGCCACGTAGCCGGCCTGCGGGACGCTGCCACCCCAGCCGTTCACGTCGGTCAGCACGTAGCGGCTGCGATCGGTCAGGTTGGCGTTGACCTTGTAGGTCGGGCTCAGGTTGCTGGTGCCGTTGAAGCCGGTCCAGGAGATCGTGTCGAGGTCGGTGGCATTGCCCGGACGGCCGGCGGTCGTCTCGTAGCGGTCGGTGTGGTGCGTCACCTTCGAGCCGGACAGGTCGCCGGTGAAGGTCCAGTCGCCCGACTTCAGGCGGCTGTTGATGCCCCAGGCGTTCAGCGTGTCGGCCTGGCCGACGATGTCGTTGCGCTGGACAGCCTTGTAGCCCGAGCAGGTGCCGGACACGGCCACGCCGTTGACGATCTGGGCGTTCGAGAGGACGCCGGACGGGTCATAGCTGCCGTTGTTGCCGCAGACCGCGCCTTCCAGGCCGTTCTTGCGGGTGTCGTCGGTGAACTTGGAGTGGAACAGGTCGACCGTCGTCACGAATTCCTTGCTCGGACGGAACTGCACCACAGCCATTGCCGACTTGTTGCCTTGCGGGTCGCGCTGCTTCACGCTCTGGAAGCCGCCCGGCACCTTGATGCTGTCCGAACCGTTGTAGGCCGGGACGCCGACATCCTTCAGCGTCGGCGTCCAGCCGCCCCAGCCGTCGCCGCGGGTCTGGTCCGCGCCCGAGTCGCTGAACTTCACGAGGCCCAGGGCCACGCCGACGGTGCGGTTGGCGAACTGGTCGATGTACGTGATCGTGCTGCGGTAGCCCTTGCCGGTGCCGCCGCCTTCGGCTTCATTCTTTTCGCCGGTCCAGATGCGCTTGTAGCCGACGGCCACGGTGCGCTTGCCGAAGTCCAGCGGCAGCACGGTGCGCTGGTCGATGGTGGATGCGACGCCCTGGCCCATCAGGGTAGCGTCCGGCGACTTGTACACGGTGATCGTGCCCAGCATTTCCGCCGGATACAGATCGAAGCGCACGCCGCGGCTGTCGCCGGCGGATGCCTGCTCGCGGCCGTTCAGCAGCGTGCCGTTGAAGTCCGGCGACATGCCGCGCACGGAGATCGCTGCGGCGCGGCCCGTCGACGGGTCACGCTGGGCGGTCACGCCCGGCAGGCGCGAGATCGATTCGGCGACGGTGGCATCCGGCAGCTTGCCGATGTCTTCCGCCGAGATCGCTTCAACGATGGAGTTGGAATTC